>VTLG01000895.1_pt1 | contig 26240 bp, 27 predicted proteins | sample 4694571 | NCBI WGS metagenome assembly VTLG01 (sample SAMN12604809, study PRJNA352737) | marine metagenome | biome: ENVO:00000447; feature: ENVO:00000209|ENVO:00000569|ENVO:01000036; material: ENVO:00002151; isolation source: viral sequences binned using virsorter ...
ATCTAAGTCTGTAAACCAATCCATTACGTTGCCCAAAGACTGGACATTATACACTGATGTTTCATACACCGCTAGCAATGCCATGGATATAGAAAAGAATGCATCTCCGTGACCCATAGGAGTTTCGGGAGCTTTCAATTCATTGTTAACTGACAATATTTGTTGTCGTTGACGTTCATCAGCTAATAGCCTAAGGTTACCTGAATGCACATAATGTTCCATTACTTGTGCCATTGTATTCTTAGACTTGGTAGTAAATGACATTGATCGCCATACTGTATCCAGTCCTCTGTCTTCTAGTTCGCCTCTTGTGTTATCTACGTACCCCCTTCGAATATTAAAGTTTTTTGCTACCTCATTTAAATAATCAATCTGGTCTGAATAACTCCATCCATCTAACCATGACTGATGTATTTGCTCTACTTGTGAACCACTTCTCCTAAAGATTACCAGATGAGATGGATGTCTTTTCTTTCCGACATCGAATCCTGCAAAGATATCATCTCCCTCTGACTCATAAGTTTTATAGGCCGAATGGTTATATAATGATTGTACTTCACATTTCACAATATCTTCGGTTTCAAAATAAGATTCTGTCGATAAATGTGGAACTAATAAAAATTCCGATGCAAATGCTTTTGGACGAGCAGCTTGTTGTTGTAGTAACCACTCCTCACTGTACAATTCTGGCATCAACACCCTTCTTCCAGGTACTGGATCAAGGGCTGGTAATGTTCTACTCATAAATCTATCATCTGATTGAAGTTTTGTCAAGAGGTCTCCTGGCATCATTGGCGTTCCTAGAACAATTACTGGAACTCCTTTTAAAGGAATAAACATAGACTCTGTAAGGAAATGATCTTCTACCTTATAAATTTGTCCTAAGTTCAATGGGTTGTCTGGATCTCTCAATACGTCATCAGCTATCAATGCTCCATTTACATGCATACCACGTTTAAAAGAAAACAATCCTCCATGAGCAATTTCCATAGGATTCTTATTCACATAGTACCTAAAGGAGTAATCCGCTTTAGGTGACCTGTTAACCATCCACTCTTTAAGCTGTGGATTACGATTAACAGCCTTGTTTATCTCTGCTATATGGTATCTAGCCATCTGATCACTATATGAAAGATATAGCACAGAACAATCTCTTGGTGATTTTAAAAGCTGCCATACACTAAAAGCATGTCCTAAGATGGTAGATTTGAAATGAAACCGTGGTAACACAGCTACATAGTTTTTTCCTTCTTCAATACATCTTTCAATATCTTCTGCAAGAAGTCCTACATGCCATGCTTTAAAGTATTCAGGATGTTCGAAACTCTGAGACCAGATATCTCTCAAAAACTCCCAAAAACTTCCTACTTTAATGGACTCATGCGCAACTAACCCGTCCGCTAGTTGAGTCATAGCATCTTGAAATGTCGCAGAATTTGGTGTTGGCATCTATTCTCTCTCCGTTTGTACTAAAGCTTTTAATTTTACTGCTATTCGACCTAGAATATCTTTGTCAGTAACCTCGTCTATAAGCACTGACATAACGTCCTGAATAAACTGAAGGTTAATCATCCCCTCCATTACAGTTCTCTCACCCTTAATCCCTAAATCTAAAGCTCTAGCGGCATCAAACGGTTTATCAAACATATGCGCCTTTAATTCTAAAGATGCTTTCTTTCTAAGTTCTTCGTAAGTATCTAAATGCTCTTCTTGTAATCTAGCATATCTCTGGGTTTCAGATTCTTTTATTAGCTCTACAGCCTCAGCATGAGCTACAGCCTTTACTTCGCCCCACTTATATTGATTTGCCCAAGCATATATAGTAGAAGGATTCATTTTTACTGAAAACTCAGTAGAAATGGCTAGTGCAATATCTTTTGCGACGTTACCTTCTAAATAAAGCTGCATAGCTTTATTCCTAACTTCTGGAGCTATTTTCTTAGGCATTATCTCTCTCCTACTGTATTCTTTTACCGTTCTTGGTAATACCGAACTGACCAGCCGATAGATGTGGCAGTACTTGACTAGCGCTTGGGCCTGTACCGAATCCATCAGTTGAGGCATGTTGAGAATCTATGTTCCCTCCAAACGGTGTTCCATCACCTTGTAGCAGCTTACTGAAGTCCATATGCCCTGATACACCTGTAACTGCGGAAAAGCATGTCGGAACCTTAAACTTAGTACCGCTGGCAGTTCTTACCTCATCAAATTTAATACCAATCTCGTCCTTAGTACATATTCCAGGCCATGTATGTTCCTGTTCACTTATAGGATTATACGTCCTATTCTTAAGGATAGTTCCAGTAGTGCGTTGTAAACCTTCTACCTCTTCATTAAACTGGCATTTGGTGTATTTACACCAAACAACCTTGCCGTATTTAGCTTTCACATCTTCCATTGTCGGCAAATCTTCTGGAAAAGTATCTTCATACTTCCTGACTTTCTCTGGTACAGGGTCATGAAAACCTACTTGAATCTCTGGTCTCAATTTTTTCATCTATTTCTCTCTCCTTTTTACCCATAACGCTATACAAGCTGCGTCTGACCAATCCTGCTCTACAAAGATGTCGCCCCATTTCTCTATGGTGTACTCTTTTATAGCTTTCTTGTTTAAGTTACCTTTCCCCAACACATGTTTTTTCCAATGTCTATTATCAACTGGGATACAATTTATATCCAATTGTACACAGACTAACCTGACTCCACCTACCACTGTAGCTATTTCCATAGTAGATTTAGGGTTCTGTATAAAGATTGCTGATTCAACAGCAGCATCGCTTATTGTAGTTATTTTACTAAGATCTTCTTTAAACTTCTGAGCAATTTCTGGGAATCGGGTATTAAAATCTGCTTCCGAACTACGCCATTTCCCTTGAGCGATTACTTGTTCTTGCTCATCTACCAGTATAGCATGTATAGCTCTTGAGGAACAGTCCACTCCCATGTACGTTGCCCGTTCTAAATCCTCTGAAAAGAATGTCCATCCTGTATCACTCAGTATATTCTTGCTCATCTACGTCCTCAACCAACTCTCTCATTATATCTATGCAATCCTGTAAATCTATTATACACTTTTTAATTAAATCTGTTTCCTGAAACAGTACACCGTACCTAAATCCCTGTAAAATTATATCGATCTTAGCTCCCATGTCTAATAATTCATGGTCGTCTATAGTTAACTCTTCTTCTGGCATAAATCCTCCTTATATTTTAAAAGCCACCCTTAAAGCCTCCACCCTCTTTACCTAAGGTTCTTAGAGTGACTACTCTGGAAACAGCGTCATACGCTGCTTTGTACGCATTTAGTAGACCAGCGACTTTAGTATGTACAGCTTCCTGTTCTATAACCTCTCTACGTAATTCTCTCAAATTATCATATCTGGTTAATGCTGCTCCCCTAACTTCCTCTCTGGTCAACTTCTTCTTGCCTTCCGATTCTCTTTCTTCAGCAAGTCTGTAAATAGCAGTCGCATAACCTTCCTCAAAGGCAGCTTCCATAGCACTTTTCTTAGCAGTAACATCAGCTAATTGATGTTCTAAATAGGCTCTATACCCCCCAAACATAGTTAAGAATTCCTCAAGTTGTTTATTATCAACATTCATAAGGTTAGTGAACTCTAAACCATACTCCTTAGTAACTTCTTTACCTAGTGGAGGCACTGCCAACTCTTCAACAAACTGGTCTGCATCAGAAATTGCTTTGAAAGGAGACCATCTAGTGTCTCGTTTTTCCATCTTCAACGTCATTTTTCCCTCCTACATGGACAATATTGTAACCCTGTGCATTCTTCAGGCTGTTGAGTCATAGCCATTATCCGTTCGCATCGCTCCTTAATAGTGTCCCATACTTTCGTATCCCTCTTAGTTGCAAAAGCTTTGACCATTTGGTCATCTTTACATTCGTATAAAACTATTCCGTATTCACGATTAGTTAAATTCAAATATAGTTGTATCTGTTGAAAGTGGTCATCCTTGGGTTTGGCTAATGCTTTAAACCCTCGTTGATTAATAGACTTCAATTCAACGATAGCAACTTCATGTTTCTCATGTTTAATGAGAAAGTCTAATCTCCCTGAAATAGGTGGGGAATCACACTTAACAGGTGTCTCAGTTCCTAGAAGAAGCCCCATTCTTTCAAAGTATTTCTCATACCTATACCCCAAATAATCTCCGCAATCGAAAATTCGTTTAGTCTTAGCATCAATCACCTGCTCTTGTACTAAACCGTTATAACTATTATACAGGAATCGGTCACATGGACTACCTAACGAGGATGGGTAAAACACCCCAGTTCTCGCAGGTCGTTGAGAACCCGTCAAATGTTTATCTAAGGTCTTTAACAACCACTTATCTTGTATATTTAGTTCTCCTCGTTGTCCGACAATTTGTTTAACGCCAGCCATAATTCCTCCTTAATTTCCTGCTTAGTGGTTTTTGTTATATGTAATACCCACTCAATAGAATTATGACCCATTAATTCCATATCTCTCGCAGCATCTCTCTTTTTTAAATGTCCATATACTCCGTCTGCTTCTAATACCATGTTTAATTCAGGAACCCAGAAGTCTACTGTATACGTAAAGAATGGATACTGTTGGTCATACCTCAATCCGAACTCTGATAAACACTCAGCAATTATATTTTCTTGTAATGTATAATCTTTAGGCAGTACCATTATTCTCCTTCTCCAATTCTACTACATATCCATACTCTGCTTTCTCCGCTTGAGCATGTTCTAAGGCATCCGAAATGGTAGGAACTTTAAATAGCAAGGAATTGTACAAAGGATTGTTCAGTGAAGCTGATTCCATATAGCCACACCAACTGTCTCCCTCCTTCCTAACTATAATATAGTTGTCTGCACTCATACAACTTCCCCTTTAAGCTCCTCTATCTTTTCAGGATTATCTATAAATAGGCTCTTCAAACCATTTAACCCCATTGCTTTTTCCTCTTTATAAGTATACCACGCACCGCTTCTCTTTATCAAGCCTTTACTAAGAGCTTCTCTAATAAAACTTTCTAGGATGTCTATACCACCAGACACTCTAAAGGGTACTATAGCAGATTTCCAGTTCTCTCCTCCAACCTTACTCTTCCGTAAACGTATCTCCATATCGAAACCTACCTTTTCCTTATCTTCTTCTATCCATCCACTTCTCCGTACTTGCAATAGAAAGTGGGCAAAGAACGTTTGAGCTAACCCTCCTGGCATATTATCTATGGCTACTGGGCCTAAACTAGACCTAACTTGGTTAATAGCCACAAAAGCTGAACCACTCTTTAAATTAGGTAACAATTTAGGTAGAGATGAGTTAATAAACCTTGCTTGCCATGCCATGGGATTATATGAAAACTCCTCTTCTACCACTGCTGTAGGAACTAAGCCCGCAATACTGTCCAAAACAATCACATCTATTCCCGCTTGCATCATTTCTCTAGCAATTGCGAAAGCATCCTCCCCATTTGTAGGTTGTGCCACGACTATACGGTCTGTATCGACCCCACACTTAGCCATCCAAGTGGAATCCCATGAAAGTTCTGTATCAATCCATCCTGCCGACCCCTCATTTGCTTGAGCATTAGTAACTATCTGAGAAGCTAGATAGGATTTACCTACGTTCGTAGGCCCATATAATAAAGTCATCCGCTTTTTTGGTATCCCTCCACCAGTTAAATTATCTAATGCAGGAATCCCGAACGGTATACGTTCATATATGAAGGACTCACTACTGCCTCTAAACAAATTTAAGTCCTTCTTAGATAATAATTGTTCTATTGCATCTTCTGCAGTGTTCTTCATGTATACTCCTAACTACCTGAATCAAGCATTTCATCTATTTGAGCATCTACCTTACCTTTTACAAACTCCCAAACTACGTCCGCTACCTCTTTTGACTCCTCTAACTGAGGTTCTACAGGTAACTCTGTATCAATTTGAGATACTGTAAGGTCAACCCGACCATATTGATTCTGCTCTAACGGGCCTACCCTAAACGTGAAACCTAAATGTACATCTACTTTTGCCATATCTGTCCTCCTTTTAATTCCAGTCTATATACCGTAGTATATCATCTTTACGCTCATCTGTCATCCAGTCTGTAATATCCACTTTATTAGCCCATGAAGGGTAACATACTTCCCTATCAACAAACAAAGGGATACCTAAGCTGTTCTGCTCCATTAAATCCGCTATTTGATTAGGTATTTCAGGAAACTCTGAATTATGTATCTCACAAATAATTTCATCATGTACTTGAAGAAGTACATTACTCTTCTTATCTTCTAGATATTCATGTACAGCTATCAGTCTTTCATTGAGAATATCTGCACTCGTACCTTGTACCAAGTAATTAACTCCTTTATAACTCATCTCACTTGGAACTTTATACACCCTACCATACTTATTCTTAATCCACCCACGTTCCTCTACAGCCGACATCACTCCTCTAATAAACTCCCTAGATCCTTGTATACTATCTAGATACGTTTTCTTGTATTGGGCAGCTTCTCCTTGCGTTGTACGTAACTGTTGGGAAAGTTTCTGACTTCCTATACCATATATAATTCCGAACGTGATGCTCTTTGCCATCTGCCTATAGAATTTATATTCAGGATGGGTCTCATCTAGGTCGAAAGCTATTTTGGCAGTCTCTCCATGGAAATCTACATCATCTCGTTGTAATAAATCTTCTATTTCTTTATTTTGTAAATAACTTAAAAAGACTCTTACTTCCATCTGTGAATAGTCAAAGCTAACTAATGTATAATTATCTCTTGGAACGAACAATCGTCTAATAGAAACCTGTTCTTCATCGGAATCATCATAAGATTCGTCTCCAATAAAGCCCCATGTATCCAATACCTCATTAGATAAGTCAGTAGAAAAAGAACCTCCCTTAGTAGCAATGACTGCTTCAATACGTCCTTTCACAATAGTACGTTCTTCATCAGTTAATTGGGTATCTTTTAATTTAAAGTGAGTCCTAGGTATGTTTTGTAGATTAGGATTACGAGAAGAAAGCCTTCCTGTTAAAGTTCCCCAGTTACAAAAGGATGTATGTAGTACTGGTAACTCTATATAAGGCTCCAGATATGTAGAGGCTAGTTTTTCTAATGCTCTATGCTGTCTTACTAACCCTGCTATCGGATGATTAATTTGTACTAATGCTCCCTCACTCCACGATTCTTTTCCTTTTGGAGTCATAACAGTTGATTGTATGCCTAAGGAGTTAAATACTTCCCCAACTTCTTGTGTACTTCGTATATTAAACTCTCTTCCAGCTAACTTATAAACAGATGCAGCTACTTCAACTTGACGATTCAATATGTTTTCCTTCGCCTGTCTTGCATACTCAGTGTCTATACGAACTCCACGATTCTCCATAAGATATAAAACCTTTGTTAATTCGTATTGAAGAGCTAATATATCGGTCTGACCGCTTTGTTGTATCTTTCGTAGACAGTCTGCATACAATTTATACGTCCAATATACATCTTGCTCACAATACTCCCCTAGAATTTCAGGAGGAGCTTCTGAAAAGTCTTTATGCCACTTATTTGACCTTAGGTATTTCTTAGTATCTATGTCATATTGAGCAGCTTTATCACCATAAAAGCGTTGAATAGTCTTTGTGAGAGCTAATTCTTTTACGGTAGAGTCTGCGGTAAGCCTTACTAGAATCATACCGTCTATTAGCTCAATGTTTCCTATGTCCAACCCATCGTTTTCAAGGAATCTTAAATCAAATTTAAGGTTATATCCCACTAAAGCTTTGCGTTTACTCATAACTTCCATGAGATTCGTTAGATAGTCTGGGGTTAAGTTAACACCCTGCAGGTGCCTGATTGGAAAATAGAAGGTTAAAATCTTTTCAACTTCCTCATCGTATATCCCTACACCCACCCCACAAATCTGGTTAACTCCGTAAGGGTCTAAACCATTAGTCTCTACGTCAACTGTCCATAGTGGGTATGAATCTAACTTCTCTAATGCAGTCTTGTAATCTTTTTCATTGTCTACTAACATCAACTTCCTTTACATCCTTAATGTATCTACCTTGTACATCTCTTATACTAACTGGAATCTTTGCTTCCCATAACATCGACTTTACTGATTCGTGTACGTACCATTCTTTGGCTACAATTCTTGTTACATTACTATTGCATATCATCTTAGCACATGTAAAGCATGGTGTAGTTGATAGATATGCAGTGAGGGTATCCTCTGAAGTTAGTTGTAAGAAAGCGTTTACTTCAGCGTGTACCGCCCAACACTTGTCTAGGTCAGTCCCTGAAGGGGCCGTAGCCCCCTCACAAGGGACATCTAAACAATGTGTGAAACCTGACGGCACTCCATTATAACCTGTAGCCACTATATGGTTCTTAGAGTCTACTAAGACACAGCCCACCTTACGTCTTCTACACGTACTGCGTTCTGCAACTAGGTTAGCTATTGTTAGGAAATACTCGTCTACGTTAATTCTAGAAAAGGTCGTCATCGGAATCCTCGACTCGTACTTCTTTCTCGTCCGCAGTAGCAGATGAGTTAGAAGCTGCTGGAGTCCAGACCGCACTATACCTCTCTTTGAAATATTCCTTTACAGGAACCAACTCAGTTACCTCTTCAGGTACTTCTGCAGTTCTTGCAGTAGCTGCAATAGTATATGATGTATCATACATACCTGAACCTGTACGCTTAATCCTAATCACGCCTTTGTTTAAAGACCCCCAGTCATTATATACATCTATCAACTGGTTAAATAGGTAATCATTTCTTCCAAAGGTCAGTGCGATAATCTTATAATCATCTACAGTTTCCTTGAAAAGCTTTTTACCACTTGGGCCTTCTATCTGTTCCCAATCATCCTGACGCTTTGTCGTATGTATAATCTCATGAACATACGCCCAGAATGCGAACTTATTGGATGGTCGAGTATCTGGAGGAACTATACTAGTATCCACATCATCGTCCTTCAATAAATTAACAAATCTATTACCATTCCTAAAAGTATACATCTGAACTTGGTCTAGAAATTTATCGTCAGGGTCTCCAGTTGCAATAGAGGTTATAAAGGCTTGGTCACCGTCTTTGAACCAAATCTCCTGATTAGGAACGGTATTCCTAGAACCAGCTTGAGGTCGTCCGTCTTCTCTTCCTTTAACTATACTTGCTATTCCACTCATGTTTCCTCCTTATTTTTTGCTATTTACCAATAATATCTGTTATTGATTATTGTGTCAAGTATTTTTTTATCTTTTATTTCTTGCACATCTTTATACTCATCAGGAATCTTAATATAAGAACTCATGACGGTGTTTCCAATAGCCTGTAAAGCTTTATGTAATCCTGTACGTCCTGCCGTATCGTTGTCTAAGCATAACACAATTTCCTCAGTTCGTAAAATAGACAGTAATTCCTGCTGTCGTTTAGACATACTCATTCCTAGTAAAGCTATTGCGGGATATCCATGCTGATTAAGCCACATAGCGTCTAAGGTTCCTTCTGTAACACATACGAATGGGCAGGAAGTTATTTTATGCGCCCCAAATAAGACCTTAGATTTCTTTAATCCTTTGCTGTACATATATTTAGGGGTAGCGGCCTTTCTTCTAGTGACCCATCCTACTAATCTATTCTTCTCATCTCGTATAGGAATAACTAAATCGTCGTATATATTCGTACCACATTCCCACGCATCCAATATTTCAGTTGTAAATCCTCGTCTATATACCCATGAAGGATATTTATCTAAAATTATATACTCTGGTAATACAATCTCTTCTAGATAATTATCGGTTGGCTGGTATTCCTCGAACAAATCTAAGTCAATCGAATACTCAACTTCTCCAATTAGCTTCTCAACCTCTTCTGTAGTAATAGATAGTATCCGTTGAACGAATCCTTTTAATGATCCTTGACCACATCCAGCAAAACATATCCATACTCCTTTGTCTAAATTAATAGAACATGAAGGGGTAGTATCCGAATGGAATGGGCATACAATACTAAACTCATCTCTATGAAATGGTACATCTATATCCGCTGATAACAGTATTTTAGCCCAGTCTATAATAGGTTTAGTAGTCCGTGACAAGTTCATAGTCTAGTATCTCCTCTATATCTCCTCTATTCACGTCCCATTTCAAATACATATCTCCCACAGATAGCTCACTGTCTCGTATTTTCTGTATTTGAACTCTTCTAATTCTCTCATCTGGGTCTCCATCTTGGTCTACTGTTCTACACATTGATAAAGCTACATCTGCTGCCCTTATTAAAGCATCTCCAAAGGCTACACTAGAGGCACTTGGAGGCTCATACATATCAGATGCATCTCTATTCGCTTGAGTTGATACACACATTGAGATGTTCTGTGAGAGACAGAGGTTCTTCATAGCATAAAACAATGAATGAGACTGTTCCCACATAGCACTTTTACCTAAACCTGTCGACACTAGGTATATCCCATCTAATACAATGAACTGAGGGTTATGTTTTCGTACTAAAGCTGCTATAGATTCTATGGAAATGCTTGATTGACCGCTTATATGGTCGCAAATCAACAGGTTTTTAGAGTCTAACTCTTTAAGAAAAGCTGTATATTGGTCAACATCAAGGTCTTCTCCATGTCTTAAGGCTCTATGTGATATTTTATAACCTAATTTATTAGCCATAATAACATCCAAACGCATACTAATGGATTTTGTAGGCATTTCTGTGGATACAAAAAGGGTTTTAACCCCAGAAAGTACTGCAGTTGCAGCCATTTCAGCACACATCCACGTTTTTCCTACGGTTGGACGAGCAAACATAGCGATTAAATCACCTGGCATCCACCCAACTCCTGTATCATTAATGGATTTAAAGGGGGTCTGTATACCCATTAGTCCCCCATCTCGTAACCTAAGCTTTTTACGCTCTTCCCAATCCTTTAATCTATCTAGGGAATGGTCATCATAATGCGTAATGTCCTCATCGTATACAATTCCAATATCGTTTAAGTTTGAAAGGATGCTGGAAAAGGCTACTTTAGGATTCTCTCGTAATAATTCCTTATTTGATTGAAACGTAGTAACAATCTGCCTAAACAAAACCTGTTGTTTAAACTTATCTAATGTAAAATCTAGATTCAAATCCCTAGCTGAAGTATCTAACGAAGGATAGTTTTCAATCAATAAGTCTTGTGATGGAAATTCCCCATAAGTATCTACGTATTCAGTAAGAAATTTATATGCATCTGCGTGTTTAGCAAAGTCCGAAGTGACATGCTTAAATTTTTTCAGTTTTTCTAAGGAGTTTAATCCTAAGATCAATCCAGATTCAATAAATTCGAAACTCTCCATATTGCCTCCTCTATACTAATTCTTTTAATACTGTATTATTCTCTAGAAGATAGAACTTAAAGCCTTCCATCTCCTTACCTCTAATGCTCTGCTTTGCTTCCTCTACGGTCTGAACCTTGTCTATTACCTTAATAACCCCAGTTTTTTTATTCACAGCGATGACATCATACACTTCAGTGGAAGAAGGTGTCAAGCGTTTTTGTCGAATAAACCCACCAAGACCTTTATGAAAACGTTTCCTCATATTTACTGTCACCTTTCAACACATTCTGTAATTTCTTTTGTAAAGCAGTTCGTATTTTATATGCGGAATCATCTAAGTGTGTTGAAATCTGATCCATAGTTAATCCATCCATCCGCAATTCTAGAAAATCCTGTTCTTTACTAGATAACGAGGCTCTTTCTAGAACATCTTTTAACTCTACATCGGTGGTAAATTCTGATGCATCGGTATCTTCTAAGGATCTTGCTATAGCATTGGATATAAAACCTCTAGGATTGTCGTCAAAGTTATCGTACGTCCCATCTATACTATACGCTTCCGTAATATGTTTATTCTTCTGAGCTTTTGCGATAAAGGTTCTTATAGTGTTAAGCATTACAGTATGTAAATATGTATGAAAACTAACTCCTTTACCCTCATCAAAATGTCTAGCCGCTTTAATAATTGCTATACGTAACTCTTGAGCTACATCCTCTCTATCCATTCCTAAAATAAAGGTATTCTGTAAAATTCTATGTATCTTAGGTTCCCATTGTTCTAGTAATTCGTTTGTTAACTCCATCTTAATGTCCTAGAAACCTTTTTGCTTTGGGATGACGGATAGCTATACCTCCTAATATTCCAAGAATGACTATACAAATAAAGACATATTTATACGGGATGTCCGTATATCTCCCCACTGTTAACCAAAGTAGGTCTTCCAGTAAGTGAATCACCGTAAATAAAACTGCCATTATTACTACTTTCATAATATCCTTTATTAACTGAGACCATCACTCTTACCTTTAGCGTAACAAGAACGACTACAATAGATATGTTTCAGACCTCTGTCAAAACTTTGTTTTACGACCCCTCTCTTTAATTGGAAAGGGCTGTGGCAGAATGAACATTGTACATCTACCAAGTAATATTTCTCCTTACATTCCCCTTCTGGACAAAGCATCTGTCCCCTAGGGGTTACTTTTCCGCAAATCTTACATGTAACTACAACCTTTTTATACTGCGGTTGTTTATTATTCAAATCTGCTTCTTTTAATACTCTAGACACATACTGTCTTGAGATCTGTAGTTTACGACTTATTGCCGACCCTGTCAAGAGGGGCTGTTCTTTTCTTAGTCTAACAATTTTTTTGTCTACTTTCAAGCCTACGCTCCTTCTAATGCCTCTATCCTTGCTTTCAAGTCAGCAATAGTGTCCTCTACATTTGTACGTGTTGTAGGTACAGGCTGTTCGGGATTAGTAGATGCCGTAACATCAGTCACTACCCCATCAGTAAAAACAAGTTTACCATCTCTCCCAAACGTCTGTATCTTCTTTAATATTTCAGAAGAAGTAATCTCCAGCAAAGTGTATCCAGAGTCTTTCTCTGCCTGTGCTAAATGTCCTTCTGGATCTCCATCAGGAGTATGGCTATTAAAGCTCATAATCTGTTTATCGACATCGTTATAAAAAAGTGTGAATCTAGGCATATCTCCTCCTAACCCCAAGCCATCCAAAAATATTTTACGCCATTTTTATTGAATTGGTAGTTGTCTCCTGCGTCCCAAAACGTACCTTCATTGTAAACTGTGAACCATCCTCTAGTAGCGCCTACTCCTATCTTTCCACGTCCTCCAAACCATTTGTTCGACTTGGGTTCGAATATGGCTTTATCATCAGAACTACTTAATCCAGACCCATGTTCTGAATGGGTTCTTCCCCACAGATTAACAAGTATTCCCCAATCTCCTTCACTAGATCTCCTATTGCTCGACTCCAAATAAGCAGGTACATGGGTAGCGTCACCATCTTGGGTGTGGGATACTAGTTCCCAAATCATTACACACACTAACGATTTTATACCCGTATCAATCTCCTGTCCTAACGCCTGATAACCATTTCCAGTATAAACCCCAGAGTTCGTCTTTTGCCCAACTCTCATCTGCCATGGATTGTCCGCATACCCAGCGCTAACGCTTGTGGATACCGATACACCATCATCCGAAAGCACTAGCATCGGTTCATACATAGGATGTAACAATTGAGACCAATCTGCGTCTGTCGTTACATGACCATCGTCTGTACCTGGAGGAATATTTCGTGGAGGAGCCATAAACATATGACTTATTGCATCATTCTCACCGTCACCTACTCCACCAGCCCCCATAGCAGAGAAGTTTGCTAGGATACCAGTATTATGATTAAACAGGACTTGTGTACCTATCATCTGACCACCTGTACCGTTTGATAGTCCGTTTTGATACCACATTAGCTCAAACATATTTTGATTATATACATCTATATCGGCAGCAAATTTCTTACGTCCTACTAGAGATACGTGAGTTGCGGCAGCAGTAATAGCACTTGGTATGCTAGTTGCATGCCATCCAAAACGTAGACCAGTAGTATCATTAGGTGCCTCCGCTGCGTCATTACCCTGTAAGGGGTTTGATACTGTGCCTAAGGTTAGTCCAGAATTGTCTACCTTAATACCATATCCTGCAGTACCTCCACCAGATGGTGTTGTGTACCCTCCCAGAAACTCTGATACTTCTACATCTCCTACAAGCTTCAGCTTCTTAGCACTCCCATCGAATGTAAGCTTTCCATAAACATTTGTGGCGGGATTAGCGTCTGGGTCACCAATTGCAAAATCCCAGTTAGGAGAAGAGCTTGTATCAGATGGCCCCAGAAAGAATCCTGGATGCTTCTGCCAGCTATATTGAGTAAAGTCATGTTGGAATACTTCGGAATCCCCCGTTCCAGATACGCCAAACGACCTGATATATGACTGCGTTCCTAAAGTTATCCCGTCTTTATTGATTCTAGCTCCAGAAGAGCCATTATATACAGCATCATTCCATGTCATACCTGATATAGTACCGAACCCCCCGAAATACGCTGAACCGTCTCCAGTACTTATTACAAATTGAAGATCTCCCCCTGATGAAGAGATATTCCAGTTATCATCATTATCTAGTATAGGATTATCTATATCAAAATTATTAGTTAGACCACTTATTCCTTTAATTCCCTCACTATCTATCACTATTATGTTTTTAGTAGTTCCATTATAAGAATAGAAAACCCCCGATTCTCCAGTACCTATTGCTCCTGCATATCTATTTGCACTGTTTAAAGCTGCGTAAGCCCTTTTGCCTCCAACTAAATCATTTAATTTGTACGTAGTTCCGTCAGCCGTCTTGTCCAAAGATAAGCTACCTGCCAAATCTGTGGAAGATAGGTTTACAAAACCATTACTGAAGTTCCCTGCTTTAGGTTTGACGTAGGCAGAGCCATCAGCAATATAATCACTATCCATATTTAATGAGCCGCCACCAATTTTAGCTAGGTTAAGCTTTCCTTCTCCACCGTCAACAATTATTCCAGTAAACCCTTTACTACCTGTTAATTTAAGCTCATCAGTTGTAATACTACCAGCCTCTATATGATCTGAAGTTACTGTTTTAGATTGTATATAATCGGCGTTAATGGAGTCAGCCCTAAGTACTATCGTATTCAAGGTGGGAGTCTTCGAATTAAAAGGTAAGATTAAGGGGGTCGGCTGATTCCCTGCGGATGTGTTTGCATCCTTATCTGCAACAAGATTTGCTAAAACAACATTACTTTCAGCCATTGAAACTGAGAAATCTGTAGTAAATGCTGGCGTTAATGTTCCATAACTAGGAGGAGTGGAACTGTCAGGAGAAGCAGGAAGGGTTATATACATATATTGAGTCTTCCCGTTCTTATCGTCAGTAGAGTCCGCAGGGGGGCCAGCACTTGATTGCGTAACCAGTGTAGCTGACCCGTCAGCAATGGTTGCGACATCACCGTTCGCAAATTCAAGGGTTGCATCGGTATTAGCTGTACCGTTATTCCATGTAATAGTGTTCCACGCAGTACCTTGAATATCAAGATTAGATTGCCAAGGTCTCGCACTTGGCTTTAATATAGCCGTTGAGAATCTATTTGTACCTATAGCATCAAGATCTAAGAAACCAGTGCTTCCAATTAGCCCGTTATTATCAATATACAGTAGACATCCTTGATCATGTTTTTTAGCCATCCCTATAATTATGTCTGTAGGTAGTCTAATATCATCCCATATAAGCCCACTTCCCCCAGATCTAGCAACTGCTATAGCCTGTAAGCCTCTAGATTTGTAAGAATTTCCTCTAGTTCTAAAGAATATAACATGCCATTGGTCTGTTGTATCATTATCCCCATTAAAAGTACCCCCTGTCTCTCCTATCTCTAATTTTGGATAGGATTTAGAGTTAACGGTGGTTCCGTCTGCAATATCTATACTGTATTCTCTATCATCTGACAGTAGTCTTAATGTAACTGTTCTTCCAGCTATGGTAGATGCCAGTTTAATTAAGTTTGTTCCGTCAGAGGTCAGTGATCCATCAGATATTTGCCATTTCTGAGTTGCTGGTGGGATATTAACTGTAAACGAATCATCACTAGTATTTGAAGCCAAGCTTACATTTACATGTTCAGCAGGTATATCAAGAACCCCAAACTCATTTACATTAGTTCCAGAACCTTCTAGTTGGGTTGACAGCGACCCAGGGGAATAATTGTACGTAATTTTACGGACAATGATGTCATAGTCGACTCCATGCAACTTATTCTTAAGCCTGACCTTATGTCCTGGTTCAACTGGAATAAAAATGGCTAGGTCTTTTGTGTGATCTAAGGCTACGGTTCCATCACTATTGTCGGTTGTGGATGCCCCGTACGTTACGTTGGCACCACTTATGTTAGATATATAACCATACTTCATAACTCTGGTGTTAACCCCTAAAGATCCATCCAATTCAGCAATGACCATTCCTTTTTTCGCTCCGAAAAGTGTTATATCATTCGTATACTGAAGAGCATTTCCGTCTGAGCGTGAGATAGAATTGTTTCCAAGCGTGATTTGATTGTTACTTCTACTATGGTTATATGAAGCTCTGGCAATTAGTTTTACCGCAGGGTATCTTGATGTCCGTACCTTACCAATAGTAACCATAGCCTTAGACCCTCTGTCTAATAGGTTCGCAGCACTCTTTCGAATAGCGTCAAAACTAGATAAGCTTCTTAATTTGCTTCTATAAGGTTTATTAATATTATATCTATCCCTAGTTCTACCGTTATGAGCCATATCTATGTAAGGATAATCATCGTCATTAGCTCCTTGTCCCTTCGCTAAATGCAGTCTAATTGTCGATCCTTCTGCTGGATTATCGGGAAAAGCATCAAATGTTATAGAATTACCTTGAAAGTCAGTGTAATTTGTATTTACTTCATATACATTACTAAGCATTAGATATGAATCGGAACCAACGCCACTTTGATACTGGACTACACCACACGGATTAGTGGCTCCAGTTGCAAATATGAATCTAGGATTGTGTGGATTTGTGGATTGGCCTGGATATACAGTAAAATTAGCTCCACCTGTCTGAGTATTATTTATTGTTATATCGGCATTAGTTGCGTTAATATATCTCATGTAGTCTGTTTCATGGTCTCCATCATAAGCCCACCCATCATTAATAACTTGAAGACGTGTAACACCGTCAGAATCAAGCCATGGGAAATTAGTAGCGGCTCCTCCTGCAATAGTTGCTGGAATATTTCCCTGTATTAATTCAAAAACCTGTATACCATGTACCTGTGCTTTTGAAAACTCGTCGTCTCCTCCTTTATCCACATAATGATTGACTACAGCAGTATAAAAGGTTCCGTTAGGGTTAGTGAATTCTGCATCCGAAAGCATCGCCCTACGAAAGTTTGTTTGTCCTCCCCATCCAGAGGATGGATATTCTAATGTTACGCCATAGTTAGGTATATCAGATGCATGTGGACGATTTCCACGTTGAAAGTAATTGAAAGATACTTTTCCACTATCTCCTGACTGAGAGGTAGCTACATTAGAAACAGCATTTGCGTCTACATAATAGTCATAACCAAAATGTTTTGTGTCCCCTACAGCATGTGGGTCTTGCATAGATAAGTCTTTAAGTACCCCAAGTACTTGTTGTTGTCCTGTATCAATTCTATAGTTGTTCCCGTCTGTAGTTATCGCTTCATTTGCTGTCAGTGCTGCTACCGAAGTTTCAAATTTAGTGCTATCGGAAAGGGCGAAGTTATCTGACACCTCAGTTACTATCTTCTCAATAATACCACTACGCTTATTTGTAGCGGAATCTGTTAAATCTATTTTTGTAAGTGCTTCAGGAACCTCGTCAGTAGGAATATCTAATAGTTCTTGCAACAAATCTTTTGCTACTAATTTTACAGATTGTCCATATTGATAATCATAATGACTTTTAATGTGATACAAACGACCTCTAAATAAAATCATTCCCGATTCTTCTTCAATAATACGTATATCTTGAAACTCATTAAAAATTGTAGCTTTTGTTCTATTATTTGCGTCCTGTGTACCTGAAAATATACCAGTGCTTTTCGAAGTATCGGTAGAAGAAGCATCTTTAGGTCTATTGGATAAGATAAGCTCTGCCGTCGACGGACTTCCTAATGATTTGTTAATGGTACAGAATAAAACGGCGTTATTACCTGCCCACGTCAAAGCATCTCGCCATTGAGCGGTTCCTGAGGAATCCCAATATTGCATTTTTGGATTTGGTGATGCCATTAATATCTCTCTCTAACTAGTGAATTTCACATCTTTTCTAGATTCACATACAAACTGCATTTGAAACGTCCATCTATCTTCCATTGCTGGGTCTACTTGGAATCTAGCTTGCTGCATAGCAACTACATATACACCTCCACCTGTCCCATAAGGACTAGTAGTCCAAATGCTTCCAGATGCTGCTAACCCATCAACCTTTCTTTTATATACAGGAAAATTAGCATCCCCAATCTCTAACTCTAAATTAGCATCTTCGGTAGTAATCCATTTATATACAGCTTCTTCTAATAGATTTTTGGTGGGTATGTAATAATCCTGTACTTCTGCAGTAGTACTTCCGTAAGGTTGACGAGATACTGAAATTTTCTCTAGGTGTGAGAACTGTTCAAGGCCAGTATTAGCATTGTCGCCAGCTAAAGCAGTGGCAGTAGGATTTCTTCCATTGGTGTCAACTATCCCTCCAACGGATATAGAGGGTCTATAAAACCCGATATCTATTATTTCAGGAGCCTGTTGGGGTATAGGAACCTGAATAGGTGTTTTAGCAATCTGAATAGAAAATGAATCAGCCATCAACGCATAGCGAATATGTGTACCATGATTCGTAGCGGTTGAATCATGTGCGCAATTTCTAAGTAATACTGCTAATGTTGTATCTGCCATAAAGTCCTCCTACTAATAAGGGTTAAACATGGGATGAACTGGATGAGCATTAACTTTAATCTTTTCTGTGTCATCCCTTTGTGTCTCCGTCTGATGAGAGGGATGGAAATATGAAACTGGTGTTTTTTCTCCCGTAGTTGGGTCGGTTGTATTAACCTCTACGTCAGTCTTATGGTTAACCACCACATGTCCTGTACCACCTAATTTTCCAGCATCCTCTAATGCATCTAATCCCATATGCCCACCTATACCATACAAACCAGAAGCTATTCCAGTTGGGTCTACTAAAGAAGCGCCCATCGCTGAAAGGGTAAATGCTCCTCTCGCCACTCCCGCTTTCCATCCATGATCTCTAAAGCTTTGGTATGTTTTAGCTGCCCCAATAACACCTTCTATAGCTGCTCCAACTCCTGGAATGAACCTAGCACCCTTAATAAGGTTCCCAGCTTGTCTGATACCAGGTATTTTGGCAATACCAGACCCAATACTTTTAACCGAATTTTTGAAAAAGTTTCCTACCGACTTCAACGCACCTGGAATCAGTCTGCTTAAGGTCTTGCCCAGCTTACCAGTTTCCTTTTGCACTCTCATAAAGCCTCTCTGAAGGAGACCTTTATTAGCTCCGAATCTACCCAGAGCATCTCTACTTTGTTTCATTCCGATACCAGCTAGTCTAGACCATCCAATTTTACCAGCCCTCTGTAAAAACCCTAGTTTACCACCTAGCCATCTACTTGCTAAATGTCCTGTTAGCCCAACCGCTGCAACCTCTTCGATTAGGCCAGTGTTTCTATTCTCTTGTTTAGCATCATTATCTCTCAGAACGGTATCCATACTAGTCCAGGCGTTAGCATTACTAGACCCTTGACTACGTAAGAGGTCATTCTGACTCTGCATACCTCTCTGGAATATCCCTCCCAATGCGGTCAATAGACCTCCTATAAGGACATACTGCATCAAAGATGCTGCACGGAATTTACTAGTTGCGGATAAAGCTGCAGCACTTGTTTTACCTTGTGTTCTCTGAAGTCCTAGTCCTGCAGAAGTATTAGCTACAATAATCCTCAACAAGCTTATTATAATGCTTGTACTACTTTTACCCATTTGGAAAAAGAACTTCCACATACCAAAAAGCCTAGCGAAGAAAGCTCCTATCAAAAGAGCCGCTATAACAGTTTTAATACCCTTTATAAACTTTGGACTGAGCGCTTTTAGCTCTATGTTCATAAATCCAAGTACAGAACCTATTACATTTTTAACAGTTTCCCATAAACCACGTATACGTTCAGATATAGCCTTCATAAGATCTCTGGAAATAGGTACGAAACTAGCCAATAACTTAATGGCTGGAATCATAATAGGTAAAAATGGAGCTAGGATAACGTCTACTAACGCACCCATTAACTGAAATATGGTACCAATATACCCTGTAAATACCTGAGACTGTTTCAAGATAGAAGCTATTCCAATTTGAATACCTAAGGTTTTAGCTATATGGCCTTGAGTTTTCTTACCAAGGTCTCTAATTCCCCTTGTCGTATTCTTTTGTTCCTTGGTTTGAGCATCGTCTCCAGCCCCAGCGCCAGCGCCAGGCCCAGTTGGGATATCTCCCCCATGGTCAACCATTATTCTTGCGACTAACGGCATATTGTCAGCCATAACTTACTCCTTATTACATAGCCCTATTATTAGACTTAGACCTTCTTTGTTGGTCTGCCATACGTTCTTGCCTTTCCCTCTCATCTTCCCGTCTTTGTGCTATTGCAGAGGTTACTCCTAAGATAATAGCAATCTCTATTTCGGAAAAGGTAAGAATTTCGGAATATGTGAAACCTGAATCCATTAAAGATAGCGCAACCAACCAATGGTTGTATGCCAGCCCTTCCTCAGCAGAGGTCGTACCTACGTTTTTTAGAAAGGCTAGTACTCTTTTTTTACTGAATCAGGTGAAGGAACTTCATTATCTGTACCAAAAGCCTTTGGAACCAATGTTTCTAAAGCTGTTCCTAGCCGTTCATCTATGGACATGAGGAAGTTTTCTGTTGTTTTTCCCCACGGAGCATCAACTACCATCTCTTTAAGACAGTCTCTGACATACCCATCTCCATTAAAGCTAGTTTCGCCAGTAGAAGCCCAGCCTATATGTTTTGAAATAAGCTGATTTCGTTTGGCCCAAGTCATAGGTTTAATTGTTACTTCGAACGAGTCCCCCGTTCCCTCAATTGTTACCGTTTCTTTCTTCGTTGTCTGTCCTACTGTATATTTAGCGATATCGAAAGACACCGCCTTTTCCTGATCTACACTTGTTGTAGTCATTCTTACCTCCTCTGTAGTTTATATATCCCATTTTTACGGATAATAATGCTCTGCGTCTTGTACGTCTATCTTCAAATTACGGAAAAGAATATCGGCTTCTACTTGGAACGGATTGTCCTCTGTAATATTATGGGGGGCTGTTCTTATAAAGGCACCTTGATTGTTACCTCCTGTACCAGCAGCGCCGTCATCTGGTATTGTAATAGTGATTTTATCTTCAGTACCTGAGATAACTTCACCTCTTACTAACTCTATGGAAACATCGAAACCTTTTTTACCCTGTCGAATAAAATCGGAAACATTTCCGTAGTTACCTTCCAACAACATCTCCTGAAATACGGTATGCTGAGCGTGATTATGCTCTGTAGCATCTGGTAACGCCAAGGTTACTGCAAGTGAGTATTCTCTTCGCTGTTCTCTAATCTCAGTTGGGCCACGTCTGCGTCCCATCTGCTTCGTAATGTAATATCTAGGCTCTTCATTGTTCGCAATTGACAATGAGAAATTTCTTATTCGGGCAATTGTTTGCCCAAACATCTTCACCTCTCCATTGGAGAAGTAGTAAGGTTCTGTAGTAGGGAACGCTACCTTCCCTGATTCAATAGACTGCATAGCCGCATACATAGGAGTTGGTAATACTACCTGTATAGTAGCATTATTATCATACGTATCTGGCGTAGTTCCAAAAGCTCCTCTTGACACGGTAAGTGTTCCTGTAGTTGCTGTTGCGGCAGTTACATCAGTTACTAACATCATTTCTCCAGTATGTCCTGTGGTATCAATTACGTTGCTATCAGAATCTGGAGTCATTATTATTGCATCATTTACTCTAAATGGGACATCTTCATCGGCTAAGTTATCATAGAGAATCGTTGTTGCTGTTGCTGCGAGGTTTCCTGCATCATTAAAGAGCGCAGAAGCCCCACCCGAAGTTACACCACTAAACTTTTTCTGGTTATGTACCATTCCTAGGAAGTTCACACCGTCCCATGAAGCGGTAACCATACCCCCCTCTTCAGCAGTAATGGTCATAGATCCTACTTTACCTCCGAAGTAGCGTCTGTCGAACGATTTAGCAAAGTCCTCATCACTTGGAAGCATGTGAACATGCCATGTCATAGAATCTAAGTCTACTGTTTCTGTAATATTATGGGTGTATGCGACAGTTTCATTAGTTATTTGTACTCTTGGGGCAGCAGTCTTACTTGCCAGTAATACATACACGGCTCCAGCAGCGTGTGGAAATTGAAGTGGGTAATCAAGTTCTATAAGTAGAGCAGTATCTGAAGATGCAGTATTCATGGATTTCCGTACTTCCGTTGTTTCACCAGCCACTCCATATCCAAAAATGAGAAGGCTGCTAGTAGTTATAGCCGCATCATCAGTGACTTTTGCGGTAGATATAAACAAATCTCCTTTTTGGGTAGCCTCATCCGTAGTTCTTTTTGCTGAAGCATGTCCAGTATCTATATAATCGGCGCTAACGCTAGTCTCCACCTTACCAATTGGGTAACGTAACGCTTTTCCGTTTAGTAATGCAAAACTTCCGATAGACCCTGTATATGATTGTTGACCGCTGTAAGCAGCATAAAAGTTTCTTTTAGCTTGTGTTCCTAAGAACCAACGTCCTTCGATTGCCATCTCTGGATCTGGAACGTCTACAGTTTCATATGCTCCTGGAATTAAGGTGATATATTGATCATCCGCACTCCGTAAACCAGTACTGGTTCCTGCGGGTGAGAAAACTGGGTTTACGACTGCAATAGTTTCACTAATAGGGTGGTTAAATCCTAAGGGTGAGGAGAAGTATATAGTTTTACCTGCTGTATCTATATGGTCAATATTCCGAATCTCTGTTTCTTTTGCATATAGGCTACCAGAGGCTGTATAACCTATGCAAACCACGTCCCCTAAAGCAAAGTTACTTACACTGGCAAGAGTAGCAAACCTAGCTCCTGCTAAAAGCACAGTAGTGCTTGTACTACTTCCACCACCAGAGGCTTTCACCGCTAGGCCATGAGGGGCCATTTCGACATACCCACCTGCAGCGGGTTCAGTCATAAATGTTACTTGTGCTTGATCGGCTCTATATACTGCCATCAGTTCCTCCTTAATACGTCGAAGGGCAGACCTTCATTTATATTATACTCTAAATTCACGAAGTTTCTGCCAAAATATTCTCATTAACTACCTGTAAATCAATCGTACCTATCCAAACATTTAACTGTTCGCCTACTTCTTCGTTAAAACTTTTGAATTGTAGGCGTTGAAAGTCAGTCATACTGTGTCTTTTAACGTGACAAATCCTTCGTACCTCTGCCATTAGGTCATATAAACGTTGCCTACTTGCTCTAGTTTGTAGTGATACTGATATATTATACAGTCTATTTATAAATTTCCAGTTACCTATCGGAGTTTCTTCTAATGTGGGAGTTCCTGGTTGCGCTATTAGGACATCTCCACGATTTAAATCTATCCTAGTAACGTCGTTAGTCCCCGCCATCTCTATTAGTTGGGGTTTTACGACATTGTTTCCATCCCAACCACTATTTAACTCAGCTAATACCTTTGTAACTGGTACTGGTTCTGCCATTACATACTCCTAAAACGTCTCAAAGGCTCTGAGAGCCTCTAATTGTTCATCTATTTCTATCTTCCAACCTTCCATTCGTTGGGCTAGTTGTACCCTATCCATCCCACTGACAACGGCACCTCCGAAATCAGCGCTTCTAGTTATATCAATAGCTACCAATTGCCTACAAATATCTTGCACCATACCATTTTCACGGTTATCTGTATTGAAATCTCTTCCATTTAGATATGTTACTTTAATTGGGGTCTGGAATTCTCCACCACCCCACCTCCAAACAGGTGCATTATAGGATTGAAATCTTGCAGGAAGTAAAAAATACCTTGAAAAATGTATCATTCCAAGTTCTTTAACCAAAAAGAAGTCACCTTTTCGTCCTTGAGTACGTAATTCCCACTGTTGACCGTCCCATATCTTCATACTAATAACTTTATATGGGTCTGGTCTATCCAATTTAAAACCACTTAAATTAAATTCATGCCCCTCATTATAGACGATGGTAGGTCTCCATGATTTTCTAGTCATGAAATCAATATAAGATTGGGCTTCCTGTATAAATTTCTCTACAGTACTTTGAGAAGGGGTAGTTGCATCGCTAAAATCAGCCACTCCTAGTACTGGCCCTAGTTGCATTAATTCAAAAACATCCTTTGTAGTGCAGTACGCAGCTAAAGGACGCATTTGTATTCGTTTAACTGTGGGAGCAATGGTAACACTTGATGTAGAAGCCCGTACCCAATACTTAGATAAACTGTTAACAGTGTTCTTAGTCCAACTATCTAGTCGATTAGTGGGGAACGTTTCCGCTCCATCTATCTCGAATCTGTATTGAACTCCCTCTGAATCATCTGGATCATAGGAAGAGTTCCCAGAACTAGGGATAAACTCTGCCCAACTAGTCGTATCATTGTTGTAATACTCCCATTTAGGAGTAGCTATTGCACCTGCTACATCCAAATCAAATACAGCCATATCAAACTTATGGTCATTTCCTAAATATAAGAAATGATCAGTGTCCCCTAGTATGGAAAAAGCAGTTCCTGCGGGAGTACGTGCTTGATTAGCAAGGTTATCCCCAAAAGCTGTTCCATTAAAGGCATATACTTGATCGAACGAAAAATCTGTTGTAGCCATTTACCCCTCTATTTCATGTGGTTTCGTCTTCTGGATATTCACTAGACCTATCCAAGTCTGGGTCTTCGGTGGGTAATACAACGGAACCCTCATCAGGTTGCTCTATTTTACCCCTTAGATACATCGCTACTCCGTTTAAGTTTTGTATCTGTTGAACAAGCTGTTCTCTACCCGCATTTATTTTATTCAACTCATCCACCAATTTTACAATCTGGTCATTTACCGAAGTCAAATCACTTTCTACATTAATCTCTGGCATAGTATCCTCCTTAACTTATCTTAGCTCATCATTGAGCCATTAATATTATACTCGTATTACCAAACCTTGTCAAACATCTAACCCTTTAAAAGTCTCACTTCTTCTTCAAGAGCTTCTACTTTAGCAATTAGTTCCTGAACCACTTTACCCATTATAGTATTTAACACAGAATATTTAAAAGTTTTCGCTGTGTCTGTAGGAGCGTCATTCTCGTCCCTTGCTATGACAGTCTCGTCAATTAATGATGGAAAGACGGTTTCAGCTTCTTGTGCGATAACACCAAATTTAGATGGCGCATTAGAATCAGCCGCCACATCTGTTTTCCACCTAAATTTACGATATCGTAATTTCTTCCAATCTTCCAAATAGGAACGGACATCTACAACATCCTGTTTTAATTTTATGTCAGATGATGAACCGTATGAATTATCATGATTCAGAACATCTCCTTGAGAGTTGACCTTTAGTCTAACGTCCCCAGTATCTTGAAAATTCAAAAATTCCTGATCTGTGTTATCTGGAGCATTTCCAGCATATGCAACTTTAAGGATATTAGTATTACCACCAGTATTCCAAGATGATATAACTACTCCCCAAGTATTCCCAACTGGGTCAACTGTTAGTTTATATCCTGGAGTAATATTACCTATCCCTATGTTTCCTGCATTAAAAACGCTGCCATATCCACTTGGGTTGGCATATGACCTTAATGTCACAGTCTCAGTACCTGCATCGTCCTTCATTCCTATGTAAGAACCGTACGTATTACCGTGACCTATCTCCAAAAGGGTAGCGTCTGAGTCACCAGTATCCACCATCCTGAAGGCTACAGTATCATTTGCACCTACCGTCAATTTAACGGTTGGGGCGGCTGTTCCTATTCCTATATTACCGTCTCGATTGATTCGCATCTTCTCAGTAAGGGAGCCACCATCTGTTTTAAAGATAATAGCACCTTGAGATGTGTTACCATTTAATTGTCCTTCTATCGAAGCCCTAACGGCACTCCCAGTATCGGCAAACTCTATGACACCTAGAGCATCATTGGTAGCGGCAGACGCTGAGTCATGGAAG
>VTLG01002545.1_pt1 | contig 26240 bp, 9 predicted proteins | sample 4694571 | NCBI WGS metagenome assembly VTLG01 (sample SAMN12604809, study PRJNA352737) | marine metagenome | biome: ENVO:00000447; feature: ENVO:00000209|ENVO:00000569|ENVO:01000036; material: ENVO:00002151; isolation source: viral sequences binned using virsorter ...
TTTTCCAAAGTAAAAATTTGAGAAAATGTAGTGCCAGTATTAACAGTTAGATTACTTACGTAAACTGCCATTTAAAAACAATATCAGGATCTAAGATATATTTATATTTAAGATAACCCGTCTATTTTTCCACTATCATTCTGAGTAAATTTTTTATTTCTTCAATATCCTTTTTCATACTATCTATTTCTTCTTTCTGAGTTAATCTTATGTTTCTAGATTTTTTATACTGAGAAAATCCGTGACTATCAGTATTAATGATAGCCCCAGATTTTTCATCTCGATATAAGTTTTTGTGTCCTTCAACCCTGATCATGCTAATGCAATTGCTCTAATATCCTTCAATTTAGGTGGGAATGCTTCATTTGTACCACTCATAACTATTTTGAACTTAAATCCAGTAAATTCATCTAGATTATCAACACTAAATTGATATTCTTTAAATTCACCATCTTCACTTGGGGATACAAATGCATCTGGTCTACCACTATTTTTAGAAGGATCAATAACCTTATCTCCAAAACCATCTCCATCAGTGTCTTCAAGATTATCAAAGCCAGGAAATAGTTCATAAGATAAATCAGTTTCAGCACCATCTTCTCTGAATAATTGATATAAAACTCTAAAATCAGCAGATGGATGTCTAAATGCACCAACTAGTAATTTAAGTGATGTTGCAGGATTTTTAAGATCTACTCGATTACTTATGTAAATTGCTGCATGGGGATCATCACTTGGTTCATTTGCCCTATCATCTTTAACATAATCTAGAATTGGTTTATTAAGTCTAGATCTTTCTAAGATAACTTGTGCATCTAAAGTATCAATTCTTGGAGATAAATTAGGATCTGATGTTTCTAATCTATAACCTAAAGTAAATGACTTATTCAGTGGAAGAGTTGATAGTCTCGCATTTTCATTTACTTTTGAGCAAATTATTCTAGGAGAATCAAGATCATTTGGTGATCCGATAGATATATCTTCAAAACCTTGATCAATAAATGGAACTTCACTACCCCCAGCACTTGTTCCACTAACAGTTCTTATTTGAGCAGCAAGTGATGTATCTGCAGATGGTATTTGTGTATGTTGATCAACTGTGATGTTATTAAACTGATAGTTTTGTGAAGCAAATATATTATCACCACCAAGACTCTCTTCATCAATGAAACTAGTTTGGTTATCACCAATTGCTATTGGTCTATCTATTTGAAGATGATAATGATCAATTGTTCTTTCAGCAGATAAAGTGGGGTTATTTGGCATATTATGATCAGTATTAATCTTTCTTAAATCAATACCATTTAATTCATATTTACGTGCAAGATCATCTACAGAATGAGTTCTGACAATTGTATTATCAACACCTCTTGTACCAATACCTAATTGATTTGTGGCAATACTACTATAGTAAATAATCTCACTGTTGATTTTAACATAACCCTGAGATGTTGAGATACCATTGAATGTTGCAAAAGGAGTTGTACTTGCAACTGATATTACTTGATCACTAACACCTAAATTATCTGTAAGTGCGATAGGATTAGTGTTAGGTTCAATATCTGCAAGTGTAACTAAATTAGTATCAGATTGCATTCCATGATTGTAATGTCTAACATCTATTACATTACCAGTAAATCTGTCATTATATGTTTGTGAAGAAGTAATTAGTGTACTTCCATATGATGTTGCAGTTGATCCTTCATATACAACAATTGGATCTCCAGTTGTAAACTCTTCACCTTGAACATTATTAAGATATAAAGTACTTGCTCCATTGATTGAAGCAACTGTTATCAGAGCATCTGAACCTTTTGTTGTACTACTTGTAGTAATACCTAAAACATCACCTGCAACGTATCCAGAACCACCTGTATTGCTTGTTAAACTTATAGAACCAACTTTACCTGCAGCATTAGTTTGAACTGTTGCAGTCGCACCTGAACCATTTCCAGTGATTGCATATAGTGGAACATTATTATATGTTTGACCTGTAGCAAATCCTCTTCCTGCATTTGTTATTGCAAATGTACCAACTGGTCCTCCAACTTGTTCAATATAACCCTGAATATCTGAAGTTGCTGTTCCATCACTTACCTGAACACCAAGACCCATTTTTACAATGGATTGTGCATGAGTTGTAGTTTGAATACCAACTTTTAATTTTCTAGGTAATGTAGTGATTGAATTTGGAAGTAATCTTTGATTAATTGCATTTCCAGCATCTAATTTTGGATTATAGAAAAATGCTGTGCCAGGTGTATCAACGATAAAGTTTGCTTTGTTTAATCTAAACTTAAGATCTTCAAATTGGCTTGGAGTCCAAATAGTACCATTTTGTGATTTAAATAAACTACCACCAACATACTGTTTAGAAACAATAACTGACTCTGCATCTGGTAAATTTTGAGAACCTACTGTTTTTTCACCCATACGAGCAACCCATGCTTCATAATTATTTGTTGTTGGTGCTATGAGAACAATACAGTATTCTCTAGCAGCTTCAAGATGAATAGGAGATGGGAAAGTAACACGAGTTGCTACTGAAGCATCAGAAGATACATTTATTTCGTCAGGACTCAATACAACCTGTGAAAATGCATCAGTAGGTGCAGCAGTAGGAGTTCCTAACTCCATATTTCTAATCTCAACAGTTAATTTTTCAACTGGATCTTTTGTTCCAAAGAATAAATCAACTGAAGTTAGATTCATTCCTGTTCCATCAACTGTGAATGATTGTGCTAATGGATCTCTTCCACCTCTTCTTCCACCTCTTCTTCCACCTCTGCCTTGACCTCTGCGTCCTGTTCCAGTTCCACCTCTACCTCTAGCTCCACCTCTGTTTCCACCTTGACCACGACCACGAGCACCCTGTCCAGCACGAGCACCTCTAGGTGCACCACGGTTAGGTGTTCTTCTTATTCTTCTAATTCTTCGGTTTCTTCCACCGCCTCCACCTCTTCTTGTAACTCTAAAGACGGGTGGTGGGGGAGGAGCTGTTTCAACTATTGTGTTTATAGTTATTGTTTGTATTTGTCCACCTTCGGTGTCATAAGTAACCTCACCGTCACTTATCAATAAACTTCCTGGTAAATTATCACTATTATCTGGACTAGAGGTTAATTTAAAAGTACTAATTCCTGTTCTAAATCTCAATGCAGGTGGTGGACTTGCAAGTGGATTTTTAAAGAAAAATGATCCAATAACTTCACCAGTACGATCTGCTACTAATCTAATTGGTTTAATTGTTGCTTGTGCACCACTACTTGTACCTAAAACAGTTGCATTACTTTTATCAATATATCCAAAGAATGATCCCTGTGCCTCATCAGATAAAGATATAATATCAATATTTAAAACAGTTGAAGACGCAGAATAATTAGTTCCAAAACTATTTGAAGGATTATATGGATTTGTTGCAAACCTCTCCTTTGGATTAGTTATTGCACCTCGTTTATGATCAGGTCTTGCTAATCTAAGAGTTGCAGTTGTTTTACCAGTTGAATCAACAACCTTTACAGTCTCACCTGGTTGAAATATACCATTAACCATATCAATTTCAACTAGTTTTGGAATCACATCAATTCCACTAGTACCTTCAAAAAACGGATAATATCTCGCATATGGTCTTAAAGCAATCGCATCAAATGAAACATTTCTTGAACGTATATGTGTATCCCTTGTTGTACTTGTAATAACTCTTTGTGTAAATGTTCTATTAGTAGCACCTGTTCTTCTGATTGTACCACCAGTGGTTTCTACTGTTCTGACCCAAGTATCAGATTCAGGTCTTAGTCTTATAAATCCATCAAAATCAATCATATTAAATGGATTAACATTTTCCACTCTTGATGCTAAAGGTTGATTAAAAGCTTCAACCTCATCATAATTTAAAGTAACGATTTCACCAGTTTTTCTACAATTATTATCTAATAATGCTAAATCTTCTGAAAAATCAGCAGTATCTGCATTTATGGATAGATCTAAAGCAACTTGAGGTCCTATTGACCAAACATCAATAGGAACATTTAGTTCTTGTCTACTGCTGTTAACAGTAACTTTACAATCTAGATTATTATTATCTAATAAATCAGCATTTTTAAAATCATCAACAAAAAATCCAGACTTAAATCTACTTAATCCATCGGCATCTTGTACTTGAAGAGTTTTAGTATCTAACTCAAGTAAACTTAGAGAAGTAACTTTTTCTAAATTTTCAATTCTATCTTCCAAACCACCAATATCTCTCATAGTATATCTCTGGTTATCAACCATCTTGATCACTGCATCGTCTGGATCATAAAGATATGCTGGCAACGTTATTGTTGCAATATCCATATTATTTCTATCATGGATTGGTTCTATTGGGTTTATACTTGAAATACCTCTTAGTACTGTTAATTCACTGTTCTCAGTCAATATAATTTTGTCAATTCTGGGTAGATAAAAGTTATATCCAAGTATTGAACTCTCATTTGGAGTTACAACAAATGATGGATTAACATTACCTGATGCACCAAAGAGTCTATTTTGGAATGCAAATGGGGACTCATTGCCAGTATATTGAGAAACTCTTGGTCTAAAATCAATCGTATCAGTTGCTCTTACATTATTTCTACCAATATTTGGTATGTCAGAACCAAATCTTTCTTCATCATAAGATGCTACAGTATAAAAATCTCCTGTATCATTTGATGGAACATCATAACGATCAAAAACAACTAATAATTTTCTTGTTGGAGGTGCAAAATTAGATTTTCTTACAAGTCTTGAATAGTCATAAAACTGATCTCTTTGACCTTTATCAAGGTCAAATATATTGGTGACATTTAAACTTCCACCTTCAGTTATTACTTGTAATGTTGTAGATATCTTGGATTCGTCAAAATTAACAACTTCACCTTTGATAAATTTATCAGATGTTAAATAAACTATTTCTACCTCAGTTGCTGAAAGAAGAGATGTTATTTGTGCTATTGCTTCACTATTAGAACCTTTAATTTTTTCACCTAAAATTGCATTTGTATTTAAACCTAATCCACTTGGGAAAGTTAATTTATCTAGAACAGGAGAATTAGTGTCAATTGACTCAAAAACACCAATAACTTTAATAACATCTGGTTGATTTAATGATATTTCTCTATCTTCAACTCTTAAACCATAACCAGTTGATTTAGTCATTCCTGTGAGAGAAGTATTAATTCCAACTCGTGTATTTTCAATAGATAATTTTTCACTTCTTATATAATTTTTTTGTTTACTCTTTATATCTTGTTTTTTAATTGTAGTAGTTACAACAACATTATTACTTTGACCTGTTTGTGACAACCCTTGAAAAGTAATTGACTGTCCTTGAATACCTAAAGTTACTTGATCTGATGTTAATGTTTCAACCAGACCATTTGCATAATGAATAGAATATCTTTCTTCATCAAAAGCATCAAAAAATGCACTTGAGATACCACTAGCACCAACAGCCATACTAAGGGCACCACTACCACTGGTAGACTGATTTATTATGCTTTTACCTACAACTAAATTTGAATTTGATAGATTTATATCAGATATATTTTTATCACCTATTTTAGCAAACAAACCTTTATTATCTTCTACTTTAATATTAGGAACACCAAATGCAAAGGTTGTTGTTGTATTTGTAGTGCCAGGAAGAGCACCATTACATATTCCAGTTATACTTGCAACAGCAGCCAATGAAATTGATCCATCACTGAGGACTTCTGTTACCCTATTAAATCTTTCTGTTACTTCATTTGGTAGTTGATATCTAACTATAGTATCAGTTTTTATACCCGTAAAGTTACCACCAGCACAAGTTGCTATACCAGATGCATTAATATTAATTTTATCAGTAATACTAAAACCAGTTGGTACTTTTCTTTGTAAAACTGTATCTGCAACAAAATCTACTGTATGTCCAGTTAAAGCACTTGTCTGTTGAAAAACTGACTTTATATCCTGTATTCCATAAGTTCTTACAGTTTTAATAGATCTTGATACTTCAGGATCTTCATTAAAGATAATTTGTTCACCTTGCATGAACGTGCCAGTTACTTGTGTTATCTTTACAATATCTGAACCACCACCAGATGCTGTTGTATATCCATGTGCTCCACTACTTAAACCTCTAACATAAGATGCATCGGGCACTTGAGCGTTAGTAACAGAAGAATTGAGTGTAAGATGAGTAAATGTATGTATATCAAATAAATGTAAATCCCATTCTGTAGAATCTCCACTATATGCTGCATCTGATACTGCAAAAGAGTAGACTCTTGCCTGACCAACTAATTCACCTGTTCCAGCAGAGTTTGATGCAGTTCTTTGATTATATAATTCTACAAATTTAGTATCATCATTTATATTTTGTACGGCTGTTCCAAAAACATTATTTACTTTTAAAATGGTTCCCATCTGATATGGAACTAGTGCTGATTCTACCTCCTTTTTATCTCTTGGTTTATCCATATCTACAATTACTGTGCCATCAATATCAACATCAAAACCTTTCACGTATGCTGTACCTGCAGAGACCTTGACGCACATAAGATCGTCGTCAGGAACATTTCCTTCCTCTGTTATCTCGTTAGATTTGAATAAACCCTCATTTGATATACCATCATTAAGTGAATTTGCAACTTGAACAGTAAATGGTTCTACCGCATAATGTCCAGATTCGTCAAAAGTTCTTTTTGCAAAGTAACTTCTTATAAGAGAATATTGTGGATCATTAATTAAACTTTGTATTTCACCTTCCTTTATTCTTATTAATTCAATAAAATTGGTATCGTTATAATCACCTAAACTTTTTTTTGCTAATGTAGTTGTTATTTTTAATCTATCTGCACCTGGTGCTGCGTAATTTGAAAATCCTCTTGCATTATCATATAAAGAATCATCATCCTTTGCAGTAACTATTGATTCATCAATATTTAAACCAACTCTATATGAAGTATCATTAGTGTAAGGATCTAAAACTATTTTATCTGTTGAAACATCAACGAAAGAACCCCTTATAAAATAAGTTCCAGATGATATACCGACAGCAGATCCAATTGCAGATGCATTATCATCAACTAAAGATAAAACAGTTTCACCCTCATTTATAGCAGTATTACCATATATAAAAGTCTCTTGAGTTATTAATGTTTCACCATTTGTTAAATATGAAATATCATTACTATCTCCAGACTCTAGATATGTAACAAATATTGTTAGATCATTTATTTCGGGACTAGTGCCAGCAAGTAGATAACTATCAATTTTTAAAGATATTCCAGATGTTTGACCTTTTAAAATTACACCAATTAATTGATCCAAATATAATGAAACTGGTATTCCTAAATGCTCATCTTTAATTTTTATTGAATAATATAGATTATCAAAACTGATAGCGCCAGGTATTACCATAGAACCATCTTGGAAGATATGACTACCAAAAGATTCTAGTTGATTCTGTAACTGAGACTGAAGAGTAGTTAATTCTCTTGCTTGAACAGGGAATCCTGGTTTAAACAGAACTTTGTAAAATTTGTCTTCCTTATCAAAATCATCATAATAAGGTGATATATTTAAATTAGTCTTTTGTGGCATTTTTAAAATTCGAGTATGATTTTAATGTCTTCCTTTTGTCTAGAATTTCTAGTTATCAATGGACGATTATCTAAGTAAATAACATCCCCTGATCCTTTATTTATCTCAGGAGAAGCAAGACCATTTGTGAAATTAACACCCAATGATACTACTTTATTACCAGTAGGATTAGTGCTTATTCCAGTAAAATTTTGATCTACCGAAGCATTAAATCCACTAGTTGGTGCTAAAATTGGTTCTGCAGAGGATTCAAATGCTAGAACCTTTGCCTCTGTAGTAACTCCAACATAATCCATCTGATCACCAGATGTTCTGTTGAAGTATAAAGATCTATCCTGATAGTATTTAATTACATTAGTATCAGTATCATATGAAACTATGTATCCTAATGCAGTTCCACCTGTTACAGTTTGCTCAATTTTTTCACCTATGACAGGTGTTCCACTTGGTGTAACAATTTTAACTGCATTAACTGATGAAAATTCATTTGAAGTATAAACAGAAGTTGAACCAATTGATGTTGGATTTTTTATAATGCTTATTTGTGCAAATTTAGTATCAGTTGGAAAATCTTTTGTAGAATCATCAAACCTTGCATATACAAGTAGTTTATCAGTTCCCAATTCTTTATATAAATCAAATCCATGACCTTTTGATGGAGGAATAATTGGTATAAGTTTTGCTTTATTTCCTATTGAAACACCTGAATTACCCACAGGACCTAGATCAACCATACCATATGTGTATCCTTGTCCACCTGAAGAAACTACAGTATTAACTATTTTACCGTTACTGTCAGTGTCGATAACAACTTTAGCACCTGTTCCATCACCAATAATATCAACTTCTCTACCAACAATATTCTGTGAATATCCAAATCCCTGATCATCAATATAGACTTTCTTTATTTGGTTATTGTTTATGGTTGAGTCACCATTCTCTCTAACGGATTGAATTTGAGTTACTGTGGATGTTGTCCAATCACCAGGAACTGAAATATATTCTGTTGAGTCAAATTTAATAATATCGCTTGGAGGGACAGTAAACAAATACTTCCAAATGTATCCATCACCACTCTCACCTGCTCTGGATGGTTCTAAATCTGTAAATAAAGGTTCATCTTGAGATGCATTTCCATTTACATTTGCTCCAGAAGAACCATTATCAATACAAACATACACATCAAAGTTTTTATTCATTACATAGTAATTTGAATTATATAACCTTGTAGAATTAGTTACAGGTGATGGAGATTCCACACTATAGTCATGACGATACATTTCATATCTTGTTCCTTGTATCCAGTTTCTTCTTGATATTAATCTTCTTACGTTTGCACCAGTTACTTTTTTACCAAAAATTTGGGTATCTCCAGTATGGTTAATATAATTAAAATTATCTACAGGGTTAGGTGTATCAGTGTTCCATGCAGTAGTTCTACCAAAACCAACAGAAAGTGCTGGATTAGCAAGACCTAATACAATATAATATGAATTTGCAGAGTTATCCACTGTCTCTACAAAATTATTTGCATTTAGAATTCTAAATTGATCTGTTACAATTGCAGCCATATCATTAGCTTTTTTCTATATTTATACTACCCAAGATCCTTTCTTAATGAACCAGTGTTTCTAAGACCAAAATCTCTTCTCTGGATAGATGGGTAAGTTGTTAATCCAGAGTCTATTGTTAAACCAGTTACTCCAATTGATACAGGATTTGACCCTCTGCTAAATCCAGAAAGTCTACCCCAAGAGAAGCCTCCAGTTCCAAATCCAACAGTAGCACCATTAATACCTGTTGTATTTACACCAGTATGTATATTACAAGTAATAATACCCACACCAGAGTTATATTCATTTATAAAGTAAATGTTATCAACACAAGTAGTTCCTGTTGCCACTACTGTATTATTGTCACTAACAACAGAAGTTACTCCATGTCCAACTTTTGTATCAAATATCATAATTGGATATCCAACTTTTAACTGACCTGCAGTTGAATTTGGATTATTAATAAAATCTGGTGTAAGTGTAAATTTAAGTGCTAATGGATGACCACCCACACCATCAGTTACTCCTATACCAGAAATAATACCATCATATCCTTCAACAGTTGCTATACCATCAATATCTTCCTTAATTGCTCTTGGAAGTTGAACAATAACTTGAGGAACTGCAGTTGATGTATAACCAAATCCTGCATTTGTTATTGTAGTGCCTGTTATAACACCATTTGTTATGGTGGCAGTTGCAATTGCAGTTGTTCCAATACCAACACCTATTGCGTGGGGAGCAGATATTGATATTGAAGTTGTTGATCCTACATATCCACTTCCACCACTTACTATAGCAAGTGCAACTGTTCCACCTATTGAAACTGTTGCGGTTATTGAAGCAGATGTGGGTTCTCCTGCACCTACAATTAATCCACCAACACTACTTACAACCAAAGAAGAGAAATCTTCTTCATAATTAAAGAATCGGGCATTATCTACAAATAATTCATTATCAGTGGTTGATAAATCATCTATAATTTTTGAAGTAGGATAAACTTGGGATTCAATTGAATCTCTTGATTTAGATACTATTTCACCATTTATCTTTTTATCAATTTTTTGTTTAATCCAACTTAAAGGTTTTAAGTTTACTTCATCAATACCTTGTTCTTTATACAAATTAGTTTCAACCTCATCAGAAGATCTAATTGCATATATTGTTCTTTTTTCCTGAGTTGTTGTAATACCAGAGGTATCTTTAAACACTTGAACAACATCACCCTTTTTAATTGTTGGTGAAACGGAAGAACCAGCAGCAACTTGAATTGAATCAATGCCATTTGTTCCTTTATAGAAGAATATGTCAATAATATCATCTTCATCAGGTGCTACAGTAAAATCAAATGAAGTACCACCATCAAATGTATAAGATTCACCAGGATCCTGTATTACACCATTAACAAATATTAATAACAGTGCATCTAAGTCAATCAAAGAAGAATCTGGATTATCTTCATCAATTTCAAAACTTAATAAACTTGCATTGTATATTAATGGGAATCTCTTTCTTACACCATCTTGTAAATCTTTTATAGAGTCTACAAAATCAAAGTCACCGAAATTCCATGAAGCATACTGATCTCTGAATACTTCAGTTACAGTTAATTCAAAGTCACTTATTAGTTGAGATGTATTTAAAAATCTATCAGTCACTAGACCAACTGGTTTAAATACATCACCAACTTTAAAGTTAAACCCACTAGTTTCTAACTGGAAATCAGTTACTTCATAAGAAGTTGATCCTAAACCAACTGTAGTATTTGCTGCACCAACTTCAATACTTAATGTCGCTCCTGTGCCAGTATCAGTTGTTGAACCTATACCTCTTCTTGATACTCCAGTAATTGGAAGATTTTGATATGAAGGTGCAGGAATTTCAATCTTTGGAGTAACGTATCCACTACCAACACTACTAATATTAAATTTGAGTGCACCACCAGTACCTGTGTTTGTAATACCTACATTGACTGTAAATGTATTTGTTGTTTTTGAAGTTATTGCTAAAGTTTTATTATGTGCAGGATCCCCTCCAGCTGAACTTGGTGTAGGACCAGAACGGGGATATGAATGATCAGTTGAAAAATTATCTTGTGCACATCTGAATACAAATGAATTTGTAGCAAGACCAACTGTATCACTTGTAGTTAAACCATGAGATGCTTTTGTAATTACCAAATCTCCTGTTGCTGGATCGTATGTAGCATCTGTAGGAGTAAGAGGAGAACCACCAGTAACTGAGACAGCATTGGTTGCTGCACTAACAAATGAATGGGTATTGGGTACAACCTCTGCGGTAATAACTGCACCAGTTCCTCCACCTCCACCAGGACCAACATTAACAGTTATTGTGTTTGCATCAACCACTGTAATTGGTAAATTTGCTGATCCACCAGCTGGGTCTGTTGATCTTGGATATGTAGTAATTGTGTTATGATAATCTCTAGAACATGTAAATGATAGTGAATTTTCAACAATTTGAATATTTCCACTACTTCTACCATGATTAGGAATAGTTAATGTCAATAATCCTGTATGAGATTCATATACTGCGTTTGTGGGTGTAAATGGACCACCAGTACCAGTAATAGCACCAGGTGCTGCACTTACAAACTTATGAAGATATGCAACATCGGTTACACCAATAGAAACTGGATTTCTATATCCAGAACCAAAACTTAAATCTGATAAAAATTCTGTTGCAGTTCCACCACTTGAATATGCATGTGTAACAGTGCTAGTTCCAACATTAGTTGTGAATGTTTTTGCAGATATTATTCCAGTTACACTGAATGAAGTAGTTGTCGATATACTTAAAGTTGGACTAAATGTTAAACCACTGAATCTAACAAACTCATTAATAGTCCTAAACTCATGATTTTTAGATGTTGTAATTTGAAGTTCACCAGTTGTATTATTATATGATGCATCAGAAACAGAGAATGAATCTCCTGTTGTTGAAAGACCAACTATTCCTACAATTCCACCACTAGCATTTGTTTTTGCTTTAACTTTTGCAGGTGCCAAATTAGCAACACCCAATCCACCTGTAGAACCTAATGAAACTATAACACCACCTCTCGGTAATTGATTCTGGTTTACATCAGAATTACTTATTATTCTAGTTCCATTAGATGATGTGATACCTGTAAATGATACTTGACTGACACCACCATTCTCTAAGAATTCATAATTATTACCAAGATTATTAAATGTTGTTGGAGTTTGGAATATACCATTTAATAGAAGAATACTACTTCCTGTTTGAATTCCAGTTGTATTTGCTCCACCTACTGCTAAATCAAATGTTTGTCCAATACCAGTAAAACTATCAGAAATATCATCAAATATTGTATTTGTTGCATAACTCTGTCTAAGATATACTCTACCATTAAATGTTGATCTTTCAGGATCAAGATTTGCTTGTGTTTTTATAGTATTATTTGTTCCTCTGGGTGGTTCTGTAAAATGAACTGTACTATCTACGATATTGTATACACCAGAGAATAATCTTACAGTATCACCTAAACTATGGTTTGTAGAGGCAGATCCTATTGCACCCCTTTCAACTTCAATTAATTTTACAGATCCAGTTTCAGTTATAGGACCAGCATTTGTTGTTCCTAAACCAACATTTGTAATCTTCATAAATTCATCATTAACCTTGATTACATCATCAGAAGTAATTGATGAAATACCTGTTACACTAAATGTGACTGCACTATTTGTTATATTATATTCTAACTCTGTTGTAATTGGTGTGAATGCCATAGGAGATTGAATCACACCATCAATTGACATTAATGCCTTCTCATTCTTCTTAAACATCTCAAACTCATGAGCATTTCCTACTCCAGTACCAGTAATTGTTAATGACCTTCCTGCAAGAGCATCTGGATGTGTTTTTGCAACTTTTAACTTGTCTTTATTAATTCTAATAGCATAAAGTTCTGATGGTAATACTCCACCTGAAGTGGTGATACCTGCTAAAGATATTCCTAAGAATGTAGATCCTGGTGCATATACTAATCTTTCACCAGTTTCAAAGAAATGATCAACAATAGTAAAGGTGTCGGTTGCTGTATCTAAAACAGAACTATCTGATGGATTGAATTGCTTTTGGAATATTGGTTTTGTATCATTCTGCAATACAAAACTTGTTTTATTAGATCTTAATCCATTTTTAGCATCATATTGTGCAAGTGACAATGACTCAGTAACTGTACCATACTGTAAGTCTGGTGGTGCGTTCAATGCATCATTGATTGTATAAAGTGCTTCAGTAAATGCTTGAATTTGGACACTATTAGTTCCTCCAGTATATAATGGGTCTGGATGAAAATTTAAACATAAATCATCACCAACAAGTGTTGATGAGAATGTTCCGATGCCAGATGTACTTCCTATTGATATGAAAGGATATTGTGATGTATAACTGTCAGTTAAATCATGTGCAACTAAAACTTGATGAAGAGAGCTGGTGGAACCACTTGAGACTCTTACAAATCCTTTTAATGATGATATTTGAGTGTTTAAAAATGTTGCTATTGTAGATGCTGATGAAACATTAGAGAAATTAGATTCAAATTTAGTTGTCCTTTCAGTACCCTCTAATTGACCAGGTAATGCAAATCTATATGTTCCAATTCCAGCTGCAGTGGTTCCAATTCCTATAATTCTAGATCTTACTAAAATATCATTTGATTGATCATTTTCAAAATTTAATGATAATAAACCAGAATTTATCTCAGATGTAAATGTACCTATAAAATTTGAAGTTGTTTCTTCTTCAGTATCAGCATAAAATTCAGATATAAATGAATTTGATCCATCATGTGTTACATATAAATCAACAAAATTTGTTTCATTTGTAAATGTATTATTAACCTCAACTGATGCGAATAATGCTTCTGTATTATTGATATTTGTAGAAATAATATTAGAAGTTGTTGCAACAGAAACTGTTGTGTTAATACCAGATAAATTAACAAATCCTATGGTTTGGGTTCCAATGCCTGTGAGATTTGTATTAAATGATGTTTTTAAAATCTTAATATCATAATCATTATTATTGGGATCATCAGGTGTAAATTTTAAACTTAAGTTTCCAGCAATATCAATTTCACCTTTTAATTCACCCAATTCAGATGGTGTAGTATGTACTTTTTCTCTTTCTGCTGTAAATACATCATTATCATCCTTATATAAAATTAAATCAGATATTTGGGTATTATTATTATTTGGATTTATTAATTGAACTAAAAATGTAGCATATCTTGTATTAATAGGTAAATCTAAAAATGCATTCAGACTACTTGCAGTGTTTGTAAATAAAACACTTATATCATCTATTTCGAGCACTCTATTTGTTCTACACTCAATATACGGTGATAGTTTTGTATTTTTTAATTTAAGGAATTTTGATTTACCCTGAACAGTATCAATATCTAAACCAAAATCAAAATTATTAATTGTATCTACACGTTTTTGATCTATAAAATCAAGTGCAAGAATATCAAAAGAACTTGATGTGGTAATACCAACATTAGTTGATGAAGTAATACCAACATCGGCAAAATTCTTAAGACCTGAAGTGTGAAGTAATCTGTTAACAGGATTAATTAAATCTTCAAATGTAATTCTACTCTTTACACTATATGAAAGATTCTGATAATAATTATTATCTGGGGTAACTTGATAATCTTGATTTAATTTACCAATGTCGTCATTCCAACCTTGATTCTGTTTAAGGGAATAACTTATTTCAAAAACACCAGCATTAGTTGATATTGAGTTTATGGTTGCAATATTGCCAGTAACAACACCCCTAATAAGTTGTCCTGCAGTTAATTTAAAAGCACCTGGTGATACTTCTTCAATTTTTATGAGATCATTAGATGATTCTGTAACTCTAAGATCAACAGGAACATAAGAAGTTCCAACAAATGCTAATAATTTTTCACCTACACTAAAATTAGAAACTCTCTGAGTAACTTTAAATGATGGATAATCATTTTTACTTATTAAAATACCAAAAGAATTTTGATTTGTTTTTGCAACTCCAGCATTTGATGTAATTGACGATAAATCAAATTCAATTGTAGCAGGATTATTATTGGTAACTTTAGTAATTTTAAAGAACTTAAATCCATTGTCTACTGAATTAAAACCAGTTCCCTCTGGATCGTTAGGATATATCTCTTTTTGTAAACCCTCAACAAATATTTCTTCATTAACTGAGAAAGGAGAAGTAGAAAATCCTAAAATAGGTGTAACTAAAGTACAAGTTACAATTCCAACTGATTGATTATAAGATAACTTATCTACAGTTAGTCCATTACTATTATTAATTGCAAATATTTCATGATCTATAGATTCTAGTCCTTTAGGTTCTACTATTATCTTCGCATCTTGTAGTGAACTACCATTTAGACTTATATCAATTACTGCACCAGAATTATCCTCTAAACCAGTTGATGGATTAACAATGACTAGATCGGGTATTGTTGTATAATTTTTACCCCCATCTAGAACTTCAATACTACTAATTGTATTTGAATTTATTATCGAAATTACAGGAGAAACAAATGCTTCTGGTTTTAATGTTGGATCTGAAGAATACTCAAAACCAGGATTTAATATCCTTATATCATCTAATCTATTAATTGAATCTGAGTTTGGTAATAAAGTTGCATTAGTTCCTCCTGTAGATGCAATACTAACAAATGATGGTAAATCATCATACCCTATACCACCAAAATCTATCTTAACATCGTTTATGGCACCTCTAGCTCTTGATGATTTTGTTGTATATTTTAATATATTAGTTGTTGTAGGTGTATATGATAATCTTTCTGGAACTTCGGGAACTGAGATACTAAAACTTGTATAAGATGCACCTACAACAGGAGGAACATCGAAAATTTTGTATTCTCCACTGTATTTACTATCCACATAATGTATTTTATTGTAATTCAGTACATCTGTATCAGAAGTACTAATAAAACCAGATTTTTTAATATTATAGAATAAATTGGTTGGATTATTTTCATCAAAGTTAAGAGTAACTGTTGCAGTTGTATTGATACCAACTGTACCAACTCCTATTACTTGGAAGTTAGATGTATTACCAACTGAAATAAATTCATTATTGAATTGTTCATCATGGTATATTTTTAATTCATAACCAAATAAAGAAGTATCTTCAACATTAAATACTAAATTATTATTTTTATATACTGGTATAGGTGGATTTACTAATGCAAATTCATGATTATTACCTGTTGTACTAATTTGAATTATGGTTGCAGGATTAGAAACAACGTCTGAATAAGTTTCACCTAATTTAAAATTATTATCATCAACTTTATAAACATAGTATGATTCTTTATTTACTAGTCCACCTGCTACATTTGAAGAGTTATATTGAATTTTATCACCAGTATTTAAATTATGGGAAGTTATATTAAAATTATTAGTAGACGTAGTTACATCACCAGACAAACAAGTAATTGTGTTTATAAGTAAATTATGAGTTAAATTATCAAATTTTAAGTTTATAGAAGTTGATGTACCAATTCCTACTGAATCACCTGGTGTTAAATCAAGATTTATAATATCACCATCAACTAAATTATGTGATGTTGACACAGATACAACAGTTTTGTTTCTTTGTAAAGTACCTGTTATTTGAGTAGGATTTGATTCAATTTTATATTCAAAACTACTTGATCCAACCTTTGTATCAATACCAAAAGCAACTCCAACTGAAGAAGTAGTTAAGCCAACCTGTGTGACTATACCAACATAATCTTTTGATTTTTTAATAATGAATACATCTTGACTATTACCAGTCTCAGGAATCTTAAATATTGTTGCTCCTTCATCTCTTGTTACAGTTAATGCATATCCTGCATTTGGTTTAGTTAGAGTTACTCTTTGATTTGTTTCAAATGGATGATTAGGTAAGAAAATACTATGAGTTGGTGTTGATACTACATTAGATGAATCACCTAATGTTGAAAGTGAAGTTGATCCTATACCAACAATTGTACCTACACCAATTGATTCATGTGGATTGAAATATACAATATCTTTTAATTTTGAATCAAAATAATTAGGAGTTAAGGGAATATCAAAGAAACTAGGAATCAAACTAACTTTAGTTGATACAGTATGAACTCCCGATACCGCACCTCTTTGAACTCTTAATATATTATTTGAGTCAAATGTATTTAAAACTAATAATTTTTCTGTTCCTATTCCAATACTACTTCCAACAGAAATACTAGATGGTATATTTGCAACGTAAATATCAGTTACAATACCAGTTGTTGCTGAATTTGGTATTTCTTTGTAAACTACAGTGTTTGCAGTTCCTATACCTATAATATGAGAACCTGATAAACCTTTTATACCAGTCGTTGATAATCCAGAAATAAGAATATTATCTCCATCATTTAATGTAGGAGATGTTGAAATATAAGCAGATACTGATTGACTATTCCAGAGAAAAACTACATCTTCAAAAGTATCAATGGTTGTTTCTATAGAAGTAATTTCTTTTCCAGATATACTATTGACAGAAACACTTAATCCACCTCCACCTGTATTTGTATTGTCAAATACTGCAGAATCTCCAACTTCATACCCATCACCAGCATTAATTACATTTATTGAATCAATTGAACCAGAAGTAGTACTTTCTACAACTGATGTTTGTGTAGTAATTTCATTCGACTCGGTAATAAAATCATTATCTGCATACTGATCAGATACTTTGTATGGATATGTGTTTCTGACTAAATTACTATTATTAAAATCAAATGTGTTTTGATTAACATTAAAGTTTTCAGTTACTGGATCTGATCTAAATGTATCCCCTATAAAATATGGAAATTTAGGAACGAGAGAATTAGTTGTAATTCCTACAAAATATGCATATGTTCCTTGTGGATATTCAGGAGTTTTGCAATATCTTCCATTATGTTTATCTAAATCACCTGAATTATTAAATTTAAAATCATCTACAAAAAATCCATTTGTAAAACCAGATGGTCGGTTTTTAACCTTTGATACGTCAAGAATATAACTAGGATTTAATATTCTGACTGAAGAATTTAAATCGGATGGATTATCAAAACCATATGGTCCATAAATTGGATTACCATCATATGCCCAACCTATAATTGGTGAATGACCCCCTCCAGTGTCCCCAAAAGAATCATTTCCAATCTGTGTAGAATAACCTACAATCGAATATTCTAATTTATTATTAGTTTCTACTAATGATTCATTTCCATATCTTATAAAAGAGTTAACTGTTAGTCCTCTAGTCTTAGCATCTAATTTTGCACCACTACCAGCTGGAACAACTTTAATATCAATTTTATCTTGTTGGTATTGTAAACCACTTTCAAGTATAATTACATCAACTATTTTTCCATCAGATACAACTGCCCTTAATTTTGCACCTAATCCAGTTCCGATACCAACAACCTCTAAATCGGGTGCAGAGGTGTATTCTTGACCTTTTGTTTGTATTTCTACAAATGTTATTTTTCCATCGGTTACAATCGGTTTTAGTTCTGCATCTTTACCTGCTTTAACATTTAATGTTATTGATTTTTCAAGGTTTAAAGTAGTAGATCCATAATCACTTCCATGTTCATATAAAAGTATATCTTTAATAGATCCTCTAACAATAGGAGTTGCTGTAATTATTCCTACACTTGTATTAGATAACTCATATTTAAGATTTAATTTAATATCTGGATATTTAAAAACTTGGAATCCTGTTCCTTGATCTGAAAATTTAATATAATCATTTCTTTCATATTCAGAAGTTATTGTTCCTCCAAGACCAGCATTTGATAATCTAAATGAATTATCATCTAATTTTATAACTTGATAAAAATTGGATGTGGATGTATTGCCAGTATAAGTTGATAATTCTGTAATTGAGGTTGGTAAAGTTGAACCAATCCCTACAGCAGTTGAATATACAATTTTATCCCCTGCTTTAAATCCATGATTATTAAAATGAACTGTATTTGTAATTGTGTTAATTCCAACTGGTTTAACAAATACTTGTCTATTTTCATAGTTAGAACCACTATCAAGAACTCTTATATCTCTTAAATGAGTTTGACCATTTTTTAATTTAAATTTGTGAATACCAATTTTATTAGCAGTCGTAAACCCTACAGTATTGATACCAGCATTAAAATCATCTAAAGTTTGAAATAATTTAACTTTTCGAGAATCTATAACAGATGGGAAATAAGTAGCTGCATTTACTAAAGTAGTTGTTCCAAGACCAACAACAGATACTCCAGCATCATTACCAACTGTTCCAATACCAAGTGGTACATTATTATTCCTATCATAAACTAATGGTTCACCATTAGCAATTTTATGCTCTTGTAAAAACGTAAGTGTTTCATTAACATGATCAATTCCACCAGAATCAGTTAATAAACGTGCATCAAACGATAATTCTCTTCTTCTTTCATTTAAAACTGGTTCCAATATTGTTCCAGATCCATTACCACCTTCGATGGTAACTGAAATAATTTTCTTAATATCAAAATCTTGAGGATCAACTTGAATATCAACAATTTCTCCAGATATAACTGGTTGTATCAAAGCGTTTGTAGTTCCTGCACCTGCACTTGATAGTTGAATATTAGGTGGATTTATAACATCATAATCTTTACCACCATTCAATAAACTTACACTTTCAATAGGTCCAAAGTATATCTTATCGTTTGATTTATAATTATTAATTTCAACACCATTTATTAACATTCCTATAGCACCAGGAGTTGTTAAAGTATTTTGAGAATTAGATAAACTTGGACTAAGTGGGAATTTTTTAAATAATTTTTGTGCTGCTATTTCTTGCTCCTTTATACTAACCAATGAAAAAGTATGTGTTCCAGATCCTGCAGGTAATGATTCAAATTCTTCAAAATCTAGTATTGGAATAAATGATCTAGACTTATATAATCTTATTTGATTTCCATTAGATAAAACTTCTACAAAATATGATACTTCAGATAAACCAGGTATTAAAGTTCCCTGTGCTGTATAAAATATTTCATCACCAGTAATAAATGGGACTGGACTTGGGAATGATAAAATACTATATTTTAAAGAATTTGCATTATATCCAGACTGTGGTAATTGAACACCTGCAATTGCATTTGGTAATACTGATTTAGGCAACTCAGCAGTTATTTGATAAGATGGTAATGAATTAGATGCAACATAAAAATGAGTGTTAGAATCATTGTAAACATTAGTTACATCAGTTGTTAAAATATTATTTCCAAATTCTATATCAGTATTTAAACTTAAAGCACGATTAATAACTCTTCTTAAATCATATTCTCTATTAGGAGCAGGTAATTGAGTAATTCCAGGTAAATTTGTTAAATTATTTAAAGATATTGTTCCTGTAGATTTGTTTATATTAGCTACAACACCTGTTGCTACTTTTGTTTCTTCATTTCTGAATAAAATTTCAATATTATCACCTTTTTTCAAGCTTGATTTATCAATGTCTCTCGTAAATAAAATTACGTTTGCACCACTTATTTTTTCTACTTTAAATTTAGATGATGTATTATAAATCCATGAATTAGCAAATATTTGTTTTCTTGTCTTATTATCTTCTGGATTTAATATTTTTTCACCAACATTACCCACAGTTATTTTCTCACCTTGGTTGAGAAGTCTTATGTCTGAAGTAGGTACAAATTTTGATAATACACCAGTTAATCTTAATTCAACTTTTTTACTTAAATCACCATTTTCATAACCATAATAAAACTCATCTGTTCTAATATCGTCAGTGCTTGATATATTACTAATAATATTTTCACACCCAAAAAATTGATTAATAGATTTATCACTATAATAGATATTAGTGCTAATTCCAGATACAAGAGTACCTGTTTGACCAAATCCTACAGTAGAATCAACAGTAATTACTGATGATCCAATAGAAACATCACCAATAACCTTTGTTTTGTTGGTAATATTAAAAGTACCCTCAATTAAATCTACTTCATTAAATCCAACAAACAATCCAATCTTATAATAAACCTTTCCACTTCTAGTTAAAGGTTCTACCTCAGATATTGCTGCTTTTGTATCAGCATCAGAAGATTTTATTATGGTTTGTCCTATTAAGTTTATTGGATTTCCAGAAAGTGCCTCTGCAAGAACTACTTCTCTTCTAATAAACTCTGCTGTTGATGGTTTTATTAAATGTTGCTCTAAATCTAAAATTTTAGGGGTCTCATTATATAAGACATTAAATAATATCCTAAATGACTCTTCTGTACCTTTTGATTGATATAATGACTTTGAATTTTTAATAAAATTACTTACATCTAGGTTGTCAACAAACTTTGTATTTTCTAAACCAGGTGTAAGTGATTTTTTTGTTTTTTGGTAAAATTCTTTTAAAAATAAAGCACTTAAATTTATTACAGTTGCATCTGTGTCATGAATCGCAGATGAAGAATCTGTAAATACCAGTTCATCTGGTTGATTTTCTGCATGATAAGTTGTTATACCACTAAAACCACGAATACAACCAGTAAAACTATTTGTAGTTATACCAGTATATGTTATTACCTCATCTTCAATCTTAAAAAGACCATAAGTATTTGGAAATCCTTTAGTACTACTAACATTAACCGTAGTATCTGATATTGTTAGACTACTTGTTAATTTTGTTTCACCAACTACAACTTCAGGTGTTAAATTATCTAATTTTAAATACTGATCTAAATTATCAGTCAGGTCAATAGGACCTCCCTGATGTTCTTGAGAGATGTAATACTGCTTAAGAAAATCAACTGCTTTTGGACTTTCAGAAACTAAAAACTCTGGTAGTTGGTTTTCAATTATCTGATGGACTTTGACTCTTTTATCAATTCCAGTAGTTATCATATTATCCTCTTATCAACACTCCATTTGAATAACTTGATGTAACCTTGTAACCGACACCTGATATTTGTTCACCAGAGGTAATTGTGTCTTTAACCATATTTATGTTACTATCACCGACGGAAAAACTCAAATAAAGATCTTTTAGACCTACCACATCATTTGACTCAGGGAATGCTTGTATTTCAATAATATTATTGGTTTTTAGTGTTGATGTTATATTAACTGTTGATAATATAATCTCTCCATGCACATAATCAACAGTACCAGCTGATGCAACAACAAGATTACTAGATGTATCGGCACTTGCTTTAATTATTGCCAATACTCCCTTACCACTTCCATCAAGTGTACCATCAGAATTTTTATTTGGAATATCAGTAATATAAACAGTATCTGTTATACCTTGAATTGTAAAACCAGTGCTTTTTATGTTACTTCCTTCTGAATTAATATGAAAACTGTTACCAAAACACAATTCATATTGAGCAAATTGATTGGTCAATGCTCTCAAATTTCTACGAATAATAACTCTTGTTATATTTGATGTAATTGCATCATCAATATTATCAATGACTTTCAAAACTTTACTATACTTAAATCTACCACCAAATTTGTTTAAATCAGTTGATGATCCATAAGATAGAAGACCATTTGTTATTTTAGTTTTTAAATCTAAAGCAGTTGATACCTTAGATGGGTCATAATATACATATGAATCCAATTCAACATATAATAATTTCAAATCTAATAGTTTTTGATTGATACCAGCTAACGTATAATTCTTTAAATTAGATAATATTGATTGTTTATCAAAATCCGATACAAATTCACCATTTTTTGGTTTTATAGTGATAAAAACAGTTCCAAACTCAGGTGGATCTAACTCTTCACCACCAACAACTGAAACTGATTCGGTATTTGGATATATTTGTTGTATAACAGACTCATAATCCCTTGCTGTAACTGCTCTATACTGTGATGAATACAATCTAGGTGCAAAATACTTAATTGAGTCAATTGACTCGATATTACCCCCATTAGATGCCGATGAGACCGTTGTTATTATTGGTGAGGATGTTGGTAATTGTATCTGATTTGATGATGAAGCAACACTTCCAGCATATGAGAAGGAAGCAGCACCATTACCTTCAGTTCCATCAGTTACAATATATGTAATTGTTATTACAGCATCATTTTCAATCTTTTTACCAAATATTCCATCACCAAATAGAAGTTCATACCTCTCATCAGTAACTTCTTGTATTAAATATGTCTCTGATGTGCTTGATATGTTTAATATATTATCTACTTTCTGATATTCTTTTCCTAAACCAGTATCAGCTGATCCTTTGACATATACTTTCATAGTTGAGGTGTCAACAAATGAATTATCAATCAAAAATCGTTGATCAAGTGATCCGTTTACTGTATATGACTTTGTTAAGTATGTTCCCTGATATGCAACTATATTATTGAATGATCCTGTGCTTGAAATTACATTACCATTTGCATCTGTTGTTTGAGATGTAGTTGTTGTAATCGACTCTGGTATTGAAAATACGTAAGATGTGTCATTATAACTGCCTACACAGACTAAACCTGCTTGTAAAGTCAGAGAAGGAGTATTTGAACTCGTTGTAATGTCAAAAGAGACTACTGCTTGAGCAGCAGTTCTTGATTTTGGCACATAACCGATGTTTCGAGCAAGAGAAACTACGTTTTCACGAAGTGTTGCAGAGTCTAAAAATGACTCATTCACAGTCATATTGGAATTGAACGCCGTAATATAGGTATTATATGCTAAAGTATCAATTAAAACCGAAAAATTTGATCCTTCAAAGTCAAAATCTGTAAAATTTGAGTTTGAACGGAGATAATCTTTGATTGAAGTCTTGATTTGATCAAAATCGAGGTTTGTAAACTTAGTAAAAGGCATTTATCTTGTTGCTTCGAGTATAAACGTAAATTCTTGTGCAGGAACTTGCTGTCCAACAATATTAAAGAACACCGTAACCTCAAATTCGTTCAAATTTGGTCTTGGTTCTACTTCAACTTTTACATTATCTATTCTAGGTTCAAAATTTTCAAGAGTTATCTCAATTTGCTCTTGTATAACGGATGCAGTACCATAATCTACAAATTCAAAAAGACTATCTCTTACCTCAGATCCCAAAACTGGGTTAAAAAACCTCTCAGTTGGAATAGTTTGCACCAAATTCCTTACAGACGCCTTAATTGCGTTCTCATTTTTGAGTATTGGAAGGTCTTTTGTAACAGGATGAGGGGTAAAAGACAAAGAAATGTCTTTAAATGCTCTTGATATCCGTTTTATTGCCATGTAAACAGTTATTTCCTGTTTTATTTATGACACTTTTTTGTAAATGTTATTATTTATCCCAAATTAGGTTCTATTTCGTCTTTTTTTCCTCTTTCTTTAGCTGTTTTCCAGAAATAATTCTCTTCTGAACCCAATCCATCACGGTCATGACCGTTTTCAACCTGATAATAAACGGTTGAAACCTTAAAATCAGGTACTTTTGGTGTTTCGGGTGTTAAACTGTTGTCATATATACGCATTCTGTTGTTTGGATATAAACAAAACTGTCCATTATCTAATTCTAAAAGGTTATGGGACTTATGTTCAGCAGGTTGTTCACTTGTAGAGTAGTCAATTGCGTCTACATCTTGATGATAGTTGTCTAAAGTACAAATATAAGTGCCTGTTTGAGTTCCAAAATCCCTTGTCATCACCTCATAGTGCATACTTCCAATAAATTGCTTCTGAACTGCGACGACTCCATAGTCCATACAGTTCCAAAACTGTAAATTATGCAGTGTCATATCTGGTGTAGGTGTCTCAGGGTCTGTTGTAAACGCAGAAATCGGCAGTTTATCAAACATTGCAGCATATTCGGGTAAATAAGTCTCAAAATAAAAAGCACGTCCAGGTATACTCTTTGCCGATACCCATACTCCTTTTACAAATTCACCGTGACCACTCTTATGATCGGTCAAATACTCTTTTCTTACCCATACTTCGTAAGAAGGTAGATTCGCAATCAAACAAGCCACTTATTTTCCTTGCCCTCTAGGTCTTTTACGAGCCGAGTTACGGGCTGTAGCAGAGTATTTTGTGTGTTTTCCTTGTCCTTGACGAGTTTTTTTCGGACGAGTTTCGATTGAATTGCCTGTGTTAAACGTTTTTGCCATTTTTGGTATCCATTATTTCATTTTTATGTTGTCTAAAGTAAGATAGACGTTCTTCCATTAATTTATTGGGCATTTTAATGTCGTAAGTGACAGATTTTGGAAGATGTAGGGGTGAATCACGAAGGAAGCAATTAACTGAATAACGAACTCCTTTTGTAATTTCCTCTACTTGATGCACCCAAAGGTGATCTGCTGGCCAGATCATTGCATCACCTTTTTCAAGTTTTACTTTATGTTTACCTCCCCAAAAAGCAAACATACCACCTTCATAGTCATCGTTTAAGTTGATTGTACAACTTCCATACACACCAGCATCATGATCAGTATGGGGATGAATCCAAGTACCTTTTTCATACTTCATAAGTCGATAAAGGTGTGGGTGTAAAAGAGTAAACCTACGATCAACGTGAAATGCTTCATATGAGTCCATATAGTCATGATACTCATTTACCATCGTCTGTATCGACTCATGTATGATATTAAAAGCATTACTTTGAATATTAGGTCTCTTTACTTTATTTGGAGACCATATATTTTCACCAGTAAAAGCATGTGGACAGCATTCATAAGTTGATTCAGATGGATTATTTTCATATTCAGAAATTATTTCAGAACATTCTTTCTGAGAAAGAAATCCTCTTTTGATAAAAATTAATTCTTTAAGATTTATCATTCGGTGATTCTTCTTGTCCTATTACTGATGTTCTAAGTTCGAGCGGATGCGGTGTACCATTTTCATAATACTCATCTGCTAAGTCTTGCATTTTGTCCATATACTCCTCTTCTGTAAGACCTTCATAAAGAATCTTACCTTCGTGGGAGATATTATATAACTCTTGTTTTTTCATGTCCTACACGAATACGAGGGTCACACATAATACGGAAGCCTGCCTCCTTT
>VTLG01004303.1_pt1 | contig 26238 bp, 45 predicted proteins | sample 4694571 | NCBI WGS metagenome assembly VTLG01 (sample SAMN12604809, study PRJNA352737) | marine metagenome | biome: ENVO:00000447; feature: ENVO:00000209|ENVO:00000569|ENVO:01000036; material: ENVO:00002151; isolation source: viral sequences binned using virsorter ...
TCGTAATCCATCGCCATCAGATTCGCGGCTCCGCTTGATTGCGCTGGTCAAATTCTAGCATTTCCCACATTTCGTCAAGTGTTGGTTTTTTGAGCATTTCTTCTTGCCAGTCCGTTTCCGGCTCTTTCGGCTTCAGATTGCGGTACGCCATCGCCAGATACCGAAAGGAATCCGCCGCATGAGAGGCCCAGTTATGCAGGGGCGTTTTGCGAAACACCCGCTTGGTGTCATCCCATTCACGCTGGTAGGAGCGCAGGGCATTTAGCCCCTGTTCGCAGTTTAATTCATCGAAATGGCAGTGCTGCAACAGCAACCGGGCGGCGTTGATGCCGTCAGCAATCTTGTGATTTGGCACGATGCGCGGGCGTCGGCCCATATTAACCAGCGTTTCCGCACGGGTGCGGCCCGTTCCCAACTCGCGCACCTTGGCATCGTGGGGAAGCCAGTCGTCGCCATACCAATACCCTTTTTCCTCCATAATTTTGACATAATGTCCCAGCGGCACGTTATTATGCTCGTAATAATCAATGATTCGCACTTCTCCCAGAGTGACCTGGAAGAACCACAGCACACAGCTATCGGAAATGCCCAAATCCCACGCCACATGGACGGGGATCGCCGGATCATACTCCACGCGGGCGATGCGGCCTTCTTTTTCCGCGTCGTCGATGATGCCGCCGTAGTAACTTCCTTTAATCGCGGCGGTCCATGAGCATTCAAACTCTTGCTGGTACTCATCATCGCCCATTTCCCGCCGTGCCGCTTCCAGTTCGGCGGGGTCGATCACTTCGGTTTCCGAAGCGCGGTAGATCGCACGGTGCCATTCGGGGTCATCGGCCACATCCTCGTATAACCGCCAGAAATGGTTGCGTCCCTTTGGGGTGCCGATGAATATGGCCGCGCCCTTGCGGTCCACCAAGGCGGGGCGGATGATTTCTGACCATACTCGCGGCGACATATCGGCATATTCGTCCAGAACGCACATATCCAAATAGATTCCGCGCAAAGCATCGGGGTCATCACCCGCTCCGGCCAGCCGGATACGGCTGCCATTGAGCAGATCCACCCGCAATTCCGACTGATTTATCTTGGTTCCGGGCAGATCGCGGGCATAATAGCACAGATAGTCCCATGCCACCTGTTTGGCTTGCCGATAATAGGGCGCAAGGTACATAAAACGCCCGTCATTACGCTCTGTTTTCAGTTCCAGCGCCCGTCGCAGCAGTTCGGTGACTGCATAAACCGACTTGCCCCAGCGTCGATGGCTGACACAAATCTTGAACCGCGCTTCGTTTTTATGCAGATCGAATTGTTGCGGGCGGGGGGTATAGGGGATTTTGATCTCAACGGAAGTCATTAGCTGGCGTCCTCGCCATTATGGGAAATATCCTTGATTTGTTCCTTTAATTCGGCGATGCGCTCCGCTCTGGTACGCCGCCATTCGGGCAGATCGGCCTTGGAAGCGGTCAACAGCGACGTATAAGCGGTCATCTGGTTGATTTCCAGGGTCCGCACACGGTCAATCAAGCGGATTATCATAGTCTGGTTGGCTTGCAATGCCGCATTCATGTCCTCTTGCTGGGCCGTGATGTCCCGCTTTAGGTCTTTTAGCAAATACTGGATTATTTTCCACAGCCCGATTCCTAAAGCCACGGCCACCGCAAGCGGTATGCCAAGGGTTTCGATGAGTTTGATGGCATACTTAACTTCCATCTGTTCGATCCTCAAAAGGCGGGAAGTAGAAGCTGGAAACAATCAAACAGGTAAGCCCGGTCACGGAGCGCACCAAAAGGCTGTAGCTGATACCGCCATGTTGCGGACGGCGCAAGTACAGCTCAACCACCACCGTCCCGCTCTCCCCAAGACCGCGATATTCCAGGGTTTCTTTCTGCTGGGAAATCAAACTGCGTATCTGCAAATACGGGCCGCACAGCATCGCCGCAGATGCGGAGGACGAATAGCCCCACAGCACCAGCAACAGACCCAGAAAAACAGCCGTTTTTTTCAATTCTCTATTTCTTTCCGGGGAGTTACGTCAATAACTTCACGTTCCTCTTGGGGCGGATCAAGCGCAAACGTCACCGTAATATTCTCCGGTATGCCCTCATGCACATTCCTGACGGTGTCAACCCAGCCAGCCCGCGACTTAAGCCAGAATATTCCAGCCACGGTGTCCTTGCCCGACGTAGCCCGCTTGTAAAGCGTTTTCGCCACGCTCAAATTTGCCTTGGCAACCCCCGTATCCAACTCCCGGCGGTAGAACTTACGCAGGGTCTTGGGGTTAATATCCAATAACCGCGAAATGCTGACCTGATCCAAACCCATGCCCACAGCACTCTCTACCACTTGCCGGGTCTTATCGTCCGGCTTGTGATACGGGCGCGGAGCCTTTTTTGGATTTTCTGCTAATTCTGGTAACGGTTCCGGCGTCCACTCTTCATCCATGTCCTGCTCCCAATGGAAGGCGGTATCTATAACCCAAACCGGATAAACAATGCAATGCAGGGGGCGTCCAGGGATGGGAGGTTGGTGTGTGCTTGTTATTTCCCGCATAGGCCAACGACCGCCGCCGGGCCAGCGACTCCGATCCAAATCCGCCGAATCAAAAACCGATCCAGGGACCCCCGACCATGATTATGTCAAATGTATTATGTCAAATCGGCGTAGCCCGATGGGCCGCACCCAAGGCCAAGCCCTCGGCCCCCGTGGGCCGCACAGAGCCGCGCCACCCCTGCCGGGGTCGACCCCCCAGCCGGGTCGGGGTCGCCCCTGCGTCGGCCATGACCGCCCCGCCGAACCCGGTTCCTGAACTGGTTTGCGGTTTGGGTTCGAACTGGAACCTGAACTTGACATAATCCCAGAACGAACCAAGAACCGAGGGCTTTTTGGCCCCCCGTGGGTGGGCGGTGGGTTTAACCAGACCCTCCCCTCAACCCGCCTGTCAGCCCTTCTGCTTGGCTTTTCAAGGACTTAGGCCCGCCCATACCCAATGAACCAACCGCCCCCAAACCCCCACGTTACCGCCGACGATTGGCAAATCTGTGCGACATCATACCTCCGCTGCCCGTCCTGATATCCAGAGTGCTAAACCGATCAATTTTAACTGCCTGTTCACTACCATTATTAAAAGAATCGTTACCAGGATTCTTAAAAGGTATTCCTTTACCAGGATTGTAGTCCGCTGTGGGCCTGCTACCGGGTTCACTGTGGGCCTGAACGTGGTTCATTGAGATTCGGTACTTGATAGTGCCTTTACGTCCCTTGCCTGTGGCAATTATCAATTCACGGGCAATCAAAGCTGCCAAGGCGCGCTTCACCGTCGAGCGGCTGCAACAGCACATCCGGGCCAGAGTCGATTGGCTGGGATAGGCATTCGATCCAGTACGATCTGAATAGTAAACCAGAGCCAACAGCACCAGCCGCTGCGACGGCGTCAGCTTGTCCACTTGCCAAGCGGGCTTCATCAGACGCCAAGTCATACGACAACGTCCAGCTCAAACCGTGCCATGAAGCGACGCAGCCGGTTAACAGTGGAACGGCGTAACTTTCGCGGCGATCCGGTGGCTGTGCGGGCCGACCTCATTTCCGATATCAGATGACCGTCCTTAAGCGCCTTCTCACCAAAGGTCGCATCGCTGATGCCGTGCCGCTCCATGAATTGTTCAATCTCTGCCAGAAGCGCCTCCTGGCTGTTCATGCTGTCCATTGTAATGTCTCTCCATATTAAAATAATCCCAACTAACCCCATATTAAGCCTTGCAAACCCAGCAATCAATCTTTATTGTGGGACCTGTTAATGGCACCAACAACAAATAGAGGCTAATCAAATGACCGAATTTAACCTAACCACTAACGAAACCGACGCCGCCTTGGCGCTCGTAGCGGATTGCTTGAGCCACATGGGTGGCAATCGCCCGATGGATTTAGAAAATGATCCCTTTACATGGGTTGATCCTGATGTCCTGATCGACGCCGGATGGAACCGCCATGAAGCCGCTGGCACCTGGAACGCGCTACTCGACAAAAGCGTCATTTATAGCTACGGCGTTAACGAAGGCATCGAAGAATACGCTTTGGTTGACACAGCCTGGAGATGGCTGGACACCATCTGGGACAAATAGCCCCACCACATCGGCCTGACAAGAGACGAAATCTAAATAAACCTGGAGAAGACACATGACCAAGAAAACACAGATTTTTACGATTCGCAAAGATGCTTTCCACGGCGTATCCAAGCAGTGGTGCTGCGATGCCGAAACCAGTGACGGCACCTTTTTCAAAAATTGGTGCTACGGCTTCCGCACCCGCAGGGCGTTAGTTGCCCATATTAATGATTTCTGCAAGCGAGGCCGATGCGGCTTCTCTCCGAATGCCAGCATAGTGAATGGCTACTAGCCTCGCCCCATCGGCCTGAACGGCCCTCTTGCCCCGGCTTTAGAGCGGGGCATTAGGGGTGAAAGCAACATGAAGAGGCACCTTATGAATTACGAGACTTTCCTGGAAAAAATAAAAGAAACCACCTTCAGCACAGAAGAGCTTGAAGCAAAAGTGACCTTCTGGGTCGCCAAGGACCGCCGCGAATTTAGCAAAGACGCAAGCGAAGAGGAACTTCACCGCATCATCCAAGAAACCAAGATAGACGCCGCAGAGTTTTTCATCTGGGAAAAAGAGCGCGAAAATGAAATTGACATAAAAGCACTTCCCGACGGTCATCATAACGATGCAGTTATTTCAGCACTCAATAATGCTGGCGACACTGTCACCGAGTACGGTTTCGATCACGATACGCTGGAAGCCCGCTTTGTGGTGGCAAATATGATGACAAAGGCTGGCGTTGAGTGGGTCGCGTTAATGCTGGAAGAAGACGAGGTGGCGTCATGACCGACGACTTCGATTTTGGCAAATACCTGGACGATCTGGGCGGAATATTTTCGCCAATCATTATACACCATCTGGGAGGCTAACATGGTGAGCAAGATGTATCGCGAAATGCGGCAACGCATTACCATCAACAAGCAGTCGGGTAGCTGGGTTGTTATTTATCCGGCGGCTGGTCATCCGGGTTATTCAAAAGAAAAGGTGTTTTCCCCAGCTATCGGATTCAACGCCTACGCCAAGGCGCGGCGATTTGCCAAAATTAGGGCGACTTGTATGTGTTTGGAGTCAGGACACTTCGATTATTGCGACCACTAGGAGGCACAAAAATGAGCAAGAAACAGACAGAAGCAGAGCGCGGCAAATGCCCAAATTGCGGAAAGGCCGCACCAAAAGTAACTAGCCGGTGGATAGACGAATCGAATACTGGATATTTGGGAAACGATGAAGTCCTTCAAACAATCGACTTGTTGCCTGATCTGCGCGAATATCTTCTTTGGAATGGTGATTACAGGCACCGATACGAGCCGTTTTGCACGCTTAGATGCTGCGAAGAGTACGCGAAAATAGTTTTCCTGATGACAGAATTTTACCGTGATCCGGCTTTTGCTGGAAATGAAGCTGAAGAGGACGGCGAACGTGAGCGCCAAGAGTTGTTGGCGCAGCAGCAAGCCGTTGAAGTTGCAACACAGCACTGGGCGCAACAAGATAAAGAGGCTGAATCATGACCCCGGCAGAGCGTAATGAAAAGTCTGATCGTCTGATCGAACAATTTTCGGCGGGGGAAATTTCGGCTAGCGCATTATGGTATGGGCTGGAGGATTTGGGTTGGCACCCCGCAGCAATCGACAAATTGCTAGATGATCTTAAGGCGCAACAGATTTTGGACGCCGTCGATGACGAATGACCGCGCAGTTTGGGTCTTGGATCGGCTCTATACGGCTCTGGAGGGGGCCAACTGCAAAGAGATGCAAACGATATGGACCCACAAGATTCAACAGTTCAAAAACGAAACAGGAGGCTACGATGTCAATGAAACAGATATTCACTTTGATTGCTGAGGCTTTGGGCTTTTTCGCAGTCATAACCTTAATCTTATATTTTTACGTCGTGACGCCATAACCGGAGGATAAAATGAAAAACGTAATACCATTTATTGATTCTACCGGGAAAATTCACTTTCCAGAGGGGAACGAAGACACGGAAACCGAGGCGCAGTTGGAGGCGCAACAAACCGCTGACCGCATCGAGTTGGAACAGCGAATAGAAGCGCGGGCTTTGATTTCCGATTTGCTGACGACGTTGGAACGACGCGGAATCCAGCCATTCATTTGGTGCGGCGAATTGGAAGACGTACTGCATAAGTTCGATTTCTAGGAGGACAGCATGGAATCTACCAGCATTCACGGCGGAAAACTGACGTTTTCGGAGGGTCGTCATCAATATTTCTGGAACGATAGCAAGGTGCAACATACGGTGTCGGGCATCTGTGGCGAGGGGTATCCGTTGCCCTTCGGGGTTCCGGCGGCATGGGCGGCCAAGATAATCCGCGAAGAATTGGTACGGGAATTGAACGATCAGGAAATGATCAGCTTCGATGACCCCACGGAAGGGGCGGCGTGGGCCAAGCATATTTGCTCCGCGCATACCCGTGCCAGAGATTCAGCGGGCGGTACAGGAACACAGTTCCATCACTATATGGAGAAATACAGTTTGGGGCTGGAGCCGGAGTTGCCGGAGGAACAACCCGCTAAACGATCAGCGGAGGCATTGCGGGACTGGTACGATGCCCGTGTAAAGCGCCCGATCTCAACTGAAAGGCTGGTGTATCACCCGGATTATGAATATGCGGGCAAGCTCGACTTGTTTTGCGAACTAAACGACGGCACAACCGCCGTGCTGGACTTTAAGGGAGTCACCAATTTCAAGTACCCCCCGAAGCCCGGTCATGTCGGGCAGGGAGCGGCCTACTGCATGGCTTTGAGGCTGGAAAACATCCAGGTGGACAGCTTCATTCTCATGGAGGTGGAACGCGACAGTGGAAAACTTCGGGTTACCCAGTACAAAAATTTAGACCATGAATTTGAAGCGTTTGTCCGGGCCTTGAGTCTGGTGCGTTACAAGCCAGCCGGAGAGGACATCACCTAAGGAAAAACAGATGGCGATTTGCAAAAAATGCGGCGGGAAAATCAAGAACCCGAAACGGTGCCCGCATTGTGGCCCCCAACAGGGACCGCGCCGGGGCTTGCGGCCTGTGCCTTCGGGGGGCAGAGGCTTTTGGGAACAAACCATGATTTACCCCCCGTTTGGTGACGTTTTGCGGCGTTTTGTGACGTTTCGTGCCGCTGGGAGCGCGGATATTGTGCGGATATAGGGTTGCGCGTTCTGTGTCTGAATGAATCGGGCGCAGAATTGGCAATCTTGCCAACAAATGAACTGGAGGTTCAGTTATGTCGAATATTATTATAGCACCGCCGAATATCCGTGAATTGCATTTGCAAGTTACTGGCAAAAGCGGGCTGATTTGCCACCATTTCGGCCAAAAGTCACGCAAGCAAATTGAAGACACGCAAGCCAAAGTGGCGAAAGGGCCGAAAGAGGCCCGCGACCCAAAGGCCGAATACGAGGGTGCCTTTTACAAGCTGGAAAACGGTGGTTATGGCTTTCCCTGTGCGGGGTTCAAGAAATCCGCTATTCGTGCCGCCAAGCTACTCGACGGCGTGAATATGACCGATGCGCGGCAGATGTTCTTTGTTGAGGCAGATGACCGCGACACCACTGGCGTCGATTGTGTACGCATTGAATACGAGGGAAAGCCGGAGATGCGGACGGACACGGTTCGGCTTGCCAAGGGCGCGTCTGATTTGCGTTATCGGCCAGAGTTTCGGAAGTGGTCTTGCACTCTGAAAATCAGCTTTGACCAGGACTTAATCAGCAGTTCACAACTGGTGAATTTGTTCTTACGCGCCGGATCACAGGTCGGCGTCGGTGACTGGCGACCCGAAAGGGACGGTCAATTCGGGCGGTTCACGGTTGGTGAGCAAACTGTGCTTGAAACAGGTCTTGAAACGGAAGTTAAAGAGGCCGCTTGATGGCACGGGATAGCAAAATTGCGGCGGCTCTGGGCGATATTGCTCAGGGCCAACCGCTCACCCCGGAGGTTGTGGTGCATACGGCCAGCGACCCGGAGCACGTCTTGCACGATCACTTTGAATGGAACGACACGGTGGCGGGACACGCTCACCGTATGCAACAAGCGCGTCACTTAATTCGCGGGGTGAAAATCGTCACCCCCGAAGGTCAAAAGACATCGCGTTTTGTTTCAGTCAAGATTGGCCCGGATCGGCAATATGAAGACATTCGGGTTGTTGTTAAGGATATTGACAAGTGGGAAGCGGTTTTGACCGACATGGCCCAGCGGTTTGGCGAATATGAAACCATGTTAAACGGTTTGATTTCCATGTCCCAAAGCGAAGAACGGGGTGAAACCGCGCAAGATTTGCAGAGGCGCGTTGTGCGTTTACGCAACCGTCTGGAGGAAGCGGCACAACTGCCGCTGTAATGGTTTTGACGGAGCGAGGCGAGTCAAGGTCGGGCAAGGTCGGGTTGGGCTTGGTTCCGTATGGCGAGGCAGTCATGGTGGTGTCGGGCAATGTTTGGCGCGTCAGGTCACGTTGCGGCTTGTCGATGCGGGGCGAGGAATGGCGAGGCAGTCAAGGCCCGTAGTGGCTGGGCTGGGTATTGAGTGGCGAGGTTGGATGTGGCAAGGCAGTCGAGGCCAGTCAAGGTCGGGCGGTGTTTGGCAGGGTGTGGGATGGTGCGGTGCGGCGTGGCAGTCAAGGCGAGGCGAGTTGAGGTGTGGCGAGTCATGGTGCGGTTATGCACGTTATGTCAACGCAAGGCAGTCGTGGAATGGCGAGTTCTGGTGCGGCTTGTTTTGGCGAGTTTTGGCGAGGCTAGGTGCGGCAACGCAGTCACGGCGGGGTCCGTCCGGGTCCGGTGCGGCAAGGTTTGGTGTGCCAAGGCACGTCAAGGTTAGGCAAGGCAGTCAAGGCAACGCGAGACTGTGGAATGTGTAAAGAGTTTTATTTGCGTCCAGGGTTGGTGCCTCTTTCCTGCTGACGCAACGGTGCGGGGGGCTAATAGCCTCGCTCTCCGCACCACCCCTTTTTTGGAGGCAAAAGGAGATTAAAAATGGCAAATCAAACAATGATTTTGGAAGTCAGCGAGGTGCGTCAAGGTCAGGGGAATGCCCCTGGATCAATTAAAGGCTTTGAAGACGGCGAGCCGCGCACGGTGAAAGCGTTCAGCGATATGCTGGTGCGGTTCGAGGCGGGCCAGACATATGAATTTGAATGGTATTTGGGGAAGCCGTACCAAGGCCAACAAGATATGCTGGTTTCCAAGCACGGCCCAGTCAAAACAGTTGGGGGCAACTCAAACGGCTCTCAGAACCCCGTAGAAGCCTCTCAGAGGGCAAAACAGACCTTCCATGAGCCAGACATAGGTAAGGCCAAAAACACGGCACAGGGCATTATGGCGGGGGCTATGGACAGAAAGGACCGATCCATCACTGTTTTGGCAATAATGAAATCGGTTATCGAAAGCGGTGGCGATGAAGAAACCTTTAAAAGATGGCTAAACGTCTTTGATGAAACAATGCCAGAGGCATAGCCGGGTGCCTAAGCTGTCATTTGTCTTGCCGGGGGTGCCTGTAGCAAAAGGTCGCCCCCGGATGACGAAGCGGGGTCACGTTTTCACCCCTAAAAAAACCGTCACCTACGAGCAGTCCATTGCTTTAGCCGCACAAGCGGCCAAGTCAAAGCTAGGCGGCGGGCTGCTGTTTGATGGCCCTGTCATGGTGACGATCCACTGCCACTTTGGGATGCCAAAAAGCTGGTCGCGCAAGCGCAAAGAGCAAATGCTATACGAGCCTCACATTCAGTTGCCGGATTTGGATAATCTTGTGAAGGCGGTTCTGGATGGGCTGAACCATACTTTCAACGTATGGAATGATGACAAGCAGGTTGCGGCTGTGAAAGCCACGAAACACTGGGCTGAAAGCAGCAGCGTACTCGTTAGCGTGGAAAAACTAACCGAAATTGGAAAAATTGGAACAAACGAATGGAACATGAAATAGACGATGGTATTGGATCGAAAGTTAGAGTGCTGTTGCCGCGGCTGTTGCCGGAAATGCTCAGAAATTTTGCGAAGGCGGTAGAAGAAAGGCCCAGCGAGATGGCCGCTGCCTATATGCGCTTGGCGGCAGATGAAATTGAAACTTTACGGGAGAAAACGAAATGAAACCTAGCCAGAAAGACTTGATCCACCAACATCTGAAGCTGGAACCGATCAGCCCGTTGACAGCCCTGGAGAAATACGGTTGCTTTCGGCTTGCCGCCCGCATTGCGGAGCTACGCCGGGACGGCCACAACATTGAGACAAAACAAACCAAAAACGGCAACAAGACCTATGCCACCTATCAGTTGGTGCAATGAAGCGATACCGCATTGACCAACCGGAATCTGATATGCACGGGTGGGTAATCAACGGCACTCTGTCGCATCTGGAAAGGTTCGATGTGGATTACATAGCTTTCAGCCATGACGGCATCGACTACGGAGTGCCGCTGAACTGGTGCGTGGAGACAGACCGGGCAATACGATCAGCGGAAGCTGGCGGTCAGACGGAGATGGCGCTGTGATTGATGAGCGCATTGAACGGCTGGTACAAAGCCAAGACGGAACCCGCAAGCACCGCTGCCCAGAGTGCAGCGCCCAGCGCAAGAAGAAAACAGACACGCCGCTGAGTATCACGCGAAGAGGCACGGAAGTGGTGTGGTTCTGTCATCACTGTGAGTTTAAAGGAGGCTACGATGAGGCTAGACGCGAAAACGATTCAATGGGCTACCAGACGCAAGATCAGCGCCGAAACCCTAAGAAAGCTGAACGCTGGCGGCGAGATCATACAGTTTGGTGATCGTCAGCTACCAAGCATTGTCTTCCACTACCTCGATGCCGATGGGCAGTCGGTCAATTACAAGGCCAGAGCTTTAAACGAAAAAGCGTTTAAACAACGCGCCAACGGCCAGCAACAGTTTTTCAATCAAGCCGCCGTACTGGCAGGGCCGCTGGACGAGGTTTATGTGGTCGAGGGGGAAATGGACGCCTGTGCTTTGGTCGAGGCGGGTGTGCCGCCGCATTCGGTTTTGAGCGTAGTGGGCGGTGCGCCCTCTGCCAGCAGCGACGACCCGCTGACCGCCAAGCGTTACGCCTATGTGAACGAAGCGCTGGTGAACGGCTTGAGCAAGTGTAGGCGCGTCATTATCTGCACCGACAACGACAGCCCAGGAAATCACCTCCGACTTGATCTGGCCCGGATGTTCGGCCTTGGGAATTGCTTCTGGGTGGAGTGGCCCGACGAGGTCAAGGATGCCAACGACTTTCTGATGAAACACGGCGCGGAATCCTTGAGCCTGTTTCTGCGCGAGGACGTAAAAGAGTTTCCTATAAACGGCGTTTACCGCCTAAGCGAAATACCGGAACCGCCCGCTTTAGTGCTTTGGAAAGGCTGGGACGGATGGCAGAACAAGCTGCATCTGTCACCGACCTGTTTGTCGGTACTGTCGGGTTGGCCCGGTCACGGCAAGAGCCATCTCTCCCAGCAATTATGGGCGCGGATCGTGAAGCAATACGGCATTCGCGTGGCGCTGATGTCGATGGAGACACGGGAGAAGCCCTTTGTGCGGCGCAATCTACGGTCTGCCTACTGGGGCAAGCTGGAAATGGAGATGACCGACCAGGAGAAGAAAGAAGCCGATGACTGGATAGAAGAATATTTTCTGTTCATTCACCATCCCTCCAACAGCCCCGACTTTCAATGGATACTGGACATCATCAACGACTGTCACGCCCGCCACGCCATATCCGCTGTCAGCCTGGACCCGTGGAACATGATCGTGCCAAGTTTTGACCGTCGCAGCCAAACAGAAACGGGATGGATCGGGGAATGCCTCGACAACTGCACCTATCTAGCCAAGGCTTGCAATCTGCATCTGCAAATACTGGCGCATCCGGCCAAGCCGCTAGGCGCTGGCGTCAAAGAACCCATCACCTACAGCTCCATAGCTGGCTCGCAACACTGGGCCAACAAGGCGGATCAGGTCATATCAATTCATCGAGACAAGTTCGTCGATGATTACGGCATCCGCAATTCAGAGGCCCGTTTGATCGTCCACAAAAGCCGCTATGAAGAACTGGGTTATCCCTGCGAGATTGCCATGAAGCTGGCTTTGGACGAGGGCATCTTCAAGTGCATGGAATTTGATTCGACGGTCTGGTAACGGCATACGAGCGGAACTAAATTAACCGCTCATATTGACTTTTCCAAAAAAGGCGAAAATCAAAAAAAGCGTTTTTTTTAACTTTTTTTCTCGCAGTCTTCCGCCGTTTAATTTTCCAGAACCGTCAAAAACGGCCCGAATCTGCGATTTCCGAAAAACCCATGTGGTATAATTAGGTAGTAAACAGCGTAAACGATCTTTGACATTGTGAATCGGGCTAGGCTTTCTTTTTAAGGAGAAAGACCATCACACATTCATATGTTGAAACTGATGGCGGTAGAGCAGCCGCCGGGTACAAGGGAACCACGGGAGACTGTGGCACCCGCGCCTTGGCAATAGCTACCGACCTCACCTACCAAGAAGCCTACGACCTCATCAACGCTTACAGTAAGGATGAGAAACCAAGCAAGCGACGTCGCGGCAAAAGTTCATCCCGCACTGGGGTTCACGCCGTTACCTTCAAGAAGGTTATGGCCGACCTCGGATGGGAATGGACACCGACCATGCAAATTGGGTCGGGCTGTACCGTCCACGTTAAGAAGGACGAATTGCCGGAAGGCCGACTGATCCTGAGACTATCCAGGCACATGGCCGCTTTCATCGACGGCGAACTGCACGACAGCTTCGACAGCAGCCGGAACGGAACACGTTGCGTTTACGGTTACTGGAAGGAGTTGGAAAACCCCGACCCTAGCTTTAAGCATAGCTTGCGGATGAAAAGAACAAGCAAGCTATTAACCCAACTGGTAACGGATCGTTATCCCGAATTCTTTATCGCCGATATAAATGTCGATCCCGACGCAGTTGACAGTAACTTGTATAAAGTTGAATAAGGGCCGCTGCGCGAACAGCGACCCAGTAAAGTAATCAAATCAACCTAAGCCTAGCCCGGTTCGCTTTTCAATTCAATCCCGCCGCACCCCGGACTTGTCAATCCGCAACCGCTCGTGGCGGTTATCGTCTGGGCTGACATAGCTCACATGGACCCAGCCCGATTGGGGTTCACCCGTGTAGTATTCCAAAATTAACTGATCGTAGCCGCAATTAGCGGTGATCCACTTATAGACATCCATGTTGTCTACACCTGGAATCTCTAAATCCGCCGCTTCGCCTTTACAATGCTGTGACGTAGGCTTGCCTCCAATGGCCTTGTTGACCGCCGGAGCGCGGTAGCCGGAGTTGATAATCACGGGTCGGTCAAAATGCCGACGCACAGGCTCCAAGACCTGTTCACAGAGGTTTGCCAATGCCGCTGCCGCCTTTGGGTTTGGATTGTTATCCAGGCCCAGCCGCAAGGCAGACTGGCTTTTGGTCATTTCAATCAAACTGAAGTGTTCGCTTAAACTCACTTGGTTCGCTTCATGTTTTCTCTTGATACGCCGCGCCATTTCTCAACGCTCCGCATCCCGCCCAGCCCCAGGAGGGCCATTGTGAGGGGGAACAAGCCTTCCGTGGGGATGTTCGGGATTGGCGTCTCTGGCGCCCACAGGGATACGCCCCAGATCGCCAGCGGGTGACCGATGAATTGCCAACCCAGCGCAATCGCGCAAATCCAGAGGATGCTGGGCCTAGCTCCGGCTATAAAGATAGAGGGGTGTTTCGCGGCTTCTATGTTGGCTTGTGCTTGTGCCAGCATACCAGCGGCTTCCGCCTCGACCAGAGACTTCTCCATCTCTGCCTTGACTTTGGCCTGGAGGTTCTTGTCGGGTACGAGCCGATCAATAACGGTATTGGCAACCGGAAGAATGGCCCCAAGCAAACCTGTAATCATGAGCCGTCGTTGCGCTCCCTCAAGAATAACGCGCCAGCGGCGGCAAGTGCGGCAGCTACCATGAGCCACGGCATATCAATAAAAATGCTAACGCCCAGCAAAACAGCGGCAATGCCAGCCCAGCTAGACGGTTCCAAGACTCTATCTGTTATGTATTTCATCCCATTTTCCTTAAAGTTTTAGCCAGATTGGCGCGGCGTTTAGTCGTCGCACTGAATTTTGATCCCGGCTTTGTAACTAGATTGGCAAATTGAGCGGTTGATAGATTCCTTCCCTTGTGAGTTCGGTTGTAACGGTCTTTCTGCGCGGTGAAAGCTCCCGGCTTCTTGATCGCGCCTTGTATCCAGTTTTTCTTTTTAGCCATCAGAACGACCCCATTGACGAAAACATTCCGCCGTTGCCCGTGACGCCGTTGCTTTCGGCAAATTTCGCCATCGCTTCGTTGATGTTGGTCAGATTGCCGTCTGCGCCATCCCATGCGACTTCATCCCAGGAGGCCATATCCCATGTCGCGCCCAAAGTCGCATTGCAAAACTTCATCATGCGTTCATTGATGGTGCCTGTAGTGATGCCCATAGCATCGCACATCGCCAGCCAGTCGCCGTTGACATTGAGGGCGGTGCCGGAAGTGGCGCGGCAGCTTGCCTGACGGGCTTCTGAATTTGTCGTCATGGCGTAAAAGTTCCCATTGAACTGAAGTTGTCCGCGCTCTGGTTGGCCGCAAGAGCTTGCATGGCGTCGTTGATATTGGTGTACGAGGTGGACAGCTTGGTGTTGATGTAGCTCAACAGGCGCTCGTTATACTCGCCCGCCGGGGCGGATCGCGCCGTGAACAGCGCCAGCCAATCTTCGTTATGCGTTCCCGTGGTCGATGTGACCGCCCGGATCGCCGCCTGTCTTGCTTCTTGGTTCGTAGCCATGATTTAACTCCGGCGCAGCTTCATCCCGAATGTACCGGGTTTGTCAGCGCCTTTTTTGACCCGCCATCCCTTTGAGCGGAAGCCCATCTCGTTGCCAGCGCGGATGTCCAAGCCGCCGGGATAGTTCTCGGCTTTCTGAATGCCCTTGTACGCGCCCATCTGACCGCGTGTCATCTTGTTTGGAAATCCCTTAGCCATCGTCTGTCTCCTGTTTTAACTCGCTCAATACAATATTCATGGAAAAGCTACGCCGTTCCCCCTCTGAATGAAAGGGGTAAACGGTGTGGTACATATCAGCGGGAAAGATAAAAAAGTCCCCCGCCTGTGGACGCACCATGAAAGTGGCGCGGTTGAGAAAGGTCGGACTGCCCGCCACAAACTCTACATGACCGTTAGCGGGATAGTGGTCCAGCCCGTCTTTCTCCCATTCCTCTTCGATGCCGTCCGGCATTTGCAGATAGCCGATGCAGCTTAATTCAGCGTTGGTGTGCAAGTGCATCGGGTTATAGTCGTTGGCTTTCTGCTGGACATACCATGCGGATTGAATGTGAACTTGCGGCCTGATGTCCAGCCGGATTGGTTGGCAATGGCGGTGTGCATAGTCAGCCACATATTTCAACGCGGCGTCCATGAAAAACACCTTGTGCGGCTCCAAGACCTCTGAGGGAATTAGCCGCTCTGACTCGACCTTGCCGACCAGCTTGTCAGACCAGTCTGGCCCGTCTGTGCCTTTGTCAATGTCATCGTTAAAGGCATCAACTATCTCGTCAGGTAGCTTGGTGTGGCCCAGCGCAGGGCCAAACGGACGCATCAGCGTTAGCTGGCCCGGCTCCGGGTCGCCCGTGTTATGATAGACTAGATGCTCCAGATTAATCATAGTTGTTAGGTGTCGTCTATTTCATTTATGGAAGATGTTCCAGCAGCAACTTCTTCCATCATTAAATCATATTCGATGCTGCCCTCGTAAAGCGTAACGGTACAACCCAATTCCACGCTGCCATCATCTTTTGTCTTGTCAGGATAGACAACGACATATCTTTTGTCTTGATTGGGATAGTGGTTGTAAACTGCCATTATTATAACTCCGAACTTATAGATACATAATTTCCAGAATTGTTGCTTCTGATTGCCGCTGCTTCACCAGCGGTCAGCCCAGACGACACAATTCCAATAAAGGTCATGCCAACTCTGGATGCGGATGAGCCGGATAAACTAGTACACGTTTGGTCTGTTCCCTGTCGATTGACCTCCCATTGACCAGCGGTTGACACAGCTATAGTTGGAGCCGACAGCCTTTTTTCGGTAAATTGTAAAGCGCACTGATGCGAAGTTGTTGTGTTAGAAAAACCTATGGCGGCAAATGTATTAACCACATATGGCTGATATTCGAAGTATCGAAGGCACTTGTTGAAGGTCGTCGCTATATCTTCGTATGCAAACGATGTTCCGACAGAGCCAATTTCTAGCTGACATCCGGCCAAAGACACATTGTTGGAGGTATTGTCCAATAAATTTTGTTGGTTGCTCGTAGCGAAGTCTTCTCCTGATGCCCAAGTGTCAGCAGAGACTTGAAAGTTGCTGCCAGCAATGAGCGGAAAAGATACGACCATCCCACTGCCCGTGTCATTGTTAATTTTTTGCGATGTATTTGCCGAAAACGTCAGAGAAAAATATTCCCATGTATTGGCTGATGCGATTGTAAATTCTTTCACTTGACTGTAGCCGGTATCGGACAGATAGAGACTGGCGCAGTGGATGCCGGTCTTTGGGGAACTAAACCAAAAGCTCAAGGTGATCGCTTCAGCATTTGCAGTCCCGTACTTCAGTCCTTGCAAGTTCTGGGCTTCGATTGCCTGTGAAAGAGTAAGCGCCTCTGTTGAAGCAACAGCGCTTTCAGCCGTCGTAGTGTCGAGCTTGCAGGTGTATTCATGCCCATTCAAGTTCATGTTTGTGTCGGCGGTTTGTGTGGCTGTGACGCGCCCCTCTGGACTACCACGTTTTTGGACCTTCCACATATCGACCGCACATCTATCGCCATCAGAAGCACCCACGGAAGTCTGGCTACCGCGTTGTGCCACGGCCATACTTCCGTTGACCAGCAGGTTCTTGTAGCCCCCACCAGGAATTGGATTAGAACCAAATCTAAATTGCTCTGTACCTCCGGCGACGACCCCGACAGTATCAGCCGCTGGGAAAGCGATTCCAGTATTGGTGTCTCCGGTATTGGAAAGTGCGGGAGCGGTAGAGCTGCCGTCCGGCAAATAAAGCGGGTTGGCAACCGTTACGTTAGTGCCGTCAAACGTAAAATCCGCATCGCCAGCAAAGCTGCCAGACGAATTATACTGTACTTGCGTGTTCGATCCGCCAGGAGTGCTTGTGGCAGAGGAAGCTAATTGCGACGTAACTTGAAAATTCGTGCCATCGTAGACCGCCGTGACGATGGACCCAGCCTCAATGTCGCCGGATGCAATGTCTTGGTCATGCAGCTTTTTGAGTGCTTTCGTTCCCAGCGTGTTGACGTTCAAGGTCGATGCGCCCGTGGATGCCGCACCCGCTTTGAAGGTTATTTCCTGGCCCGCCGCATAAGCGGTGATGGCGGGAGATAGCGCGATTACATAAGTATTGGCGGTTCCTGTGTCGGTGGCCTGGAAAGCAGGGCCGTTACTCTGTATCTGATTAACCGTGGCCGCGTCCGTCTTGGCCGTGCCATCCGCTACCGCCGTCAGCCGATTGGAGCCGATATTGAGATTGCCCGTGGCGGCATTGGAGCCGGACTTTTCCAGCGTGGAATTAATGCCGTCAGCCATGTCCTGATCGTTGGTGTCATGGCGCGTGGCTAATATCTTGGTGCCGTCATCGCGGTCTTGCGCCCACAGGGTCGCCCCGGTGTTGACACCGTTTGTTCTTGTAAAACTTCCACCACTCCAAGGCATGATTAACTCCCTAGTGCTGCGGCAATCATTCTGCGCCGCTGTTGCTCATTTTCCGCTGCCCGCGTTTCAGCGATAGCAGCACCTGTCCTCGCCCGCAACGGGCCAAGTAAATTAGTAGCCGCATCCGTGGCCCTATCTATCCGCGCCCGCTGTTGCGGCAACCTTCCAGCTTGTATTGCAAATTCACTGGGTGGCCCAACGGGCGGCTGTGAAATGCGTCGCGTTAATGCTTCCGCCAGACGGGCGTTCATTGCTTGCTCAGCGGCCAATACCGCTGCGTCATCCGCTCCAACCAACGGAGCAATTAGTTTCCCTGCGCCTTTAGCAAGATCGCCGGAAAGCACTGTTTTCAACGCGCCTTGCGCGTAGGCTTTTCCGCGCCCTGCTGCGGCCTGCCGTGCATAAGTTAGAGTTCCATCTCTAAGTCGAGCTTGTAGCTGGATTCCTTGCTCGACTACGTCTAGGCGTCTAAATATCTTCTCCGCTTCATTGCCTAACAGCAGCTTCATCTTATCTCTTGCATCACGCGAGCTTAAATCCCTAGCCACTCTGATGAATTCTTTCATAACATTTTCGTCAGTAAGGGGATCGCCCATTGCCCGCTTAACATTTGCCATCACTTTTTCGATGTGATTGCGCAGCCCTTGCTTGACGAAATCCAGCTCCCGCTGGCCCAAATCCTCTATGGTCGAGAAGAATTCTTGCCGGGTTGTGCTTGGCTTGAGCATTACGGAGCCCAGAAGAATAGCGTCGTCTTCTTGCATATTATTCGCAGCGATTTTCAGCGCGTCTCTGTAAGCCGGAATGTTATCTTTCAATAAATCGCGGATTTCGCGGCTGGTGTTGAATATATTGCGCCCAAGCTGCGAGACTTTAGGCATTATAGAACCAGCTTCCGTTCGCGTTATACCCGGCACATCGCCCAGCACCCGCGTTATATAATCTATCTGGCGCAGATCGGGCAGTTTTTCGAAATTGATTGTCCCGTCATCGGCCACCTTAATGGCAATCTGCCCCACCCGTTTCCCCATCATCGAGGGATCGGTACGGATTAGCTCATTGGCTTTCGTAACGGCAACGGCGGGCAAACGCTGCAAAAGACCCAAAATGCGCTGACCGTAGGCAGCGGAATAATCAATGGGACTATTATAAGCGGCCTTATAGAGCTTATCCGGTGACTTTCTGCCGTGGCGTATTTGATGGCGTGTTTTAACGCCTTGCAGCGGCCCTAGCACCGTGTCCAGTTCTTTAGCCAGTTCGGCCCCGACCCGTTCGCCTCTTTGCAATACGGCGTCCCGCGCTTGCGCGGCACCGGGGCCTCCGGTTTGAATGATCTGATCCAGCCTACTTTGAGCCGCTGGCCCCGCATCCGCCAGCATTGCATCGTCACCCATGCGGGCAATTCTTGTTGCGCCGCCTCCCACCACGGCTTCGTCCGCCGCAATTATGGCCGACGCTTCGTCGAAAACCTCTCTGGACATTCCCGTCTTGCGGGCTTGACTCCATGTCATGCCCGCTTTAATTGCATCGACAGCGCCTCTCAAAGCTGGCCCTAAGATCGCGCCCCCCGCTGCGCCAAAAGCAGCCGTTTCGGCGCCTGACGTTAATCGGCTTTCAAGGTCATCTTCGCCCATGCCGAAACCGTAAAGACCGCCGCCGTATGCTCCCGCTTTTAAGCCTTCCCGTGCCGCGCCTAAATAGCTAGTCGGCGAAGTTACACGCAGTACGTTTCCGACTTTTCCCAGTGGCGCTATAGCCGTAACCCCCAAGCGGCCTAAAACGCTGAAAAGCGGAGAGGTCAGCGCTCCCCCAACCTTGAACGCAATATCTTCGCCGGGGTTTTCCTGCATGAATTTGCGGGCTTTGCGGCGCTCCCTAGGGAGATACATATCGTAGAGTTCGGTGTAGCTCTTGCCAGGGTCTTTTTGCGCCAAAATATTGGCCAAAGCCGCCCCACTGGATACTAACTCATCGCCCAACTCTAGCGCTGAACCAGCCAGCGCAGAACGGGCGCGGGGAACCCATGCAGACTCTTCTTCATCTTCGCCTAAACGACCATAGAGTCGTCGGCTTCGCTCGTCTTCGCTTTCACCTTCAATGGGCTGCTTGGCTTTATCACGCAGAAACTCACCAAAAAAGTTATTTTTGGTTCTTAAAATTTCCCGCTCTCTGTCATCTATTTGACTGTCCAGGTGAGCGACCAATGTACTAACGGCAGCATTATCGTCGGCCTCGACGGCGTTTTCTATGGCTCCGATTATCGTGTTTGTGTCAGCCATTTAACTATCGGTTCTTGTATTTATTTATTAAATCATCAACAGGAGTTTGCAGAACTCTTTCGGTAGGCGCGGCTGGTTTTCTGTCGACGGTTAAATTGAACGTACTGGCAATATTATTGTGCATTTCTTCGCCAATTTCCAATGTTCGTATTGCGTCTTCTTCTAGATCATTAATTGCTCTTAACAAACTTTCCCCGTCCATTTCTTGATCGCCTGTAAATTTTTGTGCAATCAGCAATTCCATTTCTTGTTGACTAAGGGCGCCTAACCCGGATGCCCCGCTTGGGGCTGCGTCCCGCATTCCCTCTAATGTACTGAACCCTGCGTATGCCTTTAGCTTTCTCAACAAATTTCTCAAATCTCTGGCGTCAGTACTTGGAAGGTCTTTTAAAAAGAATGCGGATACTCCTGTGGCGACAGTGCTTTCAGTAATTAATTTTTTCGCTTTCGCAATTGTTTTTAATAGAGAAGTAGTATCCTTTTTTAATTTACTGCGCTTCGCTACTAATTGCGGCCACGATTCTGAAACCTTTGCGCGAAGGTTAGCTTTCTTTTCAGTGAATTTTTTTTCGGCTAGCTTCTCCGCTTGAGTGGGGACTTCTCTTTGACGGCTAAGATTAATTTTTTCCTTCTGTGATGCTTCGACTCGTTCACCATTTTTTGTGACAGGCACAGCGTCTTCTGATTTATCGCTAGGCGGGTCTATTGTTTCTGAAACCATCCTACCATCCGGGTGTCGCCGCCATATTACGATACGCCCGTCTGGGTATTGTTGCACACCTTCCCCCGGCTCTGCCAGTTCTCCGCTAAATGGAGTGAACGTAGGCTTATCAGGCTTTTCAGGCTTGGTGGCCTTCATCGGGTCGCGCAGCAAGCGCAAAGCAGCAACTCTTTCTTCGTCTCCCGCCTGATATGCCTCGACAATATTGGCGTCAATGGCCGCATTCTGTCTGGCAGTATATGCAGCGCTTGCCGCTTTATTAAGTGCGCTTTCTTTACTAGCTAATACATTTCGATCAATCCCGGCTGTTTTTGCCAACTCTGGCGATATATTTAACGAGCGCGGCTGAAACTTTTTACGGCTGACTGACGCCGGAATAATGCGCCCGTCGTCGCGAATCCCTTGAATTTCTTCTGCTTCCTGTATGTTGAGCGTACTGCCCGGTTGCGGTTGCTGTAGCTGTAGTATTTGCGCCATGATTTTCGCTTGCGCGTCTTTTTGGGCTTTTTCCAAGCTAGTGGCTCTTTTTCCAGCCTGTCCCGCTGCCCAGCCTTCCGCCAATCTCTGTAAATTGCCCCACACCGGGCTACCGCCATAACGATTTTGAGGAAACTCGTACCGCTTTAGCGCGTTAGCCAATAAATCACTTTGCCGTTTTTTCGCTGCAGCAATTCGGCGGTCAGCTATAAAAGAAACCATTTATCCGGCTCCTAATCGTGCAGCCAAGAGCGTAGTCGGCACACCAAGCGCCGTCGCTTGCCGTTGTTGTGCGCCCTGGAAACGTGCCAAAGCATCCTGTTGCTGCAATCCGGCGATTGCGCCTAGGTCAACGGGCGCTGGCCCCGTAGCAGGCGCTACTCGCGGAGGCCCAATAGCCGCCGCCTGACTGAATGGCGTGGTGCCTGTAATCAGCCCCGCTGCTTCTGATAGCGGTAGCTGGCGCAGACGCACGGCTTCGGCAATTTGACGGTCTCTGGCCTCACGATCCAGCGCTACCTGTTGCTGGGCTTCCGCAATCTGTTGGCCGCGCCTAGCTTGGGCAACGTCATACTCCGTGCCGATTTCACCTAGTTGCTGGGTGCGTCCCGTTAAAATATTGCCCAGAATATTGCTTTGTAACGTTTGCCCCTGGAATACCGCCTGTGATGCCAGATCGGACAGAGCGTCGTCCTTGCCCTGCCGGAATAAACGAAACTCCTCGTTATAAGCGTCGGAGCCTTCGGGTATGCCCGAATTGATAAGCTGTGTTCGGAGCCGTGTTTCAGCGCGGTCAAATTCTGGATTAAGCCTCGCTACTGCTCGGTTGAAGAACTGGTTGGCCGCATCCGTGGTATAGGCATCCAATCCGCCATAGCTGGGCAATTCGTAAGTCGCCCCGGAAGTGTCATAGGTGGGCTGGGAGCCAAAAGCGCCGTAGTCAAAGCGCGTAGGTTCGGCTTGGAAACCTGAAACATCCAACGCGCCTGTGGGAACCTGACCTAAACGATCAGCGGTTAGACCTTGAATCTGGCCTTGTATTCCGGCCTCTCCACGCCTCAAGCCCTCATAAGGCTGTGCCAGAGTTTGCGTGGCGAGATATTGATCCGGCGCGGTCTCGCGGAATGTGGTGGTGGAAAATGGCGTTACCACATCTGGCCGCGCCAGTTTGGCGCCAACTCTTGCCGCCTCTACATTAGCAAGTTGCTGTTGCCGCCCAATCGCGCCAAAGTCAACAGGCGGCGGCGGTTTCGGGCTGCTAAATAGGTCTTTAATGAAGCCCATGACAATCAAGCTCCTTTCTTAAAAGAACAGCGGTGCGCCGATAGCCGTCGAGTACGCGCTCCCATCCGGGTCGGCCTATGATTTCCAAACTATCAAATCCGTGACTACGGGCGTAATCGCATATGTCTTTCTCAATATCCAATAGCTCATTTAGGTCGCCTCCCGCAAGGCCAATGCGTAATGACTTACCAAACGGGCAAGTGACAGCAGCGGAGTTTTCTCTCATAAATAGCTGAAAATCGCCGCTTTCTATGCCGCTTTCTATCTCATGGCGGGATATGTTTTCAAATGCAACGGTAGCGGGTGCCAACTGATTCCATATATGGTCGCTTAACATCAGAAGCCTCCCTGTCCAGGTTCAAACCGCACATCCGTAGCCAGCCATCGAACTGACTGCTTGTCCGTAGAGGTTTTGATGCGGATGGCGGCGTTCCAGCCAATTTCTGCAACGCTTAACCATTCCAGCTTGGTATTGATCGGCGCTCCCCAGCTTGAGGTATCCCAAGGCGCAACATCCCAAGTGGCCCCTTCAGAGGTGCCAGTGGTCGGCGTCAAAGTCGCTGTACCATCGCGGTAATCTACGTCGAAACCGATGGATACGGCCAAAGCATTTTCAGAGGCCATTACTGGACGGATGGCCGTGTATCTGGTGGGACCGCGCCGTTCACCGAAATAGATGAAAGCCGTCTTGGCTGTGGCGTCAATGGTTTCGCCGTCGTCAGCCAATCCGGTGTCGGCTTTTAGAACTTTAGTATTGCCGCCAAAATAGATGTCGCTATTGAAGACAGCCCAAGTGTAAGCGTTTTGATTGGTAAATCGTGACCACGCGCCTGTTTCCAGATTTATTACATACTGCACAAAATTACCGGCACCTGATGACGGCGCATTGAAAAGCGCATATCCGCCTCTGGGATAAAGCGCACCCTCCCAACCAAAAGTGCTGCCATACGTTACTACCGATTGATTGTAGGTGAGGCTAATCTTGTCGCTGATGGCGCGATTTGGTGCGGCCTCGCCCGTACCCAAAACCTGCGTCATGGGCAATACGCCGTTCTCCGTTATCAGATAACAGTCGGAGCCGACATTGAGGATGCAGCGTCGGCCAATGGGTCGGCCCACACGATAGACACCAACCAAACTCCACTTCGCTGCGTCGCTTGGATCGGTGCCGGAGTACATTGCCATTTCGCCTTGATCGGTCCAGAACAGCGCATTGTCTTCCGGCCCTGCGCCGCCATCCCGTGTCCATGTGCCGATAGCTTGTAACTGGCCCCCAAGGGAGAAAACGCTGCCCAGATTAAACTCCGAAACGCTTCCCGCGACGGCATTGACGCCCAAGTAGCCAAAAGTCAGAGAATCATTGAAAACAAAAAACAAGCGTTCTTTGTAGATCGTTACGTTGACGATATTGGTCGCCGTTACGCCGCTCAAAGTCGGGGTGGCCCACGCAGAGCCGTTCCAGTGGCGCGGGGCATCTGCGCCGTTGCAAATGAATAAAAACGAGCCACCCGCCGTCGTCATGTTGACCCATTGGAATTGGGCATTGGAGAGGGAGGTTATCACGGCAGAGCCAACAGAGCCGGATGATGTGACGTTGTAGACCGCCGTACCGCTGGCCGCAAACATCGTGCTGGCCGTGCCGGAGTTGAATATCATCAAACTCTGTACGGTTGAAGGCAGCCCGGTGACATGATCCTCATAGCCGTTTCGGACTTGTACATGGGAACGGGCGGGAAAGAAATTGTCCAGCGATATTGCTTCCGTTGGCGGAACCATGTCCACGCTATCACGGGTGTTCAAGCCGCCTAGCGGAGCCGGAACCGTAGCATTAATTCCTGTAATCGGTAACGGTGCTAATCCCATGTTGCCATCTCTTTACACAAATGCCGGGCCAAATGCCGTAACGCCCTCGGTCGGTCTCTCAATGCGTTGTAACCCGCTCAATACATTGGCTAGAATGCGATTTTGCGTATCTATATCTATATCGGCAGTAGTAGGAATAGGGACCGAACGAGCAAAAACATTTTCATCAGACACTACTGGTTCCGGCACGGGTGCAGGTGTTGGAATTAGCAGTTCACCACCTATGGATTCATCAACTGACTGCGCTTCTTGGTTACTAGTTGGCGTAATGCCTCCGGTGGCAATGTCAAGAGCGGACGCTAATGCGCCTTTTGCCGCTTCTGCTCCGGGTGAAGTCGTTATGCCCTCTACTGCTTCATCAAATAAATCGGTAACGGGAGACGTTATCTCACCTATAACATCTGAAACGGCCCCTTTAACATCCAACAAGGCTTGCGCTCCATGACTAATGCCCGGCACATCCGACTTAGCCATGCCGCTCATGGCCTTGCCAATTAAAGCGCTTGTGCCTCGACCTGTCATTATATTTAGCGCGCTAACCAAAGGCCCAATAGGAGCGGGGGCGAAACTTAGAACAGCTCCTAAAATATCCCCCATTGGATTATTAAACCCGACTTGTTGCGCTGCATTGCTTGCCTGTAAAGAAAGATTAAATGATGGCGTACCCATCTGAGGATTCGGATTGTTTATGGCATAATCCTGAGTTACCGGGTCTTCTGTATTTATAGCGACAATTTGGGCGAACGTCGGAGGAGTTTCTGTATTCCCTCTTGCGGCATATCCACCGGGAGATAACGATCCTAAACCGCCCTGATCAATATCCTGTCCCGCGATTTCAACTGCCATAGCGTTATCGATTAAGCCGTAAGACAACGCCAAATCTATGTTTTCTTGATTGACTGCGCTTTGCTCTTGACTGCTTCTTGTGCCTCCTTTCCGTGAGTGATGGTTAGTTTGAGCATCGTTTACAATGCCCTGTATGGCATCTTGAGCTACGCCTATATCAATATCCAGGAGACCTTCGGCGTCCGTTTGTCCTGCGGACGTTCCAAAAGAATGACCGTGCGGGTCTGAAGGCTGAACATCCATCGCCGCTATCACATCTGCCATATCAGCCGAATCTGCTGGGTCGGCTCCTTCTGCTCCAGTTCCCACACCTGTTCCTTCTGGATCGCCCATGTCAGCGCCCCCGGTAGGATCGCCTTCTGGAGAGCTTTGAAATGACGGAATACCGCCCGCCATGTACTGACCACCGCCGGGGGGAACGCCGCCGCCACGGGAACGCAACAAGCCCGCCTCATTTGGCGTTATATAAGCCGGAAAATGCCCAGACGGCGCTTGACGTTGCAGCGCCCTCGATAGCATTTCACCATATAGATCACGGGCCATCGTTATTTCCTAATAAGGCTTTGCGCGTCCGGCGGTTTCGGCTTTAGGGTTGGCGCGGATTGCACCCTTGGTCGAAGCGGCGGTGAAATTGTCCGTCGCGTTTGCCGGGTTGAACGATCCTCGCGTATGAACGGGAGGCTTCTGTACTGTAGTGCTGTCATAGGGGGAAGCCCCGCCAGTCTTGGCCTTGGGGTTGGCCTTGTATGCTACGCCGCCAAAATTCGGCATGATATTCTCCTTAGTGGGTTACAGGGTGAAATTTCCTTCGGGTTCGTTAAGCGCAAGGATGGCGCGGCTTGCCCCACCCATACGCAGAATAGGCTTGGCCCCGTCCTGATTGGTGTATTCTGTCATGCGGGTCTGATATTCCATGAACTGAACATC
>VTLG01009585.1_pt1 | contig 26234 bp, 47 predicted proteins | sample 4694571 | NCBI WGS metagenome assembly VTLG01 (sample SAMN12604809, study PRJNA352737) | marine metagenome | biome: ENVO:00000447; feature: ENVO:00000209|ENVO:00000569|ENVO:01000036; material: ENVO:00002151; isolation source: viral sequences binned using virsorter ...
TGGGTGATCTGGTCGCTACCTGGTAGCACTTGGGATCCGGTTTCGTTGGTATTGGTACGTCCTATTTCGGTGTCTTGGTACCCGCTTAGGTTGTGGTAGTTTTTTGGTAGGTCGGTCACCTAGTCCGGCCCTTATCAAAGGATTGGAACTATGGCTAGTGCAGTTTCTATTAGGCCGCGGGTTGCTATGCGTCCCGCTCCTGGTTTTCGGTCGGGGGTGTTGGATGCGGCCGATTCCGGTACTCGTGAGTTACTTGAGGATCTACTAAGCGGAGATATGAAAACGACCGGGGCCGCAAGTGTTACCGCGTCCGGAGCGCGTGCACTATCTAAAAACGCGACTTGGCTACCGGCCGGTCGAACGTGTCCGGGCCGGTCGTCCGTTTGTTACGGCGCGGACCATTTGCAGTGTTACGCGGCAGTATTGGAGCGTGCGCGGCCGGGTTCCCTAGCGCGGGCCGCGGATAGGCGTCTAGCGATATGGGACGACGCGTTAGCCGCGAATAAGGGAAAAGAACTAGCGTTTGAGCTCCTTAAGTATGTTTGGGATCGTCAGCTATCGCGTGGGATTACGCGGCCTACGTTCCGCTTGCATGCGTCCGGCGATTTCTATTCCGCGGCCTATGCCACCGCGTGGGACATAGCGCTACGCCTAGCCGGTAGTGGTCTGTATCAGTGGGTCAATCGGGACCATGGTCCTATCCCTCTCACTACGTGGACCTATACGCGTTCGTATGGTTCGGTTGCGGGTGATATCGCGGCGCGGCTACTAGACGCGGAAGGTGCACCCGCTCCCGGTTTCACCCTTTACCTGTCGAGTGATGAGTCGATGGTGGCGCGAACCCGTAACGCAGTCGAGGGTCGTTACCATCGTCTACCGGTCGCGGTAATGGCGGACGATGCGGATCATGGCGCGGATCTATTACGACAGATACGCGGGACCGATACGCGGCGAACGCTGGTCTGCCCGGTCGATTCCGGCCGTATGGGTCACGTAGTGGAATCCCGCGGCGAGACGGTAGGCGCGTGCTACAAGTGCCGCGCGTGCCTGCCGGTCTCCGGTATCGATTCCGCCCCGGACATTATTTTCCCGATTCACTAGGAAGGATTGAAAATGGCCAACGAAAAAATCGACGTAATCGTTACTACCTACGTGGTGACTGTTAGGCATCCTGTTGGATGGGATAGCGACGAATTCACCATGGAATGCCTAGATGAAATGTTTAACGATGGACGCGACCCTGACGACCTACGCGGCGCGTACATCACAACAGTGGAGCATAGGGATTGCAAAACAATCGGTTGGACCGATGATGGGGAGACTCTCCACTAGTGGCTATCAGAATTTTGCTAATCGTTGGTCTAGTCGTTGCCGGTATGGGTGGGTGCGATAATCACCCGGCCTACTACCGGGCAGAACCGGAGACTATGAACCAACCAACCTAGACAACCATCCACCTATCGAGACCCCCGGTCACCCTACGGCCGGGGGTCTCTCGCGTGTAGGGGGTGCTACCTGGTAGCTCCTGGAACCAACCGGAACCAACCGGAACCGGAGAGAAAGAGAGCTACCGAAACCGAGAAAATCCCGGTCCCGAAAATACGGTCGGGTAGACACCCGACAGACACCCGACAGACACCCGACAGGTCTTTTCTTTACCGGGTATATGCGTATAGAATGTGGGTACCTAGTTGAAAGGAGTCGGCAAATGGCTGACAAAGAAACTGTTGAATGCAGTCAGTGTGAATACTGCGACGGACCCGTCGAGAGGGAAGCGTTGGGCTGGTCAGTCTGCAACACCTGCCTCGGGCCGAACGACGAGATTCCGGCAGCAACCAAGGAGCAGATCATCGCCTTCATGGAGCAGCATGAGGACGACTGGGACGAGGTCGCTTTCAATGGCTTCGGGACGGCCCACATTGCCCGCATGGGGAACCTCACCTGTGGCCTCGCCGAATCGGGCGACTTCGTGGGCATCCAATGGCCCACCTCGGATGATGCGAAGGAAGCGGTCAAGAGCACCGCAGCCGGATGGCTGGAAATGTCCGACGAAGCCAGCCACCAGATTCTCAAGGAGGGGGAAGGGTCGTGACGATTGAACTCTCAACAGACGAAGTCGAAGCCTTGGCTGAGATCCTTGCCGACCCACCCGATCTGTTTCAGTTCTGGTTCCGCAGCCAACCGGAACGAAAAGAAGAACACCCCGAGCGGGCGGGACGGTTGGCGACGCTAGCGGTTCTTCAAGACCGCCTTCGGATAGTCATAGATGGTTGTGGTCCGAATGCCAAAGACCCGAACGCGTGCCCTGACTGTCAAGGCAGCGGGATGACGCGGTTTCATGGTGACACTCCTTGTGACTATGTCGAGGAGCGTGGCTTCCTCTTCGCTTATCGTGTGTATTACTGCGATGGTGGGACAATGGTCAATGGGGAGGGGTCGTGACCGGATACATGGACATGAGCGACCCGGCGGTGCAAGCCACGCTGGAAGAAGACAAACAAGAGGCGCTAGCCCGCATTCGCGCTGCTGTCCCAACCCCGAACGAAGTGACCGGAGGTCAAATCGTGACTACCCATGATTGCTTCGCCCATCCGATCCTCGTGAATCGGGAGAATGGCGACAACCTGCTTTGCAACGTCTGCGATTCGTTGTTGGCTTTGCCGCATCAGATCGACCCGGAACCGTTTGTGAGCGTGCCGTCGCCCTTTGGTTGGCTGGAGTTTCCGAAGCCGTATCCGAGGAGGTCGTCGTGACCGTTTACACAGAGGGCTGCGCGAAGTGCGGCACCGAAGACACCGGACGATTCACCGACGGCGACGACGTCTGCCTCGACTGCCGGTCAACGCAGCCCGATGAGAAGTCGCCGTGCTGCAAAGCCTCCATTGTGTGGGCTGCTGAGTTGGTGCCGTTCATGGACTGGCACCTCGTCTGCTCAGAGTGTCAGGATCTGTTCTACCCGTGCGTGGACTGCAAGAGCCTCGTCCGCTACGAGTCGGACAACGACCGGTACGTCCACTTGGTCGAGCCGACCGTCGGCTGTTTCCTCCACGCAGGCGTCGAGCCGACCAAGGGCGGGCACATGGCTGTTGATGGTGAGCCGAGTTGCGACGTTTGCAATGACGGCCACAACTGCCGCTGCACATGACGTAGACCTAGTCCCCACCTGGAACCACCAAGGAAACAGCCCGCCCTTCGGGGCGGGCCTTTCCGCGTCTAACCGGAAAAAGAAACGACACCCGGCAGCCCCAAAAAACGAGCGACCCCCCGTTTCCGGGGGGACCGCTCTACCTAGTTGACAGGATTGAAACTGTCACCGCTAATCATAGCAGTTGACACCCGACAGGTGACTACCGCAGCGCAGCACGAGCCTCCGCTATCGCAGCCCTGACTTCCGGCAACGGCATCCGTTCAACCGGTACAGGCGGTAGAGCAGATCGAGCCGCATGTTCGGCTCGTTTCTGAGCGGTGACGCCTTCGACCACGTCGGCCCAGCTCGGCCACCATCTCGCTTGGTCGGCGAGTTTGTCGATTGTGTTGATGACGTGGGTGAAGTCGTGGCGTTGGAGCCGGTTGCGCCAGATGGCGATGGTTGCGTCGTCCACCTTGGCGGGCCACATGGCTGCCATTGTGAAGAGGACTTTGTCGGCTTCGTCAGGTGTCATGGTGGAGTAACTCCAGGGCTAGATGTGCTTGAGCGGGTACGACGGCGTTGCCGAGGATCTTGAGTTCGGCGGTGCGAGACAGGCCGATGTTGCAGATGTGGTTCTCGGGTAGTCCGATCATCCATTCGACGAATCCGGGTCGTAGTCCTCGGTCGTCAATTGGGTCAGGTGCTGGCCGTCCGAGGATTCGTTCCCATCGAGCCACGGCTGTGTAATAAGGACCGAAGCAACTGAGTCGGCGTGCTTCTCTTTTCTCTTCTTCCAGTCCACGTTCGGGCCGAAGACCTTGTGGTCCCAGTGCTGCGGTGTCGGTAGTAGAGGCATCGGAAGATCGGGCGACGCAAAACCATCGGCGTCGCAAGTGTGGTGCCCCGGCTTCGGCCGCGGATACAACGCCCCATCGACAGTCATACCCCAGTCCGGTAATCGCTCCAATAACGGAGGGGCCTCCCAAAGAAGTGTGGCCTGAGACATTCTCAAAGAACAATCGTCCGCATGAAAGAACGCGACAGGCGTCAGCGATGTACGAGAAGATTGCTCGCTCATCCGAATCTCCCAATCGAGAACCCGCCACCGAATACGGCTGGCACGGGTAGCCCCCTACCAGCAGGTCGGGTCGCTCCACCTGGTGCCAGTCGATTTTCGTGAGATCCCCGAGGTTCGGCACGTTCGGCCAATGATGGGCCAGCACCTTTGTGCAGTCCTTGTCGTTCTCGGCGAACCAGATGAACTCTGCTTCCGGCCAGAACGCCTTCACGGCGAGGTCCAACCCGCCGGAACCGGTGCATAAACTCCCGACCTTCATCCACTTGCTTTCGTCCAGGTGTCTCGCCATGTCGAAGGAGGGTGCGCGTCTTCGACTTCTTTCTTGTGGTCTGGGCTGCTGTATGGCCGGATGACGTGGATGCAGGGTTCACCGCCGTCCCATAGTTCTTCTGCTTCCTCTTCGCTCATCGGCGTGCCGTCGTGTGTGTCGCACACTGGTGGGCCACAGTGGCCCTGTTCGATTCCCAACCGGAGCCAACGGTGGAAAGACATGCGGCTCATGCGTGACCTACCGGAATGTCCCGATCCTGAACTAGACCGCAGCCCCGGCACTGCCACCAGTCGATGATCCGGCCATTGGAATGCTGGGTGATTTTGCCGATGGCGATCCACTTGTGTGGTCGTTTCGTATGCCCGCACACGTCAACATCCACCTACGGCGTCACTAGTGGTTGCCCGACACCCGGCATGCGATCCAAACCGGCGTCACAAATCGTCAGATTGCCGTTCGCCCACTCGGCCTTCATCCATACGGTTATGTCGAATGCGATTTGGCCGTATGGTGAACTCACTTCGACCACACGATGGTTAGCGACCCGTCCATCGCCGACGACCTTGTCCATGTTCGTGCAGAGGTAACCGTGGACGAGGCTCACGACGATTCCTCCGACTCGTCCTCGACGGGTTCCGTTTCCTCACCTGGAAGCGGGAGCGGTCTCAGGTCTTTGCCGCGAATCCGACGTAGTTCACCCAACGTCAATGCCACGTCAATGCCACTCGGACTAAGCACAGTTCCCGGCTCCTTCGTTATCCCCTAAACCCGCTTGCAATGGCACAACGACCTTCATCGCGGCGACCTTCGACGCACAGTCAGCGCACAACAGGCGCATCCCCCCGGCGCTCGTCAACCGCGCATAGTCCGGTGTCGAATCGCAGCACCGGAGATTCATGCCGACTTCAACCACAGTGGACGCATCGATGTTCTCCAACTGCGAACGGTGATCAGCCCACGCCGTTGGCGGGGTGTGAGACCGCCCCACACGCCGAAAGGCTCTTCACGGGCGACAGCCATCTCTCGACACGGTTCGGCGCAAGGACACCGGTCACAGATCGCTATGGCCTGTTTGAAAACAGAGACCTGTTGACCGTCTTCCGGGTAGAAGACGCTTGGGTCCACGCCCCGACAGGCAGCCTGCTCAAACCAAACAGGAGTTCCTGTAGTCGTCACCCGCCGTGCCCGTTCAACTCGGGGTCCAACCAGGGGCCGTCGTCTTCCTCCTGCGGTTTAAGCCTCAACGCCACATCGAGAAGCGCATGCGCTAGAAGCGCTGCCGATGAACGCTTGAGCACGACACCGGTTTCCACCATCGAGGAAACCGTGGCCTCAAAACCAGTCGTGGCTTCAGCCACGAATAGAACGGCCTCTTCGCCGTCTGAATCATCCGACCGGATAGCGAGATAGCGGGTGTCGTGACGTTCACACGGCACCACGAACACCTGATCAGGAACGTCAGTTAGAGAAATCGTCATCGTCTTCCTTATTAAGCCACCCTCGTGTGACGCCGCCCCACACACCGAAGTCCTGCCGGCGACCGACCTCATAACAAGTCCTTCTCACCGGGCATCCACTGCAGATGGAGCGGGCGAGGTCGTAGAAGCGTTCTTCGTAGAACACTTCGGCCCGCTCCCCGCGACAAGCAGCAGAGAGTTTCCATTCATGTCGGCGACGCCAAGCCACCGTCGTTGGCCCTGACCCGGAGGATCGCCTGCTGGGTTGCAGAAAGCTGCGGTGCCTCCTCGCGGACCTTCCGGTACGCGATGTTCAACGCCACTTCCCATGCTTGGGTGGAACTGAACTTCCAGCACTCGTCCAACGCCCTACGGATCGTCGCCTCGTCAAACCCGGCAACCAAGGCTTCAGTTATCCGGTTGATGATCGTCGTGTCACGATGAGCCTTGAGTGTCGGTTTCCGATTCGGATCTCTCCACCAGGCGGAAAAGATCTGGCTCGCAGATTTCCGGTGGCTCTCATCCGGGTCGAACAGCGCCACCTCAGTCATTGGCATTTACCTGAACTGCACCCAGCGCAGCCAATATGAGGTGCTGCGACTCGACCTTGTCCTGCAACTCCTTGCAGACCGTGATCAGGCTCTCCTGCGAGTCGTCCCATTGATGTTGAACGACATACAACTGAGCGGTCAGGTCTCTGATCAGCTTGTCCATCATCTGTATCTCTGTGAACAAACCGTGCCGGGACTTGAACCAGCGACGAACACGCTTCACGGCAGCACCTCCACGAATTGCTCCAACGACATGACGACATACGCCCGATTAATTGAGTCGTTCCGGCGTTTGATAACGACCGCTCCGAACGGGACGCCCGCGTGGATCGCCTCCGTCTCTGCTTCGGCGACGAACGAACCGAGCCGCTTCGACCAGTCCGCGACGTTCTTTATCTCGATGGCCCAATCAGGGACACCAACCACGTCACCCCTGTCGAACGCGCCGTGCTGTGCGCGACGCTCAACCGAGTACGGCTTGTTGTCGTTCAGGTACTGGACGACATCGGACTCAAACCGGGTGCCCTTCCGCTTGTTCGCAGACGAACCCATCTAGAACGCCTCTTCGATGACGCGGGCCTGTTGCGACGAGGTCGGGCGGAAACCTGTGTCGTCGGCATCCGACCACCTGGACACGGCGACACCGATATCGGTCGCTGTGACCTTGAACTTGCGTCGCTTCTCCCCGTCCTTCTCCCACTCGTCTTCCTGAAGACGACCCTGGATCATCACCTCAGTGCCCTTCGACAACAAAGGAGCAGCGTTCTCCGCTAGGTCACCCCAAACCTCTACGTCGAAGAACATCGACGTGGCTGGCTCATTCTTCGGAGTGCGGTTCGTCGCCCGTACCCGCAGCTTCAACACAGACCGGGAAGTCCCGATCGGTTTCAGTTCTGGTTCCGCAGCCAACCGGAACGAACCAGACACGTTCGCATACCCCATTACGCAGCCTCCTTAGCGTCGAGCGCTTTCATTACCTTTTCGATTTCCGCATGGGTCTTGATGTCTGAAGACTTCTCAATCGACCGACCAAGAGCCTTCGCTGCGACAGCCCGCAGATCTTCCCCTTCGACCCCGACCTCACCCGCCCGACTTGCGAGCTCAAGCAAATCCTCAGGCGTCACTTCAGAAGTGGCAGCAGGGCCGGCCTCAACCGGCTTGGAGGGGGATTTGGCCGGGGAGCGCCGTGACACGCTCGCCGACCCTGCTGCCTTCGACCTGTCCGGTATGTCCTCACCCATCCAAAGGTGTAGGGCCACGCCGAACCGCATAGCGCAACGCTTGATGCAGTCGCTAACGGCTTCCTTGAGAACCTCGTTCTTCTTCGTTTCGACCGAACCCACGTCGATCCTGGTCACCCCGCAGACCGTCATCCGGCCCCACAGGTAACTCATCTGACCAAGGACTACGAGAATCGGTACACCGTTCTCATCGGTCGCGCAGGGTTCCCAAGTCCACTCGGGGTCTATTTGCAGTAGCCGTTCGGTGACGTGGCCGTGATCGACGTAGTCCGCTGCGAAACTCCCACCCTTCTGTTTGATGACCTCCGGTGGGAACGGCACCAGGCACTGCTTGACCTGTTCGGCTTTCACTTCGATACCTCCAAAAGTTTGAGTTGTCCATCCGGCAAGGGAGGGAGCATGCGGTAGAGGTGGAGTCCAGCGACGAGCCGTTTGCGTTCGACACGCCACGCGCCGTGCTTTGGTTTCCGCAAATCTCGGAGACGAGAGGACACCGACGCCTCCGGTGCCCCGACCAGCCCTGAAATACCGGACAGAGAACGCCACTCGCCGTCACACATCAGGTCGCGGACGGCTTCCAGTTGCGTCGATAGCCGCGCCCCGTCCTTAGTAGCGACGAATGTCGAGCCGTCGAAGTCAACGCAGCTCACTGGTCGTCTCCCTTCTGGGTGAGAACCGTGCCGCATTCGTTGCAACGCCAGTCGTACTTGATTGCGATCCTCCGGTTGATGAAGTGGCGGACACACTTCGGGCATCGGATGTAGATGCGGCTCACCGGTCAACCTCTACGTCAAGAGGAGCAACCCGGTCGATGAAACCACGAATGAAATAGCCGACAAGGATGCAGAACCCCGGACCTATCAGGTACGACCACAGCGGATTCGTGAACGAAAGGAAGGCAGTCATCGGACCACCACCCACTTCCGCGCACAATCACGGCAACACTCGATCGTGTGGTCGCTTTTACCAGCGCCTTCGACACACGACTGCAAATCGTCGCGGCGGGTCAACGCTCCACAATCTTCGCAAGCGACCCTCACCCGGCCTCGGCTTCGACGCAACCAGGTGACCCGATCCGCTGCGACCGCTACCTCGGCGTCACCGCCGAGTTCATCGGCAGCGTCAAGCGAAGCGAGAGCCTTTATGAGACGGTCAACGTGCGCCTTTGTGACACGGTCAAGCCCTTCGTACTGCCTGATCATGGTCCCGGTCATGCCACCACCTCTGCCTCAACCGGCGGGTTCCAAGACTCCTTAACCGCCGTCGGAGCCAACTCGACAGGCACCGCCTCAGTCGGCATCGACCGGCAAGCACTGTTAAACGAGCAGTACGCGCAGTTCCACGGCGATACCTTCTTCTGTAGATACGAAGGCACCTGCTCGACGTGACCATGACCGGGAATCCACCGGGCAGGAACCACCCCGTCCTTCACCTGGTCCCACACCCGCTGTAGCCGGTCGAGTTCTTCAACGACGAGGGAACGCAACGTCTGGCCGTAACCCGGCACGACCTCGTCCATGCCGATACGGAACTCAAGCGTGTCCCCGGCAGTCACCTTGTCTCTGAAATTGCCTTCCTTGCAGATGTACACCAAGTGGATCGCGTCGGCCCCAAGGCCTAAGGCGTAGATGCCAGCCTGCAAGGCATGTTCAATTTTGAACTCCCCGCCCTTAGCCAACTTGAACGGGTAAGCCTTCATCGTCTTGATCTCGTACACCGTTCCCGTGTCATCAATGACGTTGTGGCCGTCAGCGTGACCAGAGCAGTTGTATCCGAGAGGTCGAAGATCGACCTGCACCTCAGACTCAAAATCTCCCCATAGCGCCTCCAAAGACGCCTGCACCTTCTCGTGCATCGCCTGCCCGAAATTGAACGCAAGAAGAGTCGTATACGGCAGCTCTTCGCACTCGGGAACACGCGCCGCCTGAAACGCGATCTGTCGATCACACACGTATGCCTGACTGCCTCGCAGCCCAGTGCCGCACGCCGTCGGGCGAACACCCTCAGAGCGCCGTTCATTCCGCAAGAAGAGATCCAGGGTGCTAGCCACGATCCCGTCTGTGCTGTATTCTTCGCTCATTACAAACCCCCCTTGTGGGCAAGCAGGGAGGGCAACCCGTGGCAATTCATCTGGCGTTCGGATCTCGCATCCGAAAGAGTCCGTACTTCGACCGGACGGTCGAACTAGGTCTCAAAACCGCAACGGTTTACAACCACATGAATATGACGATGGGTGGCTCTCCTCCAATGTTTTCTGGAGTCAGACTATATGAACCATGTGACATTACGCAAGTACCTGCGACTAGCGATAGTGCCGGGAACGCGATAAACCATGCGGATGACCGTGACCGAACTAGTAGAGGAGTGGCTGTCAACCTGTCGTCCCGCCTACGCGCAGGACACAGAGATCGGCTACCGGAACCACATCAAGGCGTTCGCCAAACAGCATTCCGTTGAGACCCTTGAGGACTTCGACGCAGAGGAGTTGGCCGCTTGGGTCCACGACCGCAAGCTGTCGCCTAGTTCCCAGCGGTCACGAAGGAACGCGCTGCGAGCGTTCTTCCGGTGGGTGGTGCAACGCCGCTACCTGGATGCTGACCCGACCGAACTGATCCCGGCACCCAAGGCAACGCGACCCACGCCGAAGCCGTTGAAGCCCGAAGAGGTGACAGCCGTGCTGAGGGCTGCGCGGCGAACCGACGCAGACCATCGTTCTGCGAAAGGTCATGTCTGTGAAGTCATGGCGACCCTCATGGTGCAAGAGGGCCTCCGTTCTGTTGAGGTGCGTCGCCTCCAGGTGGGTGACGTGGATCTCGACAATCGGCAGATTTATCTGCACGGCAAGGGTGACAGGGGCCGGGTGCTGCCACTGTCGGAGCAGACGTGTTCGGTGATCCGCAGGCATCTCGCAGTCATCGGGCACCGCTCTGGCCCGCTGCTGTCCACCAAGGGAACCTTTGAACCGATGAGCAAAGCGTCTGTCAACCATCGGATGAACCGGATCTTCAACAACTCCGGTGTGAAGCGCGGACCATATGACGGCAAGTCGGCGCACTCGCTGAGGTCAACGGCAGCGACCGACGTGTACAGGGAATGCCTAGACGTGCGAGCCGTGCAGGCGATGCTCGGCCACTCGCACCTGTCTTCGACTCAGCACTACATCGAGTTGGCGACAGCGGAACATCTGCGGGACGCTATGACAGGTCGCCGATATTGAATATTGCTTTATTAGCGACTAGCGAGTAATAATCAGCCGTCACCAACAATGGTGGCGCGGAGAGAAAGCTTGCCAAATTGAACGGACTCGCACGACAGATCGTTCAGCACAGGAAACTGCTGAACCAATCGCAGACCGAAGCCGCCGACGAACTTGGTTTCACGCAAACCAAAATGTCTCGGCTTGAGTTGGGGCACTCCAAGCCCTACAAGGACATACCGGTTATAGCCGGGTGGCTTGGGATCTCGGAGTCGCGTGCCCTGCGGCTCCTAGAGGCTCCAGCCGGAGCAGACCAGGACTTTCTGGAAATTGTCGAATCCGTTCGGGACATGCAGGGGGTGCTGGAGGAAACCCAAGAGTCATTTAAGGCCGTGACCCAAGACGTGAAGAACGAGATCATCGAGGTCCGAGCGGTCCTTGGTGAATTGCTGAAGGTAGATAATCCGCCGGTCACAGGAGTCCTCGCTGACCTTATGGCGAAGAAGCGCCTAGCACTTGGCCTGACAGCCGCAGATGCCGCGGACTTGATGAAGGTACCGATCGGCACAATCGTCAGACTTGAATTGGGGCTAGCGAGTTTTGAAACCCACGTTCACCTGGTCTCCGAGTTCTTGGATGTCGAAACCAAATTCCTATGGGAGTTGTTTGAAGCCGAGACCGAATCGTCAATCAAGTCCGTTGTGGAAGAGATGAACGATTACCTCGACACCCGTGAAGCTGGTCTGCAAAATTGGCAAGAGGGACTAGATCGGATGAAGAACGCTCTCGCCGCTATGGAAGAAAAGAAGGTCTGAAGATGGCGACACTAGATTCAAACCCTCGCTACACCTTTGATACGCAACTCGTCACCGAGTACGCCCCGTGGCGGCGACAGCGGCTTTCAATAAACCGTCTACATGAGTGGCTTGACACCCGCTCATACAAAATGCTTGACGACGCGATGGAACTCGCGACCACCGTGCTTGGGACGTATCGGCTCCAAGTCGTTGTCTTGAATCTGGCCGACGAACTCAAGCATCAGGCAGAATATGGCTATATCGGACAATGGCGACAACAGTTCATCGCAGGCCCATACATAAAAAACCTGCGTAAGAACAAAGTGTCTGTCAATATTGAACAGACCTTTCCAGATGTAGCCACTGCGACCGCTTCGTTTTTAACTCAGGACAGCCCACAATTTGGAACGTGGGTCATCGCCATAAGCCGACTCATTGACACTCCCGACGGCCCCACAAATGAACTGCTAGAGATTGCTGAGAAGTTTTCGCAACTGTCGCACAGTTGGCAATGACCTAGTCCTAGTCGGCTAGAGACGCGGTGCCCTTGGTGCCGACCATCGACGCCACCCACGCCTTGACCATCGCCAGGACCGCCGTACCGGCGGCAACCATGCCAGCCTCAGCAGACCCGAGGTCTGTCAACGTGAAAACGCCCAAAAAAGCCTGCGCACCAGATGCCAGCAGCCTCTCTCCCATGTCACGCGTGAAGTCCATTACCAACCTTCTTTCTGTCTGTCCATCACATGGATGGGTGCCTGGATCGAAACCCCGTACTTCGGGGTGACGACCATGAACGCCTGCTGAGGCGCTTCGTCCTTGAAATTGAAGATCCGAGAGAACTCGTCCGGCCCCTTCGTGGACCCATTGACCACCAGCCCGGTGGCCGCAGCGAGGTTCAACTGGTGGAAATGCCCGATGACCATCACGTCGAACGGAGTGTTCGTCCGCTTCTTGTCGCGCATCCGAAACACCGGAGGAAGCAGGCCGGCGACACCACCTCCACCGCCCCGCACCTGATCGCCGTGCGTCAACAAGAACCGGGTGCCGTACACGTCCACCAGGGCATCCGTTGAATCCGGTATCTGCCAACTAACCCGCTCGTCGCCCGCCAGATGGTTCGCCGTCATCGTCGTCAACAACCAGTCGAGGTTGTCCCGCACCCGGCCCTTCATCCTCGGCTTACCGGGTTTCATCCGCCCGTGGTTGCCAACCACCGACGGGACATGCACCCTGCCGAAATGGTCAGCCAACTGGCGGATCGCCGCAGCCAACTGTGCCGACCAATGCACCACCGTCGCCAACGACGACGCCTCGTTCGACTCCACCAGTTCGTCGTGGATGTGACCGGAAATCAGATCCCCTCCGAGCATCAGCACCAGACCGTCGATGTCAACGCCTGCGACGTAGTCCCGAGCCAACTCGATGGTCTTGTCGGAAAACCGCTTCAGCCGCAGCTCGGCGATACGACGGTCATAGGCGTTCGCCCCGTCGAGTTCCTCTGGCCGCACGACCTCGTCCCAATGTGTGTCCGACAGAACAGCGACAACGGTCGCCGAGGTCTTCTTCTTCGGGGCCTTCGGCGTCAACCACTTCGGCGGCTTCTTCCCGGCTGCCTTCTCATAGACGCTGATACGAGCCAGCAGCCCGTCACGTTCGGCAGCGAGCGCCGACGCCTGGTCCCGGCTTATCCGAAGTTCAGCTTTCGCCTTACCGTGCGCCTTCTCGACTCGGCTGAGTCGTTCAAGCAGGATCGCGTGGTCGGCGAACTCCTCTAGTTCACTCACCCGTTGGCCTGACGGTCGCGGACAAGGGCAGCCACCTTGTTGACAGTCGCATCGGCGTAACCAAGCGACTTCAACCAATTGCAGATGACCGTTGGCCCCGCGTCGGATTCCAAGATCTGCTGCCTGATGTCATCAGGGAGCTGATCCACCCAACGGGTTGCATACCGGCGACCATTGGTAGCCGCGAATGTTTCTAGGTCTATGGGACCGTCAGCAGTCGGCATATCAGCGTTCCTTCCCAAAACGAACCATCAGGGCTGTACCTGACCGGTTCCATCTGTAGGTCTTCAACCGTCACGCTTTCGGAACGGTCGCCTTCTTGGAACGTCACGGACTTCGCTGTCGTAACCAGTGTTCTCAAAGCCAAATACTCGTCTTGACTGTCGTAGCCGACCGGAGCGCCCGCACCATGCGATGTGGCGACCCTGCCCTGGATGACGAGCGGCGCAATGATCTCTTCGACCCTTGAAGGTTGCGGTCTCGCATGCAACGACCAGCGTTCAAGAACCGGGCCTGCCGTGGTAGTCGAACTCCGAGCCAACGTGAGTTTCACAACGAACGTCTCCGACGCCGGATCAGCAGCCGAGTACGCGGTTTCGACACCTGTGCCGGTCAGCACCATTGCCGTGGACACGTTGTTCTCGTCAGTCAAAGTGATCGTCGTCGTCCCGGTCACACCGGCTGTGAGGCCCCGGTAGTTCAGCGTCGATGTCCGATAGTCGGTGCCCGACACCCGGTAGTCGATGTCGCCGGAACCGGACTCGGCCTGCTCGTTGGCGAACCTTCCTGACACCGCCCGCGCCACCTTCGACGCTGCCGTTCCGAACGTCACCTGGCCGACAATCAGCTCGGCTGAAGTAGACAGATCCCCGGAATAGTCCTCGCCGTACAGTTCGCCGTTGCTGTCAGTGAAGAACAGTTTGCCGTTCACCACCTCTAACGACAGGACGTTCCCGTAGGTGTCGGAATCATGGGCGAGGAACCGGGCGTAGGCGGGCTGTAGCACGTCGTTGAAGACGGTCAGGTCGGCCTTCCAGGTGTCGCCGTTCGACGTACCCCAGTAGCCGTACTTGCCAACAATGCGTGTCCCGTAGGCCGCGCCACCGTCGTCCACGACCGGGCCGAACGTGATCGATGCGTTGTCCTGAGTGGAAATCACCCCGAACCGGCATCCAGCGGACGTGCCGGCGATGACCATGCTTCCGAAGATGTCTAGGCAGAACGGCCCTGAGAAGGTTTCGCCGACCGGGAGAACAGCGGCAGGCACCGGGTAGGCGAGCGCACCGTCAGTGGACGAGATCCCAATCGAGTACAGGATGCCTTGTCCGTTGACGTTGTACGCCGCGTAGATCCTTTGCGGACCACCCTTGATGGCGATACACGTCCCGGTCAGTGTCTTGTCGAAAGTCAAAACCGTGCCCGACGAGTTGAGTTCCACGATGCGTGCCCCATCGGCGGATATCAACCGGCCGTTGGCGAACTCGATGACATCCCCAGCGAACGAACCGATGGTCGAAGCACCACTGGTGCTTGAAACAGCGACCTTCTTCACCGCCGTGCCGATAACCGAATAGATCTGCGACCCGTCAGAAGTCCAGTCCTTGATCGTGCCGCCCTGCGCTGACGCCGAAAACGTGATCGTGGGTGCAGCATCCGGGTTGCCGTACTTCATGTCCGACCCGTCCGAGAAATAGAAGACGCTGCCGTTCACGATGCGGGCATACAAGTTCGTGTTCGTCCCAGCAGCCTGCTTCGACTCAAGGGCCTTACAGATCGACAAATGACCCTTCGTCCACACATCCACGTTCTTGCTGGTGTGGAACCGCCGCCGATCAGAATCAACTAGGTCGTAATGCTCCTGGCCTGCGCCACGCGACCAGTCCGACTGGGAACGAATCCACTGGCCGACGTTCGACAGGGTCTGTTCACCAACGTCGTTGGACGTGTCCTGCTGCTGCTTCTGCGCTGGCACCGTGGACCGGCGATAGCGCTCGATGTCAACGAGGTACTCGCGACCGTCAATGGAAACGTCGAAACGCGGAGCGACCGCCACGGCCTACTCCCCGCTACGAAGCCAAGTCGTCGGGTAGAGCTGCGTCAACCGAGCCTTCTCAGCTTCAATCCGTTCTGCCCGCCGGAACCTCAGGTCTCGCATCGACGCCGAGATCGCACCAGGGGGAACCTCGTCGGCTCTCCGCATCGGTGCCTGCACCATCACCGATTCCCGAGCAATCGGTTTGAACGTCATCAGTTGCAGGGCTGCGCCCAGCACGGGCAGGTCGTAAGCCTCGGTGTGCAGCCCTGTCGTAGAAAGGGCGGTGGTGGTTGCGCTCAAAGTGCTGAAAGGCGCTTTGTACTCGACGCGAACGGTCTGGCCTGACACCGGGGGATCTTGGAGAATGAGAGCCACGCCCGACGCAAACGTCGAAGTGTCCCGGTTCCGGCGCAGGGAGAACCTCCGCACCTCCGGTTCGGATTGGTCAGCCGATGGGTCTGTGTACGTCACCCGGTACACACCGAGGGCGTCAGAGGCCAAGTTGTAACCGTCGGTCCCTGACGCGAAAGAGAAAGTAGCGGTCTTGATCTGGTAAAGCCCCAACGCTGACAGGTCATGCAGGTCGGTGTTGATGGCGTCGAGGATCTGATACGCCTGGTACTGGGGGGCGACACGAATAATCGCAGGAGACGCCCCCGTCCCGGTATGCGCCGCCGCCTCCGACCCGCCGTACCCGCGGATCACACCAACCGTCTGACCCGCAACCGAAGTCACATACATGACCTCCGTACCGACTTCGATGAGAACTCCGGGCACAATCGGCCCCGCAGCGAACTCCACGGCGAACGAGGAAACTGACGAGTTGATATCCCCGTTAAGACGATTGATCGACTCAACCGTTCCGCCCAACAGGAGATCCCTGGTGCGGTCTATCCACACTTGCGCCGTCATGCCGTATCAGTCCTCAGTCGGCAAGCAGCTCTTCAGTGGCCTTACGGACATTGCGATCCCGCACCACTGTCCCAGATTCGATCTCCATCTTAGTCTCAGCACGAGATTCAAGGTCGGCCGAATTACGAATCGATGCAGGCTGCACACCGTCGCCTCGGAGCCTCTTATAGGCGTCCATGTCCTTGTCGAGCTTCTTCCACGCCTTCTTCTCGTCGGCCGCTGAAGACCGTGTCGGCATAGCAGAAGCAGCAAACGAAATGGACCGGACCTTCTCGGCAAACGCGTCCCGTTCAGCAAGCTCTTCCGGCGTGCAATCTTCTCGATTCTTTACTGTCATGCTGCCTCCACGTTGATGGCGTATCCAGCGTCGGCAAGCAGTTCCGCCTCGGTATCAGTCAGGTCGTCAGGGCCTTCGTGACCGCCATAAAGCGTCCTGGTGATGGTGGACGAATCCGCCGGTTGAGTCGTCGTAACCGCACCGTCAGCGATCCACACGTTGACGCCTCGGGCACGCGGCGAATAGAAGCGAGCCAAACGATTCTTCGCAGCCAACGGTCGGTAACCGACCTCGCCGGAAGCCAACGTCGGCAACGAATCGATCGTCGTCAACGCAACTCGACGCACCAAATCAGCCTCATGAACCCCACCAGTGGCCGTCACCGTGTCCGGTGTCGCATTGGCCGTTTGGGAGGCTGTCGCAGAGGGAACAGCCCCCACAACACCGACTGTTGAAACAGCCGCGTTGGCGGTACCTGAAACCGTTGGCGAACCGACACTGCTAACCCCAGCAACAACGCCGGCACTAACCGAAGCGTTTGCTGCAACTGTCGGGCCAGGGACACCAGCACTAGCAGCAACAACGCCAGCAGCAACAGTGGCAGCACCAGAAACGGTAGGTGCCGGGACCGCGGCGACTGCGGCAACGACCGCGGGTGAGACGGTAGCGTCAAGGCTTCCCCGGTAGTCCGAGGTTGCGTGGCGGTAGTCGATCCCGGCATGGCGATAATCAAGACCCGCCATTAGCGCGTTCTTTCTCGATCCAGCGGTGCCGTTCTTCGTGCGCCTTCGTCCAACCGGTCAAACCGTTCACGTTGTGCGAAACGTCTTCCACCCGGTCTGTCAAATAGTCGAGCTTGTCCATGCTGCGGTTGTGCTGATCGGTGTTGTCGCGGGTCAACCGTCGTAAAGCGACAGCGAAAAACCCGGTGACACACGCGGCGCCGATCACGCCGAAAGCAGAAATCCATTCAGCTCCCACCGAACATCTTCCTGTACGAGACAGGGCCGAAAACCCCGTCAACGGTGAGACCAGTCTCCATTTGCCAAAGGCCAACATGCCAAGCAGTCACCTGGTCATAAACCCCGGTGATGGGGAGGCTGACCTTGAACTGGATGTACCGGACGAGGTCGTCTTTCATCCTCGGCCACCGCACCTTCAACGTCCGTTTGAACGAAGGTGCCACCAGAGCCGGAGGCTGTGCCGCCTCAGAATTTGGTCGCATCTCCTCTAGACGCTCATAAGCGCGTTTCCCCGGACAGTCCTTGTTCGCTACGTCACGGTGGCCGCGTATCTGAAAGTTCGGTGTGATCAGGCCAGCGTTCACACCAACCGCTAGGAGACTCTGTATCGATTCAATGGCCTTGTCGGACAGTTCCTGCCGGGTGGTGTCACCAATTATGCAGATCGCATAGGACCGGTGATTCCAATGTTTTGTCGCACCAGGGCGGTTGTTCCAGCCCCTCAGCTCGTAGACGTTTCCCGTCATCGGCCCTACAGCAAACGAGTAAGCGATGTCCGCCCAAGCCTTACGGAGGTGGTAACGCTGATAGGCCCTGAGGATGCGAGATTCGCCTTCACGAGAGTCGTCGGCGAGGAGGGTTGCCCCGTGGTGGATGAAGACGTGGTCAACGGGTTTCCGCAACCGGGTTGTCCACCTGGGTGGTTTCGCCGCCCACTCTGGACGAGTGATGATTTCCATCAGATGCCCGTGCCCGCTCTGACTTAATCAACATCCGGTGGAGGACCAGAAATGTATCCGCTAGCCAGCACTTCAGCATCAGCCCAAAACGCTTGACAGAAAGCAAGTGCTTCCGCTTCGGTAACTTCAGTTACATCCCAAGTTTCCAACCCGGTCAGATCGACACTCTCAGCGAGATAGCCGATGCGGTAACCACTGCTATCGACAGCCCAACCGGCTTCAGCATGGCTACCACGATCAGAGATAGTTCCTTCAGGGCCGGTGCCCCATACCCCATCTTCGGAAAGTTTCCACTTCAAATAGATCATGGGCCTATCTCAACTTTGGCCTGTTCTGCTTGTTGCGCCTCACGGGCCTCAACGAGTTCGTCCAACAAACCGATCTGCCTCATCGAATCCAACTGCGCCCATTGGACGCCGCCGGACATGATCTGGAGATTCGTCTGACGGGTCAACCGCTTCTCCCAGTATTCAGGTTGAGCATGTTCGATCTCATCACGGGTGTAGTGCTGGCAACTGTTGAAGATGTCCTCCAGTACCGCTACTTCCCGCTCCGCACCCCTCATCACGATCATCGTTTGCTCTAGGTTGACCTGCTTTTCTTCTGCCTCGATGGCGTCCAACTCGTCGCCTGTTTCCAACAGTCGCGCTATTTCAATCTCCAACTTCTTGACACCCAACCGGGCCATACGAAGCTTGTACCCCATGTCCTGGAGTTCCATCATCAACTGGTAGAACTGCATCTCTGGCGTGTCGTGCTGCCCGAGAACAAAGTGAATGAGTTGGTATCGGCTGCGAGGCTGCTGGATCTCTTCTATCGCTTCACGAATGTTCATGCGAGCGCCCCTTCGTTAGCAGCCGCGCTCATGTAGGAACGGGTACCTGACAGGGTGGTACCGGTAGACCGTGAATCGTCAGCGAACGAAAACTTGTCCGTTGCGCTACCTAAGTTAGGACTTCCTCCAGTGAAATATCCTGCAACACCGCTATTGGCATATCCAGAGTGCGCCTGTGACCCAGCCGACAACCCAGTTCCCAACGTGCTACGAGAATCATCAGAAAAACTAAACTTGTCTACACCCGTTTGATGGGCATCGCTGTACCCACCACTGGAATAACCAGCAGTACCAGAGTTCGCCATACCCGATGCGATGCGAACCGCAACCGAAAGGCCAGTACCAAGCGTCGAAAAGGTGTCGTTGCTAAACAGCATTTTCTCTACACGACTCAGGTTGGAACCGGTATACCCCCCAAGGGTGTAACCCGCCGTACCGCTATTGGTCATACCAGCGATGTATTGAGCGGCGGCTACCAGGGTGTCGCTGATCGTGGAACGAGAATCGTCAGAAAAAGCAAACTTGTCGGTCTTGTCGATTGCTGCGCTGCCGGTAGATGACCAGCCGCCGCCGATATACCCAGCAGTTCCACTGTTGGAAAAACCGAAACACACGTTGGTACGGGCATCGGCCAGACCTGTTCCCAGCGTGCTTCGGGAATCGTCAGAATACGCAAACTTATCTACCGTGGTAGAAGGAGTGTTCCCGGTTGTCCCGCCACCGGCAGCGTAACCAGCCGTGCCGCTATTGGAAAAACCGGCACCGGAATGCCGTGCGCTGGATAGGCCCGTACCTAAAGTTGTGCGGGCATCACTGGGAAACGAAAACCTGTCCACAGTGTCGAGGTAGCCACCAGCACCACCCATGATATAGCCCGCACCGGTTTCACCAATGGCACCAGACGAAGCAATCGCCCCCGCTAAGGCCAGGGAGATAACCATTACGAATCCAGATTGCCAAGTATGTACCACTCGTCGGTCTCGTGCTTGATCAGCACACACGACGAATACTGCGACTTGATCTTGTTCTTATCCTCATCCGACCGAGTGGTCACACCAGAGCCCTCTACGATAACGACCGCACCGGCCCCCAATCGGACAACCACGATCTGTGTGCCAACCGGGAAAGCAACCGACGAGTTCGGCGGGATCGTCACATTCTCACTGGACCCGCTGTTGATCTCAATGACCTTCCCGGCGTCGGCCAGCACCAGGGTGTAATCGGCCGTCTTGCGGTCCAAGTCCACGGCCTGCCCGACAGCAACCGACGCGGTCAACGTGCCTGAAACCGTGGTGTTCCCGCCAATAGTCGGCGTCGTATCCCAAGCAGACGAACCAGAACCATCACCCATCAACACTGCGCCGGAACTCGGAGTCGAAGACCCCGTACCCAGCTTCGTCTCCAAAGCAATAGCGGCACCATGAACATTGACGTGCATCACGTCATGCTCTTTCCCGCTTGCATCCAGATCGTCAGTTGAACTGATATCAGTCCGTAGCTGATTTCCCGACGTGTCTAACGCACTCGGATACGCAGTTGCCATGCCTCTACCCCTACGGAGTCAGGTCGAGCGTGAATATGCCCGACGCATTCCAGGTGATGGTGAACGTCCCGTTGGCAGACGAATAGTCCGCCCCGAAATTCACAAGGCACACCAAAGGATCGTTCGTCAGCGTGTCGTCATACACGACCGCCGCACGGGCGCTGCTGATCGTTGACGAAGCCCACGACGCATCATCAGCATCGAACTTGATCGTGCCCGAAGACCCCGTCAACGCCTTGTTCGCTAAAGCGACACCACCAGACGTGTAGTTCGTCCCCGACACCTCATTGCTTGACAGATCCGACCAGTGGTCATGCGTGTCAAAATTCGGCGTCGAACTGTTGGTGATCATGGCGACCTTTACCGTGTCGCCGACAAGATTCACCGCCAACTGTGTGGCATCAAGAACATCTAAAAACGTGGGCACAAAAAGCCCGCTGGCTGAAACAGCCATTACCGGTCACCTCCCTGGACGACCTTCAGCTCGACCGCTTCAGGGGCCACGGCAGCATCTACCCGGCCATCCCAGTGTTCGGTCTGTACTCCTCCGACAGAACCATCGGAGTCGCGTTGAACTTTCGTCTTCTTAGAAGTCCCACGTTTGGTGAGAATCGCGACTGACGAGTACCGGCCCATTACCGGCCCCTCGGCTTCCGCTTCTTCTTCTTCACCTGGTACATGGCAACTCCGCAAGGTTGACTGGCGGGGATCACCGGGCTTGCCAACCGACAATCCCCGCCGTCAGACCTCATTGGGACTAGCTGTTGGCCCCGATGCTGGAGGCTGATTCGATCCTGCGGATCGAAGCCTCGCGGAAGCGGCCGTAACCGCACATCGCGTACCAGCCGACGGGCTGGAAGCGACGCAGGCTGTCGGTCACTGGACCGAACACCACCGACGGGTTCTCACCAAACATGGTTGAGAAGCCCTTGGCGATTGCCTGCTGGCCGATAATGACGGTGCCGTAGGCATCGACATTGCTGTTGCCGCCATTGGCGACGAGCAGCGCCCGAGGGGTCTCAATGAAGTCCACACCGTCGAACGTGCCGATGGAACCCTTGCGGACTCCTTCAGCGTCCAAACGAATCTGGAAGCTCCTGAGGTCGGTCGTAGCCGTACCCTCGATCATGTCGTAGGCGACATCCGGGTGGATGAAACCAATGTAGGTTCCGCCGTCGAAAGTCGGTGCGGCAGCACTGCGAAGTGCAGCAACCTGCTCACGAACAATCGAGGACGTGATCTTGTTCGCAGCGACGAGAGCGCCCCGGCTGGACTGCGAAACGTACTTGACGTTTGAGCCTGCGTACAGGACATCGGCGACGACCTGATCCAGCGAGTCGGCTGCGTTGAAGCCAACGACGTTGGCCGCATCCGAATCGACGTTCAGGAACGACTGGCCGCGAAGTGCAGCGGTGGTCACCACGGCATTGCCGTACTCCACCAAGCTGACTGAGACCGTCGAGTCGCCCATTGCGACGGCTGAGACATCCGACGTTTCGGTCAGAGCCGAAGTGGCCTGAGCGAGATTGTCGTAAATTGTGAATTGGACGGCAGAGCCACGATGGGACTGCCGGGTTGCCTTGACGCTGGCGTAATCCTCGTGCAGCGGTTGCTTCCGCAGCGCGAAGTACGCCAACTGCTCAAAGGCAGTCTGGTCGCTGGTTAGCGACGACTTCTGGGTATAAGCCATTTAACTGGTACTCCAGGGGGACAGGAACAAACTCACCCTTGAACGTCGATCTCGACACCCTGAGAACGAAGCAGGGCCTTGAGCTCCGCCTCGGTCTTCGTTGAACGGATCTGGTCATTCAGGTCCGGTGGTGTCACCGGCTGGCCCTGAACCCCGGCCTCAGCGATCCTCTGCTGCGCCGCCAACTCCTCGCGGAGTGTGACTGCTTCCCCCTGCTCGGGGAAAGGAACCACGTTTGACTCAGCTTGCGTAGCCCCATCTGAGATGAAACCCGCCTCGATTGCTGCGGTGCGGATCGCATCGGCTTCCATCTCGCCGTCGTACCCCTTTACGAAGTACGCCTGGCGGGTATCTGCCGGGTTGATCCCTGCCGACCGGAACGCTTCTGCCTTTTGCAGACCTTGGAGGGATGCTTCCAGTTCAGCCACTCGGGCTTCTGCTGACTGCGCCCGCTCTTCCAGCACTCTGCGGAAGTTGCGTTTCGGTTCGCCGTTCTCGTCTAGTTCGACAACCTCAGACTCGTCTGTTTCGGTGGTCATCTATGTCCGCTCCCTGTTCCGTTCGCATCTTCTCGGGAGGCGAGAAGATGGTGGCTGTCACAAACAGCTCTCACAGGGCAAGCGGACTGCGGCCGTTTCGTGTCTGCCCGTCACCTTAGCACTAGTTACACGCAGGTAACTACGAATAAGGCATTAGTCCGATTATGCGTTGGAACGAAGCGCCTTTTCAAACATCCCGCCCGTGACGAAAGCCAACACCGTCGCTATCGAGCCCGCGATAACAGCCGTTTGGACTATGTCAGACATTGTCGTGCCATAGGTCGGTGACCTCGACAACGTCTCTATCCCGAAGGTTGTCGCCCCGCACAACAAGGCTCTCGTCCACCTGTTCACACGCAACCCAACTGCTGCGATAACAGATGCAACCGTGGCGGTGATACCGCCTGCCTTGAGAGCGTTCGCCCAATGCTCCCCAGTGACCACTGTCAGATCACCGTTAGTCATCGCAGTCAAGCAACCAAGAAAGGTGCTTGTGAGATGTGTCTGTGGTTGTGCCTCTTTAATTCGCTGAATCATCAGTCCTCGATTTCCAGAAAAATGCATTCACCAGGGCACTCCTCGGCTGCCTCAATGGCAGCGTCAACGTCCCCTTCAGGCACTACCGCCTGCCCTTCTGCCATCTGTAAGACGGGTTCACCCTTCGGGGAACCATCGGGTCCGTAAAGAGTCGGCCAGAAAGCCTCTTTGACATACGCCAAACCGTCCTCGTGCATGTCAAAAACTGACGGGCAAATCTCGACACAAATGCCATCACCGGTACAGAGATCCTGGTCAATCCATACCTTCATCTACTTAATCCATAATGTTTACGTCGCAGCACCAAGACCGACATAGCCGCCTTGGGTCATCGCTGGTCCGCCCGCCTGGTTGAACTCAGCCAACCGTCGTTGACGACGTTCCTCGACACGCCGAGCAGCTTCAGGGTCCGTGCCGAACACGTCCCCAACCAACTCGGCACGGGTGATGTCGCCTACATCACCAACCGTTTCTTCAGCAAGCGTGGACTGCGCCACCGCTTGGAACCCCCGACGAGCTAGTGCATCAGTGACCCCCGCTTCCCGTAGGCGTTCGGCGGTCTCACGGGCGATGGTGCCGAAACCGGTTTCGGCGGCTATGCCACCGATCCGCGCGGTACCAAGACGTTCCCGTTCTTCAAAAATGTTTTGCGCTCTCTCCGGGTCCAAGTAGTACGCAGCGAGGTCGCTGTCGTTTAGGCCATAGTAGGTCTCCAGCGCAGTGCGGACCTCTGGGGTCGTCTGGTTGGCTGCTTGGAACGCCGTGGCGACTCGTTGCGTGAACTCGTTGACCGACACGTCGCCGCCAATGAGAGCAGCGAAATCGTCTGGGCTGTCGTAGAAGGTTTCCGGCATCCCGTATGCCCGCAGGGCCGATGTGTAATGGCGTTCCAGTTCGACGTAGGTGCCTTCGGTGATGGCGCGTCCTGCGTCCATGAGGGCCTGCATGCCGGGGAATCGTCGCTGGTAGGTGGCGGTCTCTCGGACGGCAGCCCATACGGCGTCCATGTCTCCGGTTTCGACCCACCGGTCGATGAGTCGAAGGTTGGTGTCGTCTAGGAGTCCTTCTAGCCCGTAGTCCTTGAGGGCGTCTCGGATGATCGAGGAAGCGGTTTCATTTTCATCACCGGGGAGTCCGCTTGGGGTCTCATATGGAGACCCTTCACCGGGAAATAGTGGTAAACCCCCGACCCCTAACCCGCCTATGTGGCATCCCCAGTTGCCGTCAGCGTCTTGCAGCCATTTGCCGCCTTGATCTTCACACCACAACTGGGCAGCCGGTGTCTCCACAGGAGCCTCATAGTTGGGGTCTATTGCACAAACCCCGAACCCCATGTGAACCATTCCAGGGCCACAGTCATAGTTTTTGAACTCGCCCTCAAACCCCGGCCCTTCACCAGTAGGCCAATGAAACTCCCTTGCGCTCACAGGTGTTCGGGCAGGAGGCCCAGATGCGGCATGGCCGGCGTACATCCAATGCTCCGGGTCAGCCTGAGCGGCTTCATAAGCAGCCGTTGCTTCGGCTGAACTCAAACCCTCAAACGACAACGGCTCCATAGGGCCTACCCATTGACCATCTACCCAAGGCATTAGCCCAACCTCCCGAACTTCTTACCGATAAACGAAGCCAACTGCCTCGCCTGGTTCTTCGCCACAGGTGTCTTCTCCCACAACGGTCTCGTCTGCTCCGACGTGCGGATATACCGGCCCGCTTCCGAAAGCGTCATCGCCCGATGCTCACCCTTGTCATCCACCGTGTCGATGATCGGCTGGAACCTCGGGTCACCCAACAAGTCGATCTGGTTGACCGGCATGTCCAACAACGTCGCGACGTGCTGCTTGTACGGAGAGAAAATCGTTCTAGGTGAAAACCCGGAATCGATCCTGTCCGCAAAGTGCGGGTACATCGATTTGGCTTGGTTAGCGAACTCCGCTTCAATGCCTTCCAAGGTGATGGCACCCAAGTACAGGTTTTGAGCGAACTCTTCCACCTGATCTGCGGTGACGTTCACCTGGTAGTCGCCGATGAGTTTGTTGATGCGGCGGACGTTGCCTGCGATGGTGCCGGTTTCGGCTGCGCCGGGTTCCCATTTTGCTTCACCGAGGATGGCGTTGGACTGGTCGCTGACCGTCCAGTTCCAGATGATGGAGTGGCGTGCCATTTCGTCGAGGCGTGCCGGGTCGATGGTGACGCCGAGGCTGGTTGCTTCGGTTTCGATTCGTTGGCGGGCGTCAGCGAGCTGCGCTGCGGCCTCAGCCGGTTCGCTCTGTTCCAGCAACTGGAATTTCACGTCGGCGTCTTCGTGGTCCCGCCACCAGTCGGTCGCTTGGATTGCGGCTAACAGTTTGGCTTGGGTCCATTCCGGTGGGCCAGCGGCTTGCCGGATGATTGGTCCGAGTTCGACGTGGTTCAGCCAGTAGGCGGCGTACCCGAATTCTGCTGCGTAGGCTTCGATCTCCGCGTCGGTCAGGGGCATCCCCTCTTCTGGCGGCGGCGGATCAACTGGCTCAGTTTCTTCGCTTGACTCAACAAGGCCGTCATCGTGTTCGCTGGGTGGCCGCTCTGTCGGATCGAAGAAGAACTCGTCACTACCTGGATTTCTTGGTGGTCCCTTGTACCCGGATGCTGTGTCTGCCATTTTCTCTACCTCGATGCC
>VTLG01011318.1_pt1 | contig 26231 bp, 6 predicted proteins | sample 4694571 | NCBI WGS metagenome assembly VTLG01 (sample SAMN12604809, study PRJNA352737) | marine metagenome | biome: ENVO:00000447; feature: ENVO:00000209|ENVO:00000569|ENVO:01000036; material: ENVO:00002151; isolation source: viral sequences binned using virsorter ...
ATGTAGCAGAACCTAAATTATATGTTGAATTTATAGAAGGATCTATATCCTTAGCTTCAGTTGTAGCTGCGTTTAAATTACCAGTAAGATTTCCTGTTACATTACCAGTTAAGGATCCTCCTGATACTAGGGTGATACCATCAGCATGAATATTTGCCCATCTTAAGGAACTAGAACCTAAACTATATGTTGAATCTAAAGAAGGATCTATATCCTTAGCTTGAGTTGTAGATGCTAAAAGATTTCCTGTTACATTACCAGTTAAATTACCTGTAATAGCATCAATATTTGCTAAATCGGCATGAATATTTGACCATTGTTTAGTGCTAGAACCTAAATCGTATGTTGAATCTACATCAGGAATTATATTTTTGGATTCAGTTGTAGCTGCTAAAAGATTACCTGTTACATTACCGATTAAATTACCTGTAACAGTGTCAATAGCAGCAGCGTCAGCATGTATATTTGACCATTGTAATGAAGAAGAACCTAAATCGTATGTTGAATTTAAAGAAGGAACTATATCCTTAGATTGAGTTGTAGATGCTAAAAGATTACCAGTAAGATTTCCTATTACATTACCAGTCATGGTATCAATATGTGCAGCATCAGCATGGATGTCTGACCATTGTAATGTACTAGAACCTAAATCGTATGTTGAATCTAAAGAAGGAACTATATTTTTAGACTGAGTGTTAGTTGCTATAAGATTACCTGTTACATTACCAATCAAATTACCTGTAGTAGTGTCAATATTTGCAGTATCAGCATGGATTCCTGACCATTGTAATGAAGAAGTACCTAAAGTATAGGTTGAATCTGTATCAGGGACTATATCCTTAGCTTCAGTTTGAGCTTTTATAAGATTAGCTGAGACAGAAGTAGCAGTAATTATGTTAGAAGCAAAATTACCAGATCCATCACGTAAGACTAAGTTGTTTGCAGCGTTTGTACTTGCAGATGCTACGTTGATTGTAGTATTACCAGATACACCATCAGCATTTGTTAGTGTAATACCAGAAGATGCTGTGACTTGGAATTCACGATGAGAATAACTATTCGCACCATCTCTGACCATGTATCCAAAACCAGATTGACCTGCAAGTGCACTTATATCTGGATCATTAAATGTAACTGTAAGTGTTGGATCAGAAGCACCATTGATTGATACTGAACCATCTACTACACCATCAATAGTAAGTGTTCTAGCAGTCTTCCAAGTGTCAGCAGTTGATGCGTTTCCTAAGAATCCTGCAGCAGCACCAGTTCCAGTTGCAGCAGTGATTTGTCCTGCAGAGAAATTACCAGATGATCTAGTTACAACACTATTACCAGTTGTATCTGTAGCACTTGTAGTTAATCCATCAAGGAAATCTGCGTTAAGATTATTGACTTTAGTTGAAGATGCAACTACGAATGGAGCAGTACCCTGAGCAAGTTGAGAAATTATTTGACCATCAACTGTTGCTGTACCATCAACATTTAAGTTATTATCAATATCAACAGATGTACCTGCACCAGTGACATTTAAAGAACCAATTCTTAATGCAGCATCAGTTCCTGAGAAAACTTCACTACTATTAGTAGCAGTAGTTAAGAAAGCAAATTCTTGAGTTGATCTATCAAATCCAAAGAAACCAAGTTTAGCAGATCCATCAAAATATCTAAATTCAATACCCCTATCTTTACCATCGTTTGATGCAGGAGCAGTATCACCACCTAGAGTAAATACAGGATCATCTATAGTGACCGTTGTTGAGTTAACTGTAGAAGTTGTACCATTAACTGTAAGATTACCTGTGACAATTAAGTTAGACTGGGCATTAACATCTCCAGCTACAGTTAAGTCACCTTGTGATACTGTATTACCATTGTCGGTATCTATTGTAAACTTATCAACAGCACCAGCTGTTTGTACTTTGAAGAACTTATTATCTGCCTTAACAATTAATTGGTTCTCAACGATTGTTGAACCTGATATATTTGCACTACTATTAAGATCGAGAGCACCTGATAATTCAGTTCCACCATAAACCCTAAGCCCGCCACCAACTGCTAAGTTTTTACCAATACCTGCACCACCAGTAAGTCTTACAGCACCATCAGCAGCATATGTTCCTGTAAGAGTTTGTTCTGTGTTGTTGGTAAATGTATTGACACCAGATGTTCCAAACGTATCGTTAATCTGAGTCGCATCACCAACTGTCAATGTACCGATTATATTGGTATTACCATTATCAGTATCAATACTGAACTTAGTTACACCAGAACCATTATTTACATTAACTACCTCATTATCACTTTGAATAATCAAAGAGTCGTTAATTGTTGTTTGACCTGCAACAACTAGAGTACCTTCAATAGTAGTATTACCTGTTGAATTTTCTACAAAGAACTTATCTGTTGTGCCATTTCTAACTGCAAAATCTTCATCAACATCTACAGTTCCGTTGAACTCAGAGTTGTTTGTAACTACAAGTGTACCACCAAGTGTTGTATTACTATCAACATTAAGAGTGCTATTTAATTCTGTATGACCATCAGCAGTCAGAGTTCCTTCAATGTTAGTATTACCTGTGGAAGATGCGACAAAGAATTTATCAGTCGTTCCGTTTCTAACTGCGAAATCAGCATCAATATCAGTAATACCATTAATATTAACTGTACCTTCAATTACTGTATTACCATTATCTGTATCTACCGTAAACTTATCAACTGCAGATCCATTTTGAATCTTAAAGTTTTCATTTGATGCATTGATAGTGACAGAATCTTGAATAGTTGTATTACCTTCAACATTCAAAGTACCTTGGATATCTGTATTACCACTAGCACCAATAACACTAAACTTCTCAGTATCACCACTGTTTAATTTACCAACTGAGAACCTCTCTCCTGACCCTGTAGCACCAACGTACAAGGATTTCATAATACCTGCACCACCATGTGCTTTTATAGTGGAGAAGTTATGAGAAGCGTAAGAAGGAGATGCCTGATAAGTATCACCAAAACGACCTCTGTATCTAACTCTCAACCAGTTCAATCTAGATTCAGTTTCTGTTGCACTATCCTTAACTTCAATAGGACCATTAACATGCAACGTACCATCAATCAGACCAGACCCTGCTACATAGAAACCACCATCAAGTCTAAATGCACCATAATCATTTGATTGAATCTCCCAAGCACCAGTAGTTCCGTTCTTGGCAGTTGTAATATCGTTTGTACTTTCAAAATGAACTTCACTTGCAACATTTAAAGTGCTGTTTGCATCAATAGCACCAGTATTTGTTAAGATACCACCAACTTCAACATTACCTGTAGTAGTGTGAAGTTGTATTTTAGTTGTACCACTACCATTATTCAATGATAATGTCTTAGAAGCACCTTGGAATACAATATTATCATCAAATCTACTTGTAGAATTAGCACGGAATGTGCCATCTACATCTAATAATCCACCAATATTAACATCATCTCCAATACCAACACCACCTGCAACTACTAAGTCTCCTGTAGTATTAGATGTTGAGTTTGTATTTGTTGTAAGTTTTAAGTTACCCGCACGGATTCCTGCGTCAGTTCCTGTAAAAATCTCTGCGGAGCTTTGTGAGGCATTGTATAGGAACGCAAATCCTCCTGTATGTCCTCCGAGATCTGCATACGAATCGTCGTAACCGAAGAATCCAAGTCTTGCTTGAGTGTCATAATATCTGAACTCAATTCCCCTATCTTTATTATCGTCAGTAGAAGGAGCAGTGTCGCCACCCAAGGTAAATACTGGGTCATCCACTGTCGTAGTTGTACTATTAACTGTTGTAGTTGTTCCATCTACTTGTAAGTTTCCTAAAATTTGTACAAGTCCTGTGACTGCTCTGTCATCGCCAGGATCAAGTTTAAGTGTACCAGTTGATGCAAGGTGATCTCCTTGTATCCTCATATTTTCTACATGAACTTTACCAGTTGATGCATCAGATGCTTGGATGTCTACAACATCTTCAGCAGTAATACTAACTGTACTGGTTCCAGAACCTGAGTTGGTTGCTGCAATACTTAATGATCTTGCAGAACTAGAACTCTGAGTAGTTTGAATTGTAAGATTACCATCACCAGTTTTGTCTATTGTCTGTGCAGTTGCACCATCAAATACTACATCTGGATCACTTATTAATGTCTTTACATTAATATCAACTTCACCATTACCACTATCACCTGTGTTATTAGCAGCAAATAATAAACCACCTGAGGTATTCTTTACATTTACATAATTTATTCCAGTAAATCCTCTGTATCCAGTTGTTGTGGTGAGTTCTTGATCTAATTCAAAATGCTCAACAGAATTACCATCAGCAAAAGATACTCTATTATTTTGTAATTGTGTATTGTCTATACCTGCAGCAGCAACAGTTACATGTCCACCTGCACTTACATCAAAATCCTCCTGTGCAAAAGAAGCCAATCCCTTCTGCTCTGTACTTTCGGCAGCGAGATATCTCCACCCGCCAGTGTCACCGCTACTATGAGTAGGAGCACCTGCACCTGCAGAAATAGATTGTAATGCTTGATAAACTTTTGAAGCATTCTTAATAATATCATACCTAACGTATGAAGTCGCTGCATTATAATCTAGGGCAGTTGTACCTTCTACAGCTGTAGCGATAGGTACATTAGTTGCAGATGTTAATCTACCACGGTCATCTACAGTGAACTTAGTAGCGTTAACTGTCTGTGTACCAAAGGGTTCTGAACTAGAACCAACAGCATTTACGGATGTCAGGGATTCCGTATTATAGTTGCCTGGTACTACAGCAGTTGCAATAAGATCTATTGTTGGGTTTCCAGAAACACCATTACCATTAACTATAGAAATTCTTGTAGCAGTACCAGTAATAGTTCTGGTTGCCATATTTCCACCACTGGTTCTTGATATCATACCAGTAGTAGTAAGTCCTGATATTGCAACCAAGTCAAGGTCATATGGTTGAGCAGAAGAACCTTCTACAGTTCCATTTAAGTTATAATCAGCAAGTGTTGAAGGGAATGAAGCGTTTGTTATTCTACCTTTTGAGTCTACTACAACTTTTGTATAAGTTCCTGAGGCAGATGCAGTACCATCATAATGAGGTAGTGTAGATAAAAGTTCTAAAGATGAAGAAAGGTTTAAGTTCTGAGAACCATCAAAGTTTCCTGTTGCAGATAAGTCACCAGATATTTGAATTTGACGAGTTGAAGCAAGTCTAGCAGCAGTTGATGAATTACCAATTATAGTTGCAGTTATAGTACCCGCAGCAAAATTACCATCTGCATCTCTTTGTACAAGAGTATTTGCAGTATTTGAAGTTGATTCTACTGGACGTTCATATCGCAATGTGTTCCATGCAGATACACCATCACCGATTTTAAATCGACCTGTATCTAGCTCAATACCTAATTCACCTTGAGCAAGTGTTGGGTTTGCGTTTGCCCATTCCTGAGCACCCCCTCTTCTTAATTGTAATCTATTTGCCATTTTTAATTAGGACTTTAACTATAACATGCTTCCAAGTTATTTATGCTCAAAAAAGAAGGGAACTTATGTTCCCTCAGTTTCTGTTTCAGTTTCTGTTGGAGGGACTTCATCCACTATTGGTGGATTGTAATACTCCAATGCTTCTAAAGCACCTTGAAGCTTTAATGCTGTTGCCTCATTCTCTCGAATTTTGTTGGCAAGTTGTTTGTTTTCCTCTATGCATTTTGCATATCGTTCCTTAAATTGACGCATCATTTCAACTTGAGAAACCTTTTCCAATGTACTATCGGTCATAATTAATTGTTAGCTAACTTTAGTAGTAGAGATTTGATCTCACTCATATCAGATTTTAGCAGAGAAACATCATTTTGTAAAGTCTCAAATTGTTGTTTCTTAACTTCTTCAGATTTTCGTGCTGCCATATACTTTTTATAAGTATCTTGATCTGCACATGAAAGAGATCCAGTTGTGGAATCTCTAAACCATTTTTCTGCCTCTTGGACTGGGATTTGACTCATACTGCAAGTGCGATAGCTCTGAAGTCTTTTACGATAGGTGAGTATGCCTGATTAGGTGATACGAATACTATTTTAATCTGATACTGGTCGAAACTTAGTCCAGATACTTCATATTCATATTCAAAGTATAATTCTCTCTCAGATGTTGCAGGTATTTTAGCACCTGTTGTTGGGAAGAATTCATAACCTAATTTACTAATTGGATCAGTAGATCCAACTGGACGTACTCTATATAGCACCTTAATCTCACTGCCTGTTGGACGGTATCCACTGAAGAATATTTTTATAGATCCAGATGGATTTACAAGATTTGCTACACGAGTAATGTATACAGCATCATGATCGTCACCAACAGATAATTTAGCACTGTTAACATTTGTTGGATTATTAATCCTATTCATAACAGTTGTAATTGACATTCTATCAGTATCAATAACAGGTGATAATGTTTGCACCTGACTGGTTAATGTAAGATCCATTCTAAATGACTTAGCACCACTAAGTTCAGATGATTCATTAATACCTGAACATATTAGTGAAGGTGCTAATAATGGATTATCTTCACTTAATACAATATCACTGAATATACCATCATTAGAGAATGATGCTTCATTAACTGTATTACCATCATTGATTGATGTACCACTGATAGTATTAATCCTTGCAGTTAGATTAGTTTTAGGAAGCAACATTCTTTCGATCTGAGGAACTAATATTTCATATTGAATATTTTGTGTTGCAACTGTATTGGTTCCACCAGATACAATACCAAGTCTACCAATAGATGAAGTATTAATTTCATAACTATCAAGAGTTGGATTCTGTATACCAGTATGTGTCTTGTTGATTTCTGTTAAAGGAATACCATCAAGATTATAGCATTCTATAACTGTCTCATCAGCATGAGATCTTCCTGTTGTACCATTTAATCCCCTCTCATGAACAGTTATTGTTTTACCATCAGTACTGATTGCACTGTAGGATACAACTTCAGCAAAAGTTGCTGCTAGACCTTGAGTAGCATTGTAAATTCTAGCATAACCAGGATTACTTGAACTTATTGCTGAACCATTAATAATCTTATGGAATGCAGTTGCATCATTAACAGATAATGATGTATCACTAGCAGATATAGATGCAGTCAAATAAGTTGGTGATACTTCTGATTCTACACCTTCTATTGTCACATTATTCAGTGGATCATGCATACCATGATTACTATGATGTATTTTTATTTTTCTCTGAGTTGTAGCATATGTTGGTGTAGCATCAGGGAAAGCGTCCTGAATAGAACCACTTGATACTGCGTCTCCTGCAGGAGTAAAGTTAGTTCCTGAACTAGGAACTGTTGTCTGCTGACTTGCAGTACCACCACCTGCACCATCTCCTGTGACAGTCTCACTATTTGAGAATGCTTTAGAAGCATAATTTAGAGCAAGAGTTGTGCTGTTTGTGACAGCAGTGATAGTAGCAGTGGCACTTGATGTACCTCCTGTAATTACGTCTCCGATTGCATAACCAGATGTAGAAGCAACAGTTAATGTAGCAGTTGTTTTAGATGAAACAATACCATTAGTTGTTGATGTACCTTGTACAAATGTACCTGATATATCTTTAATAGTTAATTGTACACCTTGTGTAGTATCAAGTATACCAGAGATTGTACCTTGTGCTAAAGATGTTTTCTGATAGATACGTGCACCTATTGTATATGGAGTGGTCGCAACCTGTGAGTTCATATTCAATACAATTTCTGGTACAAATGTTTGAATAGGATCTCTTCTTAATCTGAGTTTACCACCATTACCTTCTTCAAGTGAGATGTTATTTAAAACTAATTTACTACTTGCAGTATTATTAAATGATGCTCTATAAATTGCAAACTTAAGATCTTCATACTGGTCTGCAGTCCATGTCGATGCGTTCTGTGATTTGAATAGAACACCCGCATATGGTTGCTCAGATATAGTTCTGTCTCCTGTTATATCAATCTCACCCATTCTTGATATCCAAATCTTATATGAGTTAGAGTCAGATAGAAGAACGAAACAATGTTCAATTGATTGTGGGATATAAACTGGTGCTCTAAATGTAAACTTAGTTGCAACAGCACCTGTTTCAGATATTTGAATATCTGCAGGTTCTTTTGTTATATCAGAGAATGGTAAAATACTTGTAGTAGGATATCCATTTTCCATAGTTCTAATTTGCATAGAGACAGGAATGTTTGTATCCTTAGTATTGAAGTAAACATCTACAGATGTGATGAATACACCACCAGTTTCATCTACAATAAATGACTGTGCAAGAGGGTCATACCAACCAATCTGCCTTGTCTCTGTTCTAGTAGAACGAACTGTTCTGTCTTGTGTAACTGTATCACGAACAATCTCAGCATTCCTAACAGCAAGAACGTTTTCACGAACTCTATTAAGAGTTCCTTTTGCTTCGTATTCTACTTCAGCAGATGAATCTACTGCTCCTGCTAGTCTTGAATCATCCTCAGCAGTGGTCAATCTCATTGTTCTTGTACCAGTTCTCCATCTTGGATTACCTACACCATTTGGAGGTGGAATAAAGAATGAACCTCTTAATTTACCAAAACGATCTGAAACTAATCTACGATCTTTAACAACTGCTTTAGCACCAGATGTTCCTATAATAACTTCACCAACTTGGAAATTACCAAAGAATTGTCCAGTTGCTTGGTTAGCACTTGCTGCTAAATCAATGTTTAATATATTAGTTGTAGAAGCGTATGATGAAGGTAATACACTATCATCATATGGATTGTATGCAAATGTTGCATTAGGTGTTGCTACTCTAAATCTAGCACCAGATGTTTGACCTATAACTGTTTCACCAATCACAAATGGTGTTGAGTTTGTACGATTATCTGTTGTTGGATCTTTAATAAGTTCAACTATCTTAGGAGTAATATAAGCATCAATTGGTCTTCCATCAAAGAAAGCATATACTCTTGTTCTTGGTTTTAGTCTTTCAACTACAAACTTAATGTTTCTAGATCTGATCCAAGGAATAACTGTAGTTGAGACAATACTATCACCAAGTGATCTACGATCTATTCTAGGTATTACTCTTGATCTTACACCTTGTCTTGTTTGACCAGTTGTGACTTCAATGGTATCTGTTCTGTTAACACGACGCATACCACGACCACCCCAAACTTGAGGAGCAGGTGATCTACCAATATCTTCTTCTAACCAACCACTATTTCTAGTAGTCTCAGAAGCAATAACTCTTTCAGTTGTCCACTGATCTCTCCATGCACCCCATTGAATAGGAGCAAAACCATTTTGGTCAACATTCATTTCAGATGATACCGCTTGGAAATCACCCTCAACTTGTGTCACCTGTACAGGAAGTCTGTCTGTATCTAACCAGTCATCAGATGCAGGAGTTAAATCAATACGTCCAATGTAAGTAAATACGTTGAATGGGTTGATATTTTCAACTCTAGAAGCATATGGTTGATCAATAATTTTTTGTTCTGTATATGGTAGAGTAATTAGCGGACCAGTTGCTTGATAGTTGGTAGATAATGAACTGTTAATCTCAAGACCTATGTTTGTAGTATAGTGAGATGCTCTTACATATCCTTGTTTAAAGTTTAATGCAGCATTAAAATCTTCGTTCTGTGTATCTGACTTACTATGATCTGTAAAATCGTCTACAATAAAACCATTCTTAAGACGGTCTTTGCCATCTGCGTCTATAATCTTGGTATTATAAGTGTCAGTCTCTAGTAAGTTTAACGAAGTATAGTATTCAACCTGATCTAATCTACGTTCTATACCACCGATATCACGCATAGTATAACGTTTGTTATCAGATCTAACTATTGCAACATCGGTTTCAGGATCAAAACCATATGGTTTATGATTGATGACTGCTAAAAGCATACCATCTTTTAGATCATCAGGTTCTAATGGTGCTTCGGCAGATTTACCTTTAACAATTTGGAATTCACCATCAGGAGATATAAATGCCTTATCAGTTCTTGGTAGATACCAATCAAAATCACAACGCATACTTGTGTTGATCTTAGGAATGTCAAAGATTGTAGCGGTAGGTGTACCTGCTACGTTGAATACTCTTGAATTAAAATCAAATGTAGATGCTTGTACATATGCAGGAGATGAAACAGTTCCAGTTCCTGTATATAAGTTTCTAACACCTGGTCTAAAGTCAAGATAATCTGCCATAAATTTGACTTCAAAGAATGGGATATCACTATAATCTGTAGAAAGATATGATTGACCACCAAAGTAATCACCAGTTGCAGAGTGTGTATAGTAATCAATAACTACTTTTAATTTCCTAAGAGGAACTGCAACACCTTTCTTTCTAACAATTTTAGAAATATCATATATAAATCCAGTCTGATTTACTTCAAGGTAGTAGTTATCAGTCACAACTTTAGATCCTGCAATTATTGATCCTGCAGAGTCATTAATGATAGCAGTAATGGCAGTACCTGCACTATTAACACCACTAATAGTTTCACCTGCAACAAATGTTCCCTCAAGATATACTAATGATAATTTTAAACTACCAGAAGCAAAGTCAATAACTTTTGCTCTTGCTTTAGAAGTTGAACCTGTGACAATAGTTCCAGTAGCAAAGAAGGTAGGTTCTACAATAGTAACAGAAGGTAGAACAGGATCTGCATCATCAAATGACTCATATACAGCATGTAATCTATAACAGTCTGCTACACCTAAAGATATTTCTCTATCTTCAATACGTGTACCATATAAGTTGGAGTAAACTAAATTATAATTTTGTTTATCTAAGTTTTGTATAGTTTTATTAACCTTCATAACAAACATCTGATTCTCAGTCTTTGTTTTTCTGGTTGCTATATTCTTAGACACTGTAGCAGTAACTTTGACAGATGTAATTGAAGTTAAATTCTCAACCTGTAAAGTAGTTTGTTCAGATGATGTAAAGGTTGTATAACCAATAGTACCAGATGATGTTGTGTTTAAAGGTATTTCAGCACCTACAGCATAAGAACTGTTTGATCCTGCTAATACAACTATAGTATAGTTTTCATTTGTAATAGAAGCAAACTGTTCATTTTCTGGAAGAGTAATTGATATAGAGTTAGAAGATACTGTCTGAGCATCAAATGTTCTTCTAACACTCATAGACTCATCAGCAATTGATTTGATATACTTCTTAGGCATTGGACTAAGAAGATTAGCATTTTCTACTTCAAATAATTTTGCACGGTATCTTAGTAATGCAGTATATGTACCTGCACTAGGAGCAGCAGTAGGATCTACTTTTACTGTTTGTCCTGTAGCTGATGTATAATCAAATATAGATGATATACCTGTTGTAGATAATGTGTTAGGATCTATTTTATCTACGTCAACATATTGTGTATTATTGAAATATAATCTATCGCCAGGTCTCAAATCTAAAGCAAAGTTTGATTGTAAACCAGTAATTTTTTCTGCACTACTTGTAGCATCATATGTAAATGTACTACCTTGTACTACTGCAATATCTTCAAGAATAATATCAGCACTAAACTCTACAGCAGATGTATTTTCGTCTCTTGCTACAAGTTGTCTTGCATCAGAGAAGTTATAATAATGTATGTTATCAATTGTATCTAAGTTCAATCCATCAACAGTTAACATTTCACCTGGTGTAAATGTTCCTTCAACTTGATATAAGTCAATATGATTAGCAGAGAATGTTTCTGTTACGTATCCTCTTGCACCAGATGAAGCACCAACAACTTGAGAACCTACTGTGACACTAACTGAACTTGCCATGTCCAAGATAGTAAACATTTGAATATCAAATAATACAGTCTTATAAACATCATCTGCATCACCAAATGTTGCATCTTGATTAGAAGAATACTCACATGATAATATACGAGCATAACCTATAATATTACCTGCACCTGTACCTGGTGAACTTGTAAATGCATCTCTTATCTGAGCAACTTGATATGCATTGCTTAATGTAGAACCTGTAGCATTAGGAAATCCATATATGTTATTTACATTTACAAAGTTTCCAACTTCAAAAGGTATATTTACGTTCTGTGCAGACTGTGTATCTCTTGGTTTTTCTAAATCAACATATGTTGGAGATAAAGTAGAAACTCTATATCCTTTTACATATGCAGTACCAGGACCAAACTCTACTGCATACATATTCTCTGCAGCAGTATTACCATCAGCAGTTGTAGCACCTATATCATATACACCATTATTAAATGTATCATCTAGGTTCTCTCTCATATTAATATCAAAATCTCTAATAACATAGTCACCAGATTCCTCAAAGGTTCTGGTCGCCATAGTTTTTTCTAATTCGCTATATGCACTACGCTCTACTAATTGTTCTACCTTAGAATTATTGATACGTAATAATTCAATAAAATCTTTATCAGCATCATCTGTTAAAAGTTTCTTAACTAAATTTGTGGTGATTCTAAATCTATGAGAACCAGGAGCAGCATAGTTAGATGTTCCTGCAGCATTATCGTTGAGGCTAAGGTCATCTTCTGGGGTGATGATAGATTCTTGAATGTCAAGTCCGATACGATAGGAGGGGTTGGTTCCATACTGATCTAATAGAATATATTGGTATGCTACATCAACAAAGAAACCTCTGATAAAGTAAACACCATCTTGAACATATGCTACAGAACCTGTTAGTAATGCACCTGTAGGTAATAACTGAGCAAATGGTGATCCAACTTCAATCAAAGTAGTTCCGAAAGTTATTTCGGTATCAGTAATTAACTGTTCATTGTTGGAAAATGTTTGTTGTGTATTTCCTGTACCACCTGATTCAATATATTTAATGTAAAGTGTAATATATCCTTTTGTAGATTCGGTATCAGAAATACTGTATAATACTTTTGCTTTGACTCCTGATGTCAAACCAGTAATAATTTTATCTGTAAGTTGAGATCTATATAATTCAACGTCAGCACCTAAGAAAGATTCTTGAACTAAGATACAGTCAACGTTTAAGTCATAACCAATCTGACCTGGTATAACCATTGCACCATCTTTGAATAGATGTGCACCAACGTTTTCAACCTGATTCTGCAAGATACTTTGCATCGAAGTAAGTTCTCTTGCCTGTATTGGAAAACCAGGACGGAACAGTACTCGATAAAAGTTCTTCGTTTTATCAAAGTCGTCGTAATACGGTGTTACGTTTAAATTAGTATTTTGTGCCATTAGAACTCGATTACGATTTTAATATCTTCTACTTGGTCGTTCGCACGACTGATTGCTCGCCTATTATCTATGTAAACAACGTCACCGCTATTTGACTCGATTTCAGGTTTAGCATACCCATTGTTAAATTTCATACCTAAGTCATACTCTGTATTGTTGATTGTTCTTGCTGATGAGTTAGGAACAGCAGGGAAGTTTACGTCTGGAGCACCAGCCGCACCTGATGTTGCACCACTTACAACGTTTGAACCATCAAATTCATTTTGTGTACCAGTAACTTCTGGGAAGATACCATCAACTGCGTTTTGATAATATTTCAAAACTTTAGTTGTAGCATTCCATGAGATTACTCGTGCTCTTGCAGTCACGTTTGTACCACCAACAACTCTTGTTTGTGTGATAATTTCATCAGGAACGTAATTACCTTGGAATGTTGGAGAGAAAATAACCGCTTTTGTTGCAGAAACTGTCAAGTCAGAAAGAAGTTCTGCAGTACCATACTTAAGAGGATTGGTGATTAGACCAATTCTTCTGTAGTCGTTATCAACTGGGAAGTCTCCTGCACCCTCATCATATGAGAGTTTAGCGTTGATCATGGTTCTAAAAGCACCAAGTTCAACAACTGAGTCTTTACCATGTCCGCCAGGTGGTGGAATGATAACATCAACTTGTCCACCAGTACCAGTACCTATACCAGTTATATTATCTACACTGATTTTACCGAATGTATATCCAGTACCACCAGATGTCACAGTAGCAGATATAATCTTACCACCGTCAATAACAATAGAAACACGACCACCAGTTCCATCACCGTTGATCGCTACGTTATCATAGGTACCATTGTTGTAACCAGACCCAGCTGCGTTAATAACAACAGTATCGACTTCACCTGCGACTGCATTGGTTTGAACAGCAGCGTTGGTGAATACTGGCATGTAGTCGTTCGAGAAAAACTTAAGAACGCTTGCAACTGGAATAGTGTACATGTACTTCCAACGATACCCATCGCCAGTAGTAATGATGCTAGTGCTAGTACCAGTAGGCTCGACAGTGCTAGGCTTACCATTTGGATCGGACGGAGAAGTTCCATTGTAGATTGCTTTATATACTTGATACTGAGAGTTTACGACATAAAAATCTGAATCATATAATTTAGTAGCACCAGAGGCAGCAGTTTTACTAGGTGAATAATCATGACGATACATGTCATAGGTAAAACCTAATCCACCAGTAGTTTGTTCTGGGGAAACCCAGTCAATTCTACGAACAACCTGCACGGTATCTGAAGCCAGCACTCTTTTTAAGGATACCATATCATCATAGGAACCAGAAAATTCAGAAAATGAATCCACTGCTTGTGGCGGTGAATTTTCATTATCCCAACTTTGTGGTCTACCAATGAAAAGATATAACCTATCTCTTGTTGCACCCGCAACCGTATCACTCTCGGTTGCATTAGGACCTTCAAGTGCCTTTATGAACTTTTGTGCTGAAAAAATTCTAAATTGGTCTGTTAATAGAGCTGCCATTGTATGTGACTATTATGTCCTCCTGTTTATTTATGCCTATTTCGATCGAACTATTGCAGAATATTCGATACTCTTAATTCTATAAGAGGCACCGCCATTTCCGTTAACAAGTTCTCCACCTAAAACTGCCTGTGCAGCAGCGTTAGCACCAGTAGTATCACTGGCATTATTAGTAAATGTAACTGTAGGATGTAAGGCATATGTTCCATCTACAGTTTGTGGAATACCATATCCACCATTATTGATAGTAATTGATGCAACTTGGTCTCCTTGAGCAGACATCACTACAGTACCAGTTGCTTGTATATCACCTGTGTTCTCTATTGCTACAGTCGGAGCAGCAGTATAGTTAGTACCAGGATTAGTTATAACAAAATCAACTATAGTATTCTTTGATGAGAACTCATAAAGATAACCTGCTATACCAACATTAATGTTATTAGTATTAAATGGTATGATGTCCTTAACTTGTAATACACCAGTTGAAGGTATCCAAGAAACAACAGTTGCTTGCACACCAGATACAGAACCACTAACTATTTCATTAGTTGAGAAGTTCTGACCATTACCAGTTGTTTGATCTAATGTTATATTTACCAGTGCAGTGTGCTCAACACCTTCTGATAATCCACCTGCAGTGGTAATTGTTGCAAACTTAAATGGTATATCTCCATCTTTGATGTTATCACCAACTTGGAATAGAGTTGTATTAGTACCACCTTGTGTCTCTTCTATACCATAAAGTGAATTGTAAATACCACCATCAAGTGCTATTTGGTTAGCATATGTTGTATTAACATTACTCAAATCTGGAATACCATCAGGTGCACCAGTTGGTATAATATCTTCAAAAGATCTATCTTGTAATACAGATAAAGGTTCAGTCAATAGATCTATGGTAGAACCTGCAGTTGTAAGAATTACGTGTGGTAATACACCTGCAGCAGAACTATCTGCAACACCACCATCAAATTGTACAATAGCATCTTCTGTTGCTGCTCTACCACCATCAATAAATGCTAGTTCATCAACTTCAAATGTGACAAGTAGTTCTCTTGTATTTGGATCCCAATCATATACTTTAGCAACTTTATTATTTTGATTTTCAACTCTTCTAATAACTCTATCACCTACAGTAAATTTGTAAAGTGATACACCATTACTATCGTTTTGACCAGGATCTAATATAACTCTTTGATCATAGTTGAAGTTTACACCACGTGTTAGACCAGTAAATTTACCTGCAGATTTAGAAGTATAACTTATTGTTTCTCTATTAAGAATGATTGATCCAGAACCAGGATATGCATCAGTAGAGTCAACGTAAATGTCTGAATCATTAGCAGTGACACTCTTGATTAATCCAGTTAAATAAATTGCAGAAGAGTTAAATGCCTGTCTTGCTCTTGTCTTACGTTTTAATTGTACTAATTTTGTAAAGATAATATTAGGTACAGAAGTATATCCTACACCTGGTTCAGTGACATTTATACCTGTAATAGCACCTTGAGATATAGTTGCTACTGCTTTTGCACCGATACCTCCACCACCAGTGATAAGGATATAAGGAGGTTCTTGATAAAATTCACCAGGATTTACAATATTGACATTTGTAACTTTTCCTAAGATATCAATTTCAGCAGCACCTTGTGCACCTTGTCCACCACCACCTTCAAAAATAAGTGTTGGAGGAGTAGCATAATTTCTACCTGCGTTTAACAATGATAAACCTGTCACAGTCTGCACTACAGGACTACCTAAAGCACCACTACCTACACCACCTAAAATTCTTGCTTGTGCAGGACCAAAATAATTATCACCAAACTTAGTCATTCTAATATAATCAAGTTGTCCTGCATTAGTTGTACTTAAAACAACCTCTGCCTCAGCACCTTCTGGGAAGATATTAGGTGCAGCAGGAACAGTATCACCTTCAAATAAAGGTACACCATAATATTTGGGACCTATAGCATAAGGATATTGTGGAGCACCTGTAGCATCCTCAGTCATATAATATGCATAAGTTCCATTTGGATACTCTGGTGTGGTAGAAAATCTACCATTATAATAATCTAAAGTTCCTACAACTGCTAGATATTTCCAATTACTTACAGTACCACTTGTATGTGTAGGTGCACTACCACCTGAACTGATTGCTGCAGTCGCTTCGTAAATATATCCTGCATTTCTTACAGTATCATATTGAGCATAAGTTACTCCTGATCCCCATGTATCTGACTCATCAAAGATATAATCATTTACAAGATCACCTAATTGATAACCTCTAGTGACTAATCTTAATCCTGCACCTGCAGTCACATAAGCAAAAAGATATAGAAGACCAGGTGAATCTACAGGAACTGTAAAACGCACTTCTCTTTGTGTAGTAGCAGTATTAAATAAACTTACATAAGTTTGATATGGTCTTTGTGAACCATCAATCCAATATTCTACTCCCTGTCCTGAAAAGAGATAATTTGTATCACCAACTAAACCTGCATGCCAACCGTCATCTGTTGAAGATATAAAGATATGATTAGATGGAGCATTAGATGAATCTAACTGATTGAAAATATATGTTTTTCCTCTGTCTAAAGTTAAGAATGTAGGAGATGCTCCATCAAATAAAAATTTATTATTTGACATTGTCACAGCATAAGTCACTGTGCCAGTTGTAGTGACTATAGGTCTAGCACCTTGCAATTCAGGAACTGTCCTTAGTCTATAACCTGATTTTTCTCTTGCAATAGTATTACCAATTTTTCCATAAGGTCCGTAAATAGGATATCCATCAAATGACATACCTAAGATTCTAGAATGTCCATTTGCATATCTTGAGTAATCTAATGTTCCTGCTGCAGCAGTTCCAAAAAATCCCTCAACATAGTAAGTGTTCATATTTTCTTCTTCTTCCTCTTCCTCATGTGAGGTATCAAGAATCATATATCCTTCATCACCTGCATATCCAGACATATATCTATGATTACCACAATAATAATATATTTTTTGTGTTTCATCCCCATTCATTATGAATATCGGTTGGAATGAATTTTCATAATCTGCAGCATATGCACCAGAAGCACCTGTGCTGTTGTAATATAACGTACCACCATTTAGTGTGCCATCTGCAGTCGTAGAAAATCTCATAGGATGTGCACCAGAACCATGATCATGTTGATTTGTTGAATCAGATTGATCCCATATAATTACGTAATTTTTTTGTACTTTTATATTTTCTGGAGAGAAGTAATATACACCTGGTGTAAAAGCACCAAACTCATGTGCCTCTGCACCAAATTCGATATAGAAAATACCATTTGGGAACGTTATTGGTGGAGTACTTATTTTAAATGAAAATCCATTTGATCCTAGACATAGATCATCTTGTGAAAACGCATCTCCTGTAAGACTTCTTAGATATATTTTTGTTACAACATTTTGACTATCCTTAACTATCTTTGAAATTATACCTCTACCTGTACCACTAACTTCATCAACAATTCTACCAACTTCTACTTGTCCCAATGTTTCATCCACATTAGTCACATTAAGTAAAATATTATCAAATTCTACCTTGACTTTCCATGTAAATAATTCTTGATTACCCCATTCAAATACACCGTTAGCATCATCAAACTCATCTATGGTTTTACTTGTTTGATAATAATGTACATTATTATGAACTATAGTATCATTTGCACTGGTATTTTTTACATAATCATATTTGACTGTATCAATAGCAAAGTTTGTAGGTGCTCCACCAACTGTACTACCCCATTCTGGTGTATGTAAAAGACCACCATTTGCTAATATACCAAGTGATTTATTTCTCTGAAACTCTCTAGTGCCTGGATTAGGAACATCTTTACCACCTCTGTAGATAAAAGTTTGATTGAAAGTTCTATCTAGAATGTCTCCTGAACCACCAGGTTGTCTTTCATTAGCATAAACCTGTGATGGTTTAGGATGATTGTCTGATACGATAGTTAATCTATCTGTTAACTTAGCTGGAGTTCCAGTAGTTCCAAATGTTGCAGTGGTAGCACTATTTGGATGAGATTGAAATATCCTTGTAAAATTAAAAGAATTTACAACATTAGGAGTTTCCTGTTCAGGAATAATTTGTACTCTTAATGGATCATAACCTAAACCTCTATCAAGAACACGAACGTGAATTATCTGTCCCGAATCTTCATCTATAATTGGATATAATATTGCACTTCTTGTTGGAGTTCCACAACCAGTCACAGTAAGTCTAGGTGGATCTGCCTGAGTATATCCAGACCCACCATTTACAACTCTTACAGCACGGACACCAAACGTTTCGTCAAAAATAGGTTCAATGTCAGCACCAGTACCTGGAACGGTTCTTGCCATTTATGTTATGTTACAACGTTGATAGTTCCTTGCATTGCAGCATGGAGTGTACACTGATAATACAGCGTTGCAGGAGCGTCCAAAGGAACAGTCCAATATAATATAGTAGTTCCACTACCAGATTGTCCAGTAGTATAGGGAGTTCCAGTCAAACCCTGAGAAGATTGTATTCTAAATGGATGTCCTCCACCTTCAACACTATTATCAAATGCATAAGTAAAACCTCTATGCACATATAAAGTTGGGTCTCTAACTTCTCCTGTAAGACCAGGACCTGATATTAAGAAATCACTACTTGCATCTTCTACAGGTGCACCTATTTCATACCATATTATAGGACTTCTTGTGACCACCCATGAAGATCCATTATAGAATAATGAATCACCCTGAGTTATACCAGCTGTGTTGGTATCAGTTAAAGCTGCTAACGTAGTAGTTAAAGTACCAGAGAAGTTGACTGTGACTGTGTCTCCTGAAACTGCAGTGGTAATATTTGTTCCACCTGCGATTGTTAATGTATCAGTCTGACTGTCAGCAGTTGTAGATCCTGAATCACCTGCAACTGTAGCAAACAAGTTAACAGAACTAACACCTGCGTTATCATCAGCAGGAACCCAGTTAGTTCCATTCCATTTTAGAGTTTGGTTTAAATTTGGTGCAGTAGTTGTGACATCAACGTTTGCAAGATCATTTATACCTGAGTATTCTGTTAAAAGTTTTGCTCTTGTATCTCCTACACCACCTGCAGTTATATTAATGTTTACATATGGATTATCATCACCATCTACTGTGAAAAAATATCCAGTATATGATGCTGCAGCAGGAGCAGCAGCAAGAGAAGCATATTCGTTTTTATATTTTACTGTCGTCGGTAAGTTGACCGAGCCATCACTGCCAGAGAAAGTGCTAGTAATGGAACCATGACCAATAGTAAGACTTCCAGTTCCGTTGGGAGAGATAGCAATGTTTCCATTACTTGAGGATACGATAGAATTTCCATTTACATTAAGGGCAGATGTAAGGTTTGAATAATCAGAGGGGATAAAGGATGATCCATCATAACGTAATACCTGACCAGATGCAGGGTTAGTAGTATTTACCGTTAATGTTGTACCATTTCCTAAGGCAGTATATAATTCGTTAAAATTGTCATTAATCTTGTCGCCACCAGCTCTCAGGGTATCACCTGTGTTATCATTCGCAGTGGTTCCAAGATCTAGTGCTTGTTTTGCCATCTTTTTAGAGATTTTTTGCTAAAGTTATTTATGTGATTATCTCAGGGTCAACTACTTCTTCACCATATTGACTTAAATCTGGTGCAGTCCAGTCATCTGGAACAGAAGTTTCAACTGCGATGTCAGGATTTTGATATCCAGTACCTGTATTACTTAAGGTCACTCCACCAACACCAACCAGTGCTCTAATATTACCTTCAAAACCAGATATAGAGTCAACTCTTACAGTTGGTCTTGTAGTATATCCAGAACCACCACCAGTGACCTGTACACTCTTGATGAATCCAGTTGTCAATGCTGCAGTTGCAACTGCGTCTTGACCAAATACAGATCCAAGATAATCAAATGTAATTAGTGAGTTAGAAGATTCAATAACAGCAACTGTTCTATCTTCAGTCTCACCCTGTATTCTAATATCATCACCTGGTTCTACAGGAGGTACAATCTCAGCAGCGTCTACGTCCGCTTCAGAACCAACATATGAGAATGCAACAAATGTAGATCCTACACGAGGTATTTCTGAGAATATGATTCTAGAACCAACAATCTCAAAACCAATACCAGGTTCCTGTATAACACCGTTCAATGAACATATGATATTGTTCTCTGGTCTAATTGACGATGACTGTACACCATCGGTCAATGTCAATGAGTAGAATACTTCATTACGTTTTAAGTTAAATGACTGACGTAATGAATCAAACTCAAATGATATGTCATCTAACTGTCTAAGTTTACCAACATAGAATCCAGTGAATGATGCTCCTAAATCAGGTGCTTCAGTAAACTGAATCTGATTAGAGAATGCTGTATAAGCATTAGTTGCACCTGGTGGTTGTAGAATACCATTGATGAATATTAGTAGATGTCCTGCAGGATCTGGTAGATAGGATGTACCATTATTCTGAGATAAATTAAAGGTTGTTTGTACACCATCAAATCCTTTGAATGATCTCTTGACACGTGCCTTAAGATCACCTTTAGCAGAAATTGCTGCTTTGTAATTATCAATACTCTGAATAGCATCGTTAACATCAAATGTTCCTGCAACACCACTTAAATATACTCTCTTCAGAGTACCAACAGTTTTGACATCTTGAACAGTAGCAGAAGCAGAACCTGCAGTGACCACCTTAGTTGTAATATTTGCATAACCTTGTGGGAAACTTCCTACTCCATAATCTCCAACTTGATCACCATTTGTTAATGTTCCTTGGAACTCTTGTGCGTAGATAAAGTTATTTCCAATATCTACACCAGTGATTATTGCGTAAGTATTCAAATCTTGAGTACCATTAGCAATCTTATAAAGTCTATTACCAACTTGGAATGTAGCAAGACTTGATATAATACTAATACCGAATCTTACATTTCCAGTAGATGCAATCTTAGCACCAACTTTAAGTTCTAATCCATCATACTTTATAACATCAAGATACTGTCTAGATGATTCAGGATAAACAACAGAATTAGTTTCAAACGATCCATTCAAACTTGCAGTATCTACAGTCAATGTACCACCAGTATTATCTGTCACAGCAGCTTCATTCTTTAAAAATGCTCCTGCAGGTTGTGCAGTATTTCCAGATGTATAACCTTTAAATGGAATGTTATCTGTGAAATCACCTTGTAAATCAATTATATGAATACGACTTTCGATTGCACTTATCTGAGCAGTTGTAGAGTTAGATGAACCAACAACATTATCAGTAATTGCCCAAGGACCTGCAGTCACCTTAATATCAAGATACTTATAGTTTGCATCTTCAAAGAATCCGTAAACAACGCCAGTAATAGAAGCATTACCTTGTTTCTGTACAGTCTCGTTCATAGTATAAGGACCGTCTGTTATATCACCATCAATTCTAAATCTTTGATATACCTGAACAATTTTACCTGTATTTTCTGAAATAGATTCAAGTTCACCATATACATTACTTGATAAACCATACGCATAGTCTGCATTGTTCAATCCACCGCCAAGAGCAACTGGTATAGATCTTGTTCCATATAGTTTAGTAGGAACAGAGATACCATTCTGAGATGTAATTTGTGTATAGTAAGTTCCTGTCTTAATCTGATTTCTAATAATATCAATGTTAGATCTTATAATTCTATTCATTGATTTTGTAGTATAGTTTGCAGCATCAGAAGAATTGTAATACTTGTAGAATCCTGCATTAGGTGAAGGTTCTGTAAGTGAATTATCAAGTGCTGCTTGCATATATGTCTGAAGTGTATTCAACGCATATTGCTTAATGTTGTATTCGTTATCAGAGTAGAATACTGTACCATCACCAGACTGATAAGGATCAAGTACACTCTTAGTAAGTTTAACACCCCAAACGTAAATACCATCTGTACCATTACCTGCATAGTTCTGAGAACCAGCTGCATTATTAATAATAATTTTATTCTGTAATGATGCGAAACCAAAGGAGAATGTAGTTGTAATAAATGCTCTATACCAACCATTACCTAAAGGAACTACTCCTGCAGCATCATTAGTCATACCACCCTGAGGTGTAAATACAGAACCAATAGTTCCTGTACTTAAGTTAAGATCAAAGAATATTCTCTGTACAGCAGAGGTTCCTTCATCGAGTGACATTTGGAAACGAACTGATGTATATCCACCTGCCTTGATAAACGCTGAGAATGTAAACTGTTGATTTGCATCTGCAGAAATTGAACCAGTATCAAATGTCTCGTTAGTAGTGTCAAATTTAACTACACCAGAGTCAAAAGTTTCAAACGCAGTTAGACTGAAATCTCTGTTAAGTGTATGAAGTGCAGTATTAGTGCTTGGTACAATTTTTTCAGAAGTAATTGTAAGATCAGGAGCAGCGATTGAGTTATTCGTAATGGTTGCTTCAGTTGCAGTCCAATCACTTGCTATTGCCTCTGGATTACTGAATAAGTTTGCACCTGCAATCTGACCAGTAATATTAGATGTTAAAGTTCTAGCATGTACAATAGTTTGTATATTTGTTGGTTTATTATACCAGTCATATCCAGAACCAACTGCATTTACCACACCCACTGCCTTAGATGTTCTACCAACAATAGTATTACCATTTGCCCATTGTGTTCCTACAAATGGAGCAACAACTAAGAATGTTGTATCTTCATTCCATTCTAATACTTTTGCATATGCACCATTGCTTGAGTGTATTACCTCACCAACTGTATAGTTTCCAATATTACTTGTTAATGTAATTTCGTATGCAGTTGTCTTATCTGTAAGATCAGTTGCAATAATATCATGCACCATATCATCGGTGACATTTGTAAGGAATTGATCGTATGTCCACTGACCAGTACCAAACTGTGAGTTAACCTGATTAGTAATCTCTTCTTTATAATAGTTGTAGTTGTAAAGAATATGTTTAGCAGCACTTCTACCTGCTAGTTTGGCAGGTGATAAGAAGTTAACTGCAATCTTAATTAACTCTCTAAATCTTGTAATTACTGTAGAAATAGTAGTTGGTGTTTCTGTATCTCTAATTGCAGTCTCATCAGTTTTTTGTGCAGCATATCCAGTTGGTAGGGTAAATCCACTATTGAAATCTTGAAGTATATTATTAAGTGCATGCTCACCAATAACTCCAACTTGTTCTATAGCAAATATAAATGGAAGCAATTCATCTTCTATAGTTTGAATTTGTAAACTAGCATCCAGATATGTTTCCATAGCAGTTATTGTGCTATTTTGACCGCCAGTTTGTAAGTCAGATACTATAGCAAGTATAAGATCTTTTAAATTATTTTGAATTATTATCTCAGTTCTACCAGTACCAGGATAACTGTATGCGTTGTAAGATACACCATTAAGAGTATAGTTAAATTCTGATGATGTTAAACCAGTTGCTTCTTCTACAATATATTGTCTGTTGAAATATAATCTATCTCCACCGATATCAAAATCATTATCGGTAGGTGCAATCATATCATTTATCGTTGAGATAAGAGTGTCAACCTCAGTCTTAACACCATCAAAGTAATTAGAAACATTATTACCAGTAATATCCCAATCACCTGTAATAATATCATTTGTATTGTCATAAGTTAAGTCTCCTGTAATTGCTTCTTTAATGTAAACTGCAAGACGTTCATGAGCGTATATTGATTGAACAACTTGTAAACGAACACGCCTTATTTCATTAGTATTTCCAAGATAGAAGTTTGCTGTTTCTACAATTTTTGCATTACCACCATTTTCAAGATCTTCAGCAATTGCTTCAACTATTGTTGTTAGATCAGTCTTCTTCTGTAATGTTCCTGCATCAGATAAACCATTATTATTTCCTGGTAAATCTAGTGCAAGATCAGGATAACGTTGTAGCATATCATAAGTTGCCTTATCAACTATAACACTAGCATTTTGTCGAACTAGATATGCAGCGTCTCTAAATCTATACTGTCCATCTATATCGATTTGATTTGTGTAAATTATATCATTTGTGCCATCATGATATGATACTGGGAATGGTATTTCCTTAAATCCATTTACTCTACCACCAATAAATTCAGCAGCAGGTGATACAGAAGTCACTGTAGCAAGATAATCTGTAGGAGATGCTAGTATAGCATTGTTTAATGTATCTGTTAATATTGTGACTAAGTTATTTTGAGTAGTAATAACATCAGAACAATCTGATAATGAATAGAATACCTTAGTGACAGCATTTGTTGCAGATGCAGTCCATGTATGTGTGTATTGATCTTCAGCAGCAGATACACCAACATTTATTGTAAATGTATTTGCATCATGTGCTGTTAGTGGTAGAACTTGTGCAGATGCAGGGTCAGTGGATCTTGGATATGTATGAGTTGTAGCATTACCATCTTTAGTACATGTAAATGTTATAGAGTTATCTGAAATAATTACAGAATCTCCTGCAACATCGATTCCATTGCTTGTAGCAGAGACGAATGTATGTGTGTAATTACCACCTGTAGATACACCATTAGCAAGTCCAGATGCAAACTTATGTGTATAATTACCGCCTGTCTGAAGAAGTGCTCTTGTGATTCCATTACTTGTTGCAGATACAAATGTGTGTGAATAATTTCCACCAGTTGTGATTGCGTCAGCAGTGGCAGAAACAAATATATGATTAGATGTATTTGTAGAAGGAGTGCTTGCTAATGTTTGAACTGTGATTGTGTCATCAGTGACATCAGTGATATTGACTGCTGTGTTATAGTTAGGGTCTGTAGTACGAGGGTAAGAATGATCTGTAGCATAATCATCTTGTGCACATCTGAATGTTATTGAGTTTGTTGCAATTTTAACTGCAGTTCCTCTTCTTAAATTATGACGACCTATTGTAAGTGTCATGAATCCTGTTGTAGGATTATATTCAGCATGTGTAGGTGTGAACTTTCTTAATGGAGATTTACCAACGTTGATACTTAGTTTATTGTAGTCAACATTAAATACTTCCATCCACTTACCACTGATAGGATCAGTAGCACGAGGATATGCTTTATTAGAACTATTACCATCCATTGTGCAATTAAATGTGACTGCACCGTCTGCTAATTTAATCTTTTCATGTTCTTTAATTTGGTGTCCATACTGAACAGCGTTAGTTGCTGCAGATACAAATGTATGTGCAGAAGTATCTGAAATTGGTGTACCATCACCATTTACATTGACTGTAATTGTAGTTGCAGTTTCATTAGTGATTGTTAGATCATAATTGTATGGATAGTCATTGCTACTTGCTCTTGGATATGACTTCTGAGCAACGTTGCTGTCTAATGTACATGTGAATACTAAAGAATTAGGTGCGATTCTAACTGTATCA
>VTLG01014789.1_pt1 | contig 26226 bp, 37 predicted proteins | sample 4694571 | NCBI WGS metagenome assembly VTLG01 (sample SAMN12604809, study PRJNA352737) | marine metagenome | biome: ENVO:00000447; feature: ENVO:00000209|ENVO:00000569|ENVO:01000036; material: ENVO:00002151; isolation source: viral sequences binned using virsorter ...
AAATTTCAGTTTGTTCTCTTACATCATCATGTATTTTGAATCTTTTCAAAATATTAGTGACAGTGACAATTGAACCATCTTGCTTTAAATCATGCTTGACTGTTGGGAAGTATGAGAAGTAATTTGACATTAGAAAATCCCGCCCGTAACATGACCAACTGCTGTAGCATCAGGGGTATTAAATAGTTCATCTCCAGCATTACCGAATCCTGATCCACCTTCTATACCCTTACCTCTAGTTTCAATATGAACCTCTTGGAAACCCAATGAAATATCAACTTCAATAGGAGCTTGAGTATTTGCAAAAAATTGCGGTACTCCTTGACCATTATAAGAGACATTAAATGATTTTAAAACACAACGTCCAATCTGATATAAATGGGGAGCAACCGTTTTGGAAAATTCAATTTCAAATTCATCAGGATAATTAAATGCTAAATAGTTATGTGCATAAGAAGGTAGCATGTGGTATCGGAATATTTTACATATTGCTTGTATTTGCCTACTTTCATATTCGTTTCGCGCAATAAATTTGAAATTGAATGCATGCTCTTTAAACCCTACACCTTGAAATATAACAGCCATATGCGGGTTCATTGATATGCCAGCTGATTTACTAACACCCTTAACAGTTCCACCTAGAACATCACCGCCAAGAATGCCTGTCGCGACAGCGCCAGCAAATTTAACTGCCACAGCAGTACCAACGCCAGCTGCGGCTAATCCTGCTGCGCCATCAGATATTTTACCTTCCTTGGCATCCGAGACAACATCCGCTCCAAAATTCATAACATCGTTAAGTGCAGAACCTAAACCACTTGCTACATCCTTGTTACGAAGCTGTCCACCTGCTAAACCTCCTAATATACCTAACGATGCATTTTCATAATCCGCTGCATATGAAACTTGAAGATTGCCGGGTATCGGTAGTGCAATAGTTCTTAATGTTTTTTTATTTGATTCGTCTTCTTTTCTCAATCTACGAGTTTCCATTACTTTAAACAGCATATAATGGTCTTCATCTAAATCATTAGGGAATAAAAATGAACTAAGATGTTTAGTGTTTACATGAAGAGATTCTAGTTGAGTACTAATATTAGGATTAACCGCCGTTGGTGTTAAACTAGCTAGAGTAGGAATTTGCCCAGTACTGATAGTGTCTATAACATCTTGTACTGCTCCCGAAAGGATAGGTGCGGCCGCAGCAGGATTTGATATTATATTCTGCGCCCGACTAATTGCTTTATCAGCGGTTCTGTTTCCAGTTCTTATAGAGTTTAAGTTTATTTTAGGCATCCGTATAAATAATCCTATGTCTTATAAAGGTAAATACAAACCAAATTTCCCCCGAAAATATAAGGGTAATCCCACTAACATTATTTATAGAAGTTTGTGGGAAAGAAATTGTATGGTCTACTTTGATCAGAATCCAAACGTTCTAGAGTGGGCTTCTGAAGAAGTTATCGTTCCTTATAAATCTCCTATCGACGGCCGATGGCACAGATACTTTCCAGACTTCATTGTGAAGGTTAAAGATAAAACTAAACAAATCAAGACCATCATGATTGAAGTCAAACCCTATGCACAAACCAAAGAACCTAAAGTTCGCACCAAAGCTACTAAGAAGTATTTATATGAAGTTTCTACATATGGTATAAATATTGCTAAGTGGAAAGCAGCAAAAGAGTTTTGCGCCGATAGAAATTGGAAGTTCATGATACTAACAGAAAAAGAATTAGGAATCAAGTATGGCAATAGTATTCGATGACCTGCTTGCTAAGGGTGTTCGTGCGGGCGAAATTCCTGCAAGGACTGATAGCGCAAGGTCGTGGTATAGAGATAGAGCCAGAACTACTAGGGTTACTCCTGATAGATTAATCAGAAGTGATAGAGAACGATTAACTAATAGAGTGATGATAGGTAGAATGTACCACTTCTTCTATGATCCTAAGCACAAGAAAACTTTGCCATACTACGATAGGTTTCCGTTAATCTTCCCCTTCAAGAGAGTCCGTGGTGGATTTCTAGGTATTAATTTACATTACTTACCTTTGAGATTGCGTGCCAAATTAATGGATGAACTTTATACTCTTTCTAGAGATAATAGGTATGATGAGAATACTCGTTTAAGAATATCATATAACGTATTAAATGGTGCTGCGAAATATAAATACTTTAAACCATGTGTAAAACATTACTTAACACCGCATGTAAAATCTAGGTTTCTAGAAGTATATGCTGCCGAATGGGACATAGCATTATTTCTACCGACAGAAAGGTTTGTTGGAGCAAATAAGAGAGCAGTACAATCAGACAGTAGGAAGATGATTTAATGTCATTCAAACCAAGCGAACTATTAGCGACACTCAATAAAAATGGTGTAGCAAAATCTTCACACTTTGAAGTTCAAATTACTGGGCCAGGCACAACTGGCGAAGAGAACGATCTTATGTTTCGCGCAGATGCATGTGAGTTGCCCGGGAGAACTATATCAACCGCTGAATATCGCATCTATGGACCGATTCGTAAGATTGCATACGCATCTACCTACACAGATACTACCATAGGATTTCTATGTAGTGCTGATCTAAAAGAGAAAAGATACTTTGAAGAATGGCAAGATATAATCATGCATCACAGAGCAACCTCTGGAATGTCTGCAAAACATACTAGGGGTAGATACGAAACAGGATATTATGACGACTATATCAAAACAATAGAAATTCGACAGTATGATGAAAATGGAAGAAGGCGTTCTAGACATTACTTAGATGAAGCATATCCGATTGGTATTGCACCCATTTCAATGGGATGGGGAAATGGAGAACTTATCAGGTTACAAGTAACGTTTGCCTACCATGATTATAGAGCAGACTTTACACCAGGCCCACCCAATCCTGATGCAAAACCCGCTGGACCTAGTATCTCTGGAAGTATTAAAATTGGTAATGCTACAATCGGCGGAAATATCCCATTACCATCTTCCCCCCCTTCCATTAGTGATGTAACGGTGCGGCCGTTGCCGGCGGATGACATTATTCGACGGAGATTGTAATTATATTATATGAATTGAAAAGGAGTAATTTATGGCTTTACCATCAATTGTAACACCAGAATATAGAACTATCATTCCATCTACAAAACAAGAAATTACTTATAGGCCCTTTCTTGTTAAGCAGGAGAAAGTTCTATTAACAGCACAAGAAAGTGATGATCCCAAAGATCAGATATTAGCAGTCGCTAAAGTTTTGGCTGAATGCATCACTACAGAAGATATTATTGTCGGGTCTTTAACTTCATTTGATATTGAATATCTCTTTCTAAAGCTCCGTTCTAAAAGTGTAGGGGAAAGTATTACCGTCAAACTCAGTCATCAAGGTACGACCGAAGCTTCGGGTACATTAGAAAACAAATGTGATTACTCAACAGAAGTTAGTATTAACATAGATGATATCAAACCACCAGAAGTAACTGTTGATAAGAAAATCCAATTGACTGATGACGTTGGCGTAGTTTTAAAATTCCCTACCTTTCATGAAATGGTTAACAACGATATGGATGAAGAACCTAATGTTACTCAATTATTTGATATGTTAACCAAATGTATTGATTACGTTTACGATAAAGAGAATGTCTATAATGAGTTTACTGAAGATGAAGTAAAATCATGGGTTGATACTTTAAATCAATCACAATTTGAAAAGATTTCAACTTTCTTTACTGAAATGCCATCACTTAAACATGAAGTAACGTGGAAATGTGGTGGGTGCGGTGAAGAAGATTCTGTTGTAATTGAGGGCCTAAACAATTTTTTTACCTAAGCCTTAGTCATGAATCGTTGGAAAATCATTATAGAACTAATTTTTCTTTGATACAACATCATAAATACTCATTAACAGAATTAGATAATATGATACCTTATGAAAGAGACATTTATGTATCATTACTAATACAATATATTGAAGAAGAAAATGAACGACAACAACAAAAGTAAAGATTAAGGCTGGAAATTAAAAGGTAAACAAATGGCACTGCCGGAAATCACTGTAGAAGATTTAGAAAACATATCTGATAACGCAACAGATAACCGTCAGCGTTTGCAAAAGAGTCTTCGCTCGGGCCAACTTAATATTGTAAAAGCATTAGGTTCTATTCAAAATACTTTGCAATTAATGTATGATAATGCGAAAGCCCAAACAGACGCAATGAAGGCGCAACGAGGGTTTCAGCTAGAAAAGACAAGAGAAGAATCCCGCCAGCCAGATGATGGAGCAGGTGAACTAAAAGCACCAAAAGAGAAAGGTGGTGGCATTTTTGGTAGTATAGGAAAAATATTAAAAAAATATGCTAACCTTATAAAATTAGCGGCAGTTGCAATTGGTGTAGCTTTATATGCATTTGTAAAGAGTGAAGCTTTTCAAACAATAAAGAAGATTATTATAGATGATATCGTACCCGCATTAAAAATATTATGGAAAGATTATTTACAACCAATCGCAGATTTTTATTGGGATTACATACTTGACACTTGGAGTAATATTAAGGAGCTTTTTAGTGGATTGGGTAAATCTTTTGATCTTTTTTCAAAGGGTGATTGGTGGGGTGGTATAACAACGTTTTTTGAATCGATAGGCTCATTTGTTCTGGAACAAATTGATAATATAAGCACGTTACTTTGGAACACAATTGCTACAATATTTGGTTTCGAGACTACTGATTCGGTTGGTGGTTCAATTAAACAATTTTTCTCAGATTTATGGTTGACTCTTAAATTTGAAGTTATGTGGATGTGGGAAGAATTGAAGAAAACAATAACAGAAACGTGGGATAGTATTAAAACCACAATTACAGAACTATGGACTAGTATTAAAACCACAATTACAGAACTATGGCCGAAGATTAAAAATAAAGTTACAGAAGTATTTGATGATCTATGGTTCGCGGTTCATGGCGTATTAGGTGATTTCTCATTCTTCAAATTTCTTGAAGAAACTTTTGGTGATTTGTTCACTACTATTAAAGCTTTATTTGGTGGAGATTTTAGTTTTGAAAACTTTAAGAAATTATTTGGTAGTTTATTTGATTTAGCCTTCTATGGTATAAATTTAGCAGTTAATGTGGTTAAAGATATTTTCAAGTGGGGTGATCCAGAAAAACCATTTAAACTTAGTGAGTTTCTATTTGGCGATCCAGAGGGTGTAGTAACTAAGGTAATAAGTTGGTTTAAAACACTATTAGGATTTGGTGAAGAAGATAAAAAATTAAAAGAACCTTTTAGCTTGAAAACATTTCTATTAGATAAAATTAAAGACGGTATAAAATGGATTGGTACATTATTTGGATTTGATGAAGAAGAAAGTAAAAGTTTATTGGATTTTAGTTTAACTGATTTTCTATTTGGTAAAACTGGTGTGATAACTAAAGTAATTGATTCCATCAAAGGAATGTTTGAAGGTGTGTCAAAATTCTTTAAAGACCTGTTTGGTATGGGTGAAGGTGATGATGCTGGAATTGACATGTCAAAACTGTTTGGTGGTATGAGTTTCGAGATGCCAAATTTCGGTGATATTACTGATAATATAATGTCATCAGTAGGTGAAAAAATTAATAATGCGTTGCAATGGATGGCGCAAAAAGTCGCCAACTTGTTTCCGTTCCCCGGCCGGGATTCTTTGGCTGAACTTTTTGCTGACTTAGGGGTAACTGCCGCAGAAATGTTTGATGCTAAAAACATTTCAAAATTTAATGTTGATTCTGGTAAAATGGATGTAATTAAAACTGAACCGACTAGACCGCCGGGCAGTGCATTAGGGTCAGGTATGGGTGGTGGACCTGGCGGTGGGCAAGGTGCAGTTAATGCTAATGTAGTTGCGCCTCAAACCAGTAATAGTTCAGTTGAACAAAAATTCAGCACACCACCATCACCACAAAATCCAGCAGCAGCTCGTAACGCCAGTTTGGCCAGTGGTGGACTTTGGGGGTAAAAAAGAGGGGGTTTCCCCCCTCTTTAATCTAGTCGTCTTCTGCTAACTTCTCAAAGAACGACAAGTCATCATCCTCTTCGACTTTTGGAGCAGGAGCTTCCTTCCACGGTGGCGTGGATTCAACCTCATCCATATCTTCCTCAACCGTTGCGGTACGAGGCGGATTGTTCCGACCATCCAAACCCAAAACCCGATTCAGTTTTGCTTCCAACTCTGCATAGGTTTTGAATTGATCTGGCGCAACGAAGGCCTGTAGTGAATATTCCGAATTCCACACTTCTTCAAGTGCGTCATCATCTCCACCAAGAAACTCGCTAGGAGAATCGAACTCTGACTTATCGTAGTTTCGATACCCTTCTACGTTCCTTGCTTTCAACCGGAAATCCGCACCTTCATAGAAGTCGAAAGGATTCACGGGCGTTTCATCTTCAAACTGCGGCTGCATTGCCTCGTTCAACTTATCGAAGATTTTCTTACCGTACTTGTACAGAAAGACTTTACCCTCATTATCAGGATTAGCAGAATCCTTGACAACGTATACGTTTGAGATATACTGCAAGCGACGCTTCTGTTTACGTGCCTGATCTTTACCCGCATCCGTACCATTGTTCCAGAGTTTGCTGTTGTATTCCGAAACAGGGTCTTTCTGGCCAGTGAGTGTGGTAAGAGAGTTCTCAATATACCAACCGCCCGGACCTTGGAAACCGTGAGAAAACACTCGTACCCAAGGAAGCTCCTCACCCGAAGGCTCTGGAAGGAATCGAAGGATGGCCATACCGTTACCCGCCTTATCGACAGACAGTTGCCAAAAACGATCATCTTTGTTGTTGGAAGATTGATTACCCGTGTTCAATTTTTGACTTGCTTGTACAAGCTTGTCAATTGAACTGGTTCGTGACTTTTTTAGTGCTGCAAATGATGTTGCCATATCTATTTCTCCGTATTTGTGTTTCGTATGTTTGTGTATATTACTTGTCCAAAGTAACTCATAATGATCCCTTATTTATAGGGGCAGTTTTGAAGTCTGTGGTAGGAAATGCAATTCTTGCGCCTCTACTTTGAGCTTCGATTTGATTGTTGGTGTTACTAATTTCGCTGCTGATTCTACCTCCATTCCGTTTTTCTCACAATAGTAGACAATCGCATCCATGTAAGATATCTGCTTTGCCTTGACTATCTTCTCTATAATAATCGAAAAGTTTGCTTTTGTCAATACATTTAATGACATTTATTCAACAATTCCTCCTACTGTTTTGCGTATGATATCTGATGAAATTGGCTCAAGATAATAGATTTCAAGAACCTCTGTCTGTCTCCGAACTACCATTGTACTTGTTTCAAACCAATGCCATTCTCCCGGCGGGACACTAGTGTAATCACCACCCTCAAGTCTAGTAACATCTGTCAAGTCATAATCATTCTTTTGTACATGAATATCAATAGCACCACTTATACAATAGAACATATTCCACTTGTGTTCATGCTTGTGAATAGAGCACTTCATACCAGGCTCTACATTAATCCTATGAACTTCAATCATAGGTGTTACTAGAAGGGATTCAGTTTGCCCCCATACTTTACCCTGCATCATTTTGTGTTCCACACTTTTCTAATCCGATCAACAACATTCTCCAAATCATCTAACTTAATAGAGTTAGGCCCATCAGAGATTGCGTTATCTGGATCGTTGTGAACTTCCATGAATACACCATTACAATATCCTGTTGCAATTGCAGCATATGCCAATGATGGTGCGAACTCTCTATTACCGCCACTCTTACCACCAAGACCGCCAGGAGATTGTACAGCGTGTGTGCAGTCCATAATAACAGGGTATCCAAACTCACTCATAATTTGAAACGATCTCATATCAACTACGAGATTGTTATATCCAAAGGTGGTTCCTCTTTCAGTAATGGATATGTTGTCATTACCGAAATGTTTCACCTTCTCAGCAACGTGCTTCATTTCTTGGGGTGATAGGAATTGGCCCTTCTTGATGTTAACAGGTTTATTACTTGCCGCAGCTGCTTGAAGTAAGTCAGTTTGCCTACACAAAAATGCGGGTATCTGTATAACATCTGCATTAATAACATCACAGTGCCACGCTTCATGAACATCCGTTAGAATAGGTATCCTATATTTGTTTTTCAAATCATTAAAGATATAGAATGCTCGGTCAAATCCTAAACCCCTATTCGATTCATGAGAGGTTCTATTTGCCTTATCAAAACTGGACTTATAAATCCAATTATTATTCACCATTACTTCTGAAATACCTTCAATCATTTCACATGCATGGTCATAAGATTCTAGAGAGCATGGACCAATGATAAACGATAATTCAGTTTCCATTTGTTCCATAAACTGTTTGCCCGGTATCAGTTCTTGTTCTTTTTCTTGCCGTATTTCATCTGCGGCTTGAAGGTATGCGCCAGTAGTAAAACCTTTATCAATCATTATTTCCACCTATAAAAAATGTGGTTCTCAATTTTTACTGTTCGCTCTTTCATTTTTGCCCAAGAGGGTTGAACATAATCAGCATGGTAGAAAGTAGCGCCATCAGTAATATCAATAAAATCTATTTCACCGGATAGTATAGATGTTGCCCAACCTTCTAGGTTATTGTATAGTTCTTTATTTTTAGGAACATCAGACTTACCATCGCAATACCAAGAGAATTGGCAGCGGTTTTTAATTGGATATCGTTTATTTTTGTTGAGCCAGGAGACTCTTGTTTGAGCTTGCTTTACTACTTCGCAAATGGTATCAGGGAATCTAGAGTCATTAACCCGATTAAGGACAACAGCAGTCACCGCTAGAATACCGGCGGTCCCTTGATTGCGCGCTTCAAAATACATATTCTTCGCAAGGCATTCTATTTGGTCGTCAGAACTCTTAGCGCTCAATGCTACGGATATAGGAATACCCATAGCAATACCAAATATTGCGACTTTCATAATTCTATTCATACACTCAATATACCATCCTAAAGAGGTTGTGTCAATATTTTATTTCAAGATAATCCAAATAAAATCCACGAAAATATTCCAACTCCTACACCGCCTAGAAATACAGTTATCATATCTGTATCAAACCATGAAGGGGTGTTTTTGAAATATTCATCTGAAGCATGATGACCTGTTTTATTACCTATAAAGTTTCTTGGCTTCATGTTTCCTATTCCAGTATAACAATTTCCTTTGTAACTTTAATTCCGTTGTCTTTATTAAAATCTGATACAGTCGATTTCGGAAATGCAGGGTCAGATTCAAATTCATCTAATGCATCTTGGTCAACAAATTCTCTTTCAACAGTAAGAGTTAAACCGTCATCTGATAATTTTTTCTTATAACCTATTTGCTTTCTAGTATCAAAATAAGTAGAATTTATATGTTCTATACTTGAACTAAAAGTTTTAAATTCAACATCAGTGCTAGGCCTAACTTTAGTTACTGTACGTATTATAGGCATTTTTAACTCCTATTGAAACAAATTATTACAATACTTTTCAAATACTCCATCACCAGTTTGATGGTTTTCATTAGTAATACCATTCTTATAATTAATATAACCCCAAGGATGATCTGAAAATTTAACTATACCCTTTAACGCATATTTCTGTGCCCAGCTACCAGCTATATAATCACACTCATCAAAAGACCAATGCTCATTTTCCCATCTGTTATTATCAATCATTTTGTAACCATATTTATCTGCTTCTTTATCAAAAACACTAACTAAATATTCGTTTCTTTTATTCGTATTAATTCTTAATGCAGTCAACTTCCAAGTAGTTAAATCCAACTCTCCATTATATAAACTAGTTAACCATTCATTTGATGTTTCTCTTGTCTCATGCGGCAACCCAATAATAAACCCCGAATGTATTCTAGCTTCTTTCCCCCACGACCTTCTCATTGTACTTACAGTTTTATAAACCTCTTCTGTTCTAATTCCCTTACCTACTGCTTTAGCAGAAGGGTAATGTAAAGTTTCTATTCCTAAATTAATACCAACGATTCCCATATCTCTAAGCATACCAATTTGTTCTGGAAATCTATGCATTAATTCCAATCTAAGGTATGAATTAAATTGTATTTGCTCTCCTGTAATTTTATTAAACTCATCGAATACTTCTTTCATCATTAAAAGTTTTTCATTCGTTTCATTGAATGTATCACATAGAATATTATAATTTGTCGTTCCAAAATGCTCATAATTATGCATTAATTCATTGAAAATATTATCTCTAGTTCTGATGTATTCATCTGTCATCTTTCTACCTAACAAAGCGAAACCACAGAATTTACATTTAAATCTGCAGCCCCTACTTACTTCTAAAGGTAAAACTTCATTAGGTAATATAGTATCAGTTGAATGGAATGTATTGCCGGAGTTATGAAAATCGTATTTCAATTCAAAGGGGTTTTGATGTATTACGTTAGCAACCTCTTCTCCTTTAAAAATACTTACGAGTTCCTTTTTAGCTGCATCTTCACCATATCCTATAAACATATGATCTATCGGTAAGTTATCATATATGAATCCAGCGAGCATTCCAGCACCACCAATTACAATTTTACTGCTAGGAAAATTTGATTTTATATTTTTAATAAAACTTTCAAATAATGGATTGATATATCTCTTATTTGCATAAGGGTGTCGTTGTGCTTGATATGATCTTCTTCCTTCACCCAACATTTTGATACGAGTAGAACTTTTTCTACGAGAATACTTTAACAGTAATTGAAACTTTAGTTTTAAAGCCTCTTCATTCGATTTTAGAACTTGAGGAACTTCCTCATCACTTAGAATTGCAAAGCTCATAAATGTACCAGAAAAACCAAACACGGTAGTCTTATGTGTGTGCTCTCTTAGCCATAGGAATAAGGAATCACTATTCTTCAAAAAATCAAATAAGAAATCAATTACCTTTACAGAGTATCCTTCATCGCGTAAAACTTTTGCTATTTTATATGCTCCGATAAATCTTGATTTATTAAATGGAGTAAATATAATAAAGTCATATTTCATTTAGTAGTAGCCCTATACACACCATCCCAATCATCAGGAAGGTCTTCCTTTTCTAATTGTTCAATTCGTTCCCGCATCATATCATAATACCCAACCATCAGTCCGTTGAATTCTTCTTTCAAATCGCTAATCCATTTTCTGGCAAGCATCCAATTTTTATTTCTATAGAATTCTAAGAACTTGTTGTGCTGCTGTTTGGCCATATGCCAATTCATAGTAGGATTGAGTTCATTATAAGTCCCAATAGAAGTGTATATCTTTACAGGTTCAGTTTTACCTTTAACTGCAATCGTATCCAACTCAATTATAACAAAGTCATTTTCCATATCTTTAGCGGTATCTTCGCCTATTATCAACATTAGTCCATACTCCTTAGATTGCCCTTCTAACCGTGCGGCCAGATTAACCGCATCACCCAAGCAACTGTAATCAAATCTCTGGTCACTACCCATATTACCTACAACTACATCTCCTGTATTAAGTCCTATTCCAACATTGATAGGTAAGGAATCTTCACTTATCAATTCCTTGTTTAATTTTTCAAGATGCTCAAACATTTCATGTGAAGTTTGGATAGCTAACTTACGCTGGTCTTCTACATCTAAAGGTGCATTCCAAAACGCCATAATACAATCACCCATATACTTATCAATCGTCCCGTGATTTTTCATGATGATATCAGTCATTGGCGTAAGGAACCTATTGATTAGTTTCGTCAACCCTTGTGGATCAGATTTAAATTGCTCACTGATAGGTGTAAACCCGCGTATATCACAGAACAGTAATGTAAGCTCTCTTGTGTCTCCACCCAATTGTAATAGCTCAGGGTTCTTCTGTAGTTTCTTAACCATCGCTGGTGCAAGGTAATGCTCAAACTGTTTCTTAATTTCCATCCTCAATTTATGTTCTGCCATGAACCGCAAGAACGCCGCGAGGGCCCATGCGACAAATACAGTGAATACTGGATAACTCCAATCCACCAAATAATCATGCTTGGTAAAGAGGTAAGAACTTCCATAGAACAAACCTACAAGCGCTGCAGGCATGAAGGTCGCACCAAAGTACCAAGGTAATAATAATACCATAATTACTATCACGATGGCAATAGAAAAAGATGCACCAAGTTCTGCTAAATCAGTCCAATATGGGCGGGTAATGTTTCTACCTGTTATCATGGTAGATAATGCAGAGCCTATAAGATCATGCGAATGTACGACCCCTACAGGCGTTGCTATAGGGTTATCTAGACCTGATGCAGTCATAGATACAATAACAATCTTCCCTGCTAAATCCGGTAGTTCTTCATGCAAGGGATATACTGGCGTCTTCCATTTGAAGTCTAACCAAATATTACCGTGTGCATCTGTATCAATCATTTTGAACTTAGGTATGCGTAGTTTCTCAACACCCGCAACGCCTGTCTTTATCTGGTATGATATATCACCCGCAGCCATGCGTAGTATTTCCATACTCATAGAAGGATACAACTTACCATCCACTGCAACCACCAAAGGCAATCGCCTTACCACACCATCTTTCTCTGGTGCAATAATCATCATACCTACAGCATTAGCACTCTCTGCTAGTTCTGGTATAGGACCAATTACGCCTGGATATCGGTATACCCAAGGTGACCAATCGGCACCAACTGCTGCAACACCTCGCGTTACACCAGAATCATTATCATCCATAGTGGGTATTTGACCGATAATTGTGGGAGTTTTTCTTAGGGTTTTTGCGAGCGCTTTATCTTGACCACCTCTATCTGCATCTGCAAATAATATGGGAAGTACAACCAGAGCAGCACCTCGCTGATACATTCTGATAATTTCGTTTGATAGTGTGTTTCTATCCCACGGCCATTGGCCCTTTTTCTTGATTGTTTCATTGTTGATCTCTACTGTGACTATACTATCTAAAGAAGAATACTCTTGAGCGCGCTGATGTTGATCTAGTGCTTTCATTCGCACCATATCTAGGAACCAAGGGTCTGTATAACGAAGGCCACATAGAACTAAAATTACCAATAATGATATTATCCATTTTTTCATTGTGTGCCCTGCGTTGTTGATATTGTGCAGCCTAAAGCGTTACTACACGTATTATCTAAATTATAATATTGAGCACTACTACCTTGCTGAATTAAATCAAAGTCAGTACTGTGACCATCTAAGTTAACTCTTGCTCCATGATTACCACTACCACGTTGAGTAATATTCACCTCATGGTCTGCATCTAGTGTAACGTCAAGATAGTGAGTTCCAGTATCTTCTTGTATAAAGGTTCCCTCATTACTGTTTCCATTTACATCTAAGAACATTGTCTTTTGACTATTGTCTTTTTGTGTGACTGTTAGATTATTACTACCACCATCTATGTCTACATCAAGAAAATGCTTTGATAATGTTCCACCATCATATTGAGTAAAGTTCATGACATTAGAATTTCCAGTAATATCTACTACCATTTTATGCTCACCTTGATCGTTTGCACGATCACCTTGACTTATCGTTAAGTTTGTATTGTTCCCATTTATATATAATCCTATCCCATTCTCATCACTGCTACCAGTTGTAGTTACATTGCCTTGTTTTATAGTTAATACGAGATTGTCTCCTGTTACAGTAGCAGGCCCTGACCAATCTTTATCCACAATAAAATTATCCTCACCGTCTTGTTGTATGTTAATTGTGGGGTTGGCACCTGATTGTACTATACAAATATTACAATCATTTTCTATACTAGCATTTATCGCAGCAGTTCTTTTTGTACTTTGTCCTGCTGATATGGTTACAGCACTAGTTGGTTGGTTGAATGTACTTGCTAGAGCAGTACGCAATGCATTCATAAATGCTTTGTTGTTATTAGTATAATATGTGCTATGGGATGCGTAGTTAATATCTGTGAACACAAAAATTATACCGTCACTATAAGCATTGTCTAAATCTTCACCATACCATACTGCTGCTACTACATCTCCATCTGCATCCTTTACCAACCAATCTCCATTACCTAGTGCTGAAAACGTACCAGCAGCTGGCATTCTCAAAGTACCACTCATGCCATCTACGTATGAATGAGTAGTGTTCCATTGTGTACCATTACCAGCATAAGAACTACTATAAGTTACAGTTCCAGCACCTAAAGATGTTATAAAAGTAGCTATACCTGTGTTTCGTGTTTGGTGGCCTGAGTAGGGATTTTCAGTATTAAGAAATAAAGTTCCGCCTCTTGCAAGTAAGGCTTGATATGCATTCTTTTGTGAGGTTGTTAGAGCATGTGCATTTTGGTATCTAATATCATATATTTGTTCGTAAGATGTAGTATCACTTGGAAAGCTAGAGCTACTCATATTTACAGATGTTACAGTATGACCAACATCCTCTAATCTATTCTTCCATTTAGAGGCAGTGTTACCATATCCCTGATGTATAATCAGAACATCCTCAGCATATGCGACAGTAGTGATACTACTGAATAGTAATGTCAATAGTAGAAGAATAACCCGCTTCATCTGTTCTTATCTCCGGCACCACGCTACCTTTTTGATCTATGTTAATTTTATGACCATCTACTCTATCTAAAGTAATGTCTACGATACTGCTATCATATTCTCGAATCAATTGAACTATGTCACCATCTATAAGAGTTGTAACTAAAGTTTCTGGGTTATATCCGGCAACTCTGCCATCTGTACCAGATAGTGTTCTTGCTAATATTCTGTTTGGTCTTTTGTATTTTTTATTTAATTCCGTTAGTACATTTAATAGCAAGCTAACATCTAGAGGATTAATATCTAAACTAGTAAACCCACCCTCTTCTTCTTGACCTTCACATTCTTCCTCTAAACAGTTTTTATCAATCTCCTTCTCTTCATCTAAGAAATTTCCTAGATTCTTTTTCTTTTTATCTTCAAGCCCAGCGGCTGCTAGCTCTACCTTTTCTTTAGGTGGTTTAACGATTAACATATTATTAATCATATCTTCTGTTAGGTCAAGTATTTTTGGTTTTGTAGGAGCAGCTTCTCTTGATCTAACAGACGTTGCTTGAAACGCTTTAGTTAGTATCACTTGACCTATATCAGATTCCACTGATATTTCTCCTACAGTCCCATCAACATTTGGTAGCAATATAATAAGTGATTGACCTATCTCATCCACCGTCATACTAAATGCCGTGCCCCGAACACCTATTCTGGCAGTTGGAGTACGAATATCAACATTTTGTTTATTGAGTTTTGCAATATTACCACTTGCATATCTAACTGTACCGAGAGCTATTTTAAATACTAACTTAGAACCCTCAGCACTATTAGGGTCATAAACAAAATCATCTATAATAAGAGAACTTTGACTACTCACTGCCACGTTAGTATCATCTATAAATGTGATACCAACTTCCCCTTTACCAGTTTTGACATTATCCATAAACATAATGTCAGAATCTAGGTTAAGGCCAGATTCCGTTCCTTTTCTCTCAACAGACGTAACACCCTTTTGTAGTACTACATTACCAATTGCTGCAGCATATGATAACTGTGGCAATAGAACCAACAAGATTGCAATTATTTTAATCCGTAATAGTGATATCAACATCTGAACTAGTTGCATTTGTCACCGTTATATCAACATCTGTACTATTTGCTCCAGTCTGTGACATAGTAAAATCACTACCAGCACAAGAACCAGTGCATAACAATTTTGTTTTGTGTGCGCCTGCACCAGTATGAGTAATAGCTATATCAACGTCATCACTATCCGTTCCAATATCAATATCAGTTGTTTTATCCGATCCAGTACTGGATGAATTTTCCACAAGTGTTATATCAATATCATCACCAATAACATCTACAGTGACACTAACATCTTGAACTGTAGCTGCATTACCAATTGTGTATGTGGTTGCACCACTACTTCCCACTCTGGTTTCTAAGATTTTTACATCATCCGTTGCTGCCGAAGCACCAACATTTAATGCAGTAGTATTAGTACTACCAGTTTGATGTATTTTTAGATCGTCTGATCCTGATTCACCAGCACCGATAAAATCACCAGTTATCGTATTAGTGGCACCAATTAGATCAATATCAACATCTAAGTTAGCACCAGTAAGCAGTGTTCTGTCGTTTGATGCACCGACAGCATTTCCATTTCCATCCATAGTTATGTCTAGGTCTAAAGCAGCACCAGACTGTGTGATGTAGACATTGCTGTCAGCAAGACTTGCACTCGTCATAATAAAAAACATTATAAATGCAAGAATTACCTTGTTCATCCTTTTATCTCCTTATTATGAGTTTTCTTTTCCTCTTTAAATTTCCACAGGCCTTTTTTTGTTCCCTCTTCTATCATATCGATAATTACCTTATCGATAGCTTTTCTTACTGCATATGTTACAGATTCGTTCTCTGTATATCCAGCCTCTATTTCTAGTAGTTTAGTTCCCATATCTAAGAATCTAAACACTGTAGCAGACATTCTTGTACTTAGTATAGTCTTCTCACTACTAACTGCTAATAAGATTTCACCAGTACTAACTGATACTAATCTTATACCAACAGATACTCTATCTTCTCTGTATTCAGTTGATGGTCCAATTCCTAGTAGTCGAGCTCCAATCCCTCCTGTTGCTGTATTAGAATCATATCCTACAATACCACCTTCAATTAACACTCCAGCAAATAACAACGGTTTTAATTTATCTTTGTCACCATGTGTCTGTCTCGTTTGACGTATAATCTGTCTTTCTTTTAACAGATTGTCTAACCCAATACGTTCTGTAACCAGAAACCATTCACCACCACCAGCACGTTTTAATGACTGTAAAAGCCATACATGAGCGCCTTGAGTAACCGCCATACTTATTAACGCTACACCATCACCGGGTTTCCTTTGGCCAGTCATATCTGTAAATGAATAGACTGCTATCGGAACCTTTCGTGCAGGAGGTGATATTTCTTCTAATTTCTCGTATAATAATTCGGTTGTTGATGTAGGTGGATCACGTTGTACTACAGCAGCACACCCGAACATTAGACTAGAACTGAAAATCGTTAAGAGGCAAACTAATAACTTGACTACCATCAGGCCCTGCTATATCCAATGTAACTTTGTCATTCGTAACATCCTTCGTGTAAGTAACTGTTGTATCATTAAATGTATATGTTCCAGTACAATTACTGCCAACGCCATCTGTGTTTCCTATTTCTGGATTCAACGTATTTTGTGTTGTTACTCCATCAACTGTCGTATAAGTTGTTCCACATGATTCACCAAACAAATTATCTGTTAACTGCTTTGAAAACTCTGCAAATATTCTTGACTCCAAATTATCTATAAATTTTGCGTAATTTGTATTCTTTGCTGCTGATATTAATTTAGCTGCTGCGGATTCTCTCTTTGCTTTAATTTCAGCCTTACGAGTAAACTCTTGATTCTCAATAGTCAAGAAATGGGCGCTTGTTCCTATTCCACTAAAAGAAGGTGATTTCCATTTATGAATTAATTCACCGCTTGCTGCATTAGTTGCCCATGCAACCGCTATTAATGTAGACCATAATATGAGAAACTTTTTCATTTCTTTGTCACCTTCTTTGTGACTTTCTTTCTCTCTTCTTCCAGTTCTTTATATTCAATAATCGTATTGATCTTCTGATCTAATCGTATCATATCATTATCTAGCATTCTTATCCTGTCGATAAGATTAACCAGCGTTGTTGATGCTTCTCCTAATGCTGGTAAAATGTTTGCAGTCACAAACTTCCATATGTAATATATGAAATAGGCCATGCCTACAGCAACTACTGTAGGTACGCCATACTGATTAATCAAATCGACTATTTCTTGCATATTAATCCTTTCTAGCGTCTTCCTTGCCGTCAGCAGCTGATAATCTTCTAGTGTCAGGTTTGATATTCAATGCATGACAAATCAATGCATCTAACCTCACAATTTCATTGTTTATAGTTTTTACACGATTATCAAGTGCAGAGATCATTCCATTTAATCCCTGAGCACGACTCACCACACTTTCAAGAATATATTTCAATAGTAAAATGATAAAGAAACCACCACCAACTACTGCTGCAATAGAAAACCCTAGATCAGCAATAAGTTTAAATGCTTCCATCTAAGTCCTCCTGTTACCTATTATTTATATAAGGAAGAGCATAAAAAAAGGGGAACCCAGTTTGAGTTCCCCTATATGAGCTTACCGTGGGCTCACGCGGATGTATTACGTCATCACCCGTGCGTGGGTTGCTAGCTAATCCACGCTAATTGAAACACTGGAATTTCACATTTATCTAAAAACTTGATACCAACATCACTCTTATATGGGAAGTGATAATATACCTTTGCTATTCCTGATTGATATATCAACTTCGCACAATCTATACATGGCGCATGAGTAGTAAATACATAAGCACCCTCACCACTTTCTGATGAACGTGCTAACTTAGCAATTGCATTGGTTTCTGCATGAAGAACTTCACGCTTGGTTTCTAATCGTTCTGTATCTGGTTGGTGTGGTTCGCTGATGGTTCTTTCACACACATTAGACCATCCAGAGGGCATACCATTATACCCAATAGAAATAACCCTATTGTCTTTTACGATAAGACAGCCAACCTTAGCACGAACAGCAGTACTACATTTTGCGTACTCTAACGCTGCTCTCATATGTGCTTTCTTATGTTTTTCTTTCATCACTTCCTCATAATAAAAGGGGGGAGCGTTAACTCCCCCCACTAACGTTAGAATTTCAGTTTAGTTTTAATACCAACAACTTTATCACCGGATGAAAGTTCATCATCGAAATTCATTTCACCATAAGGTGTTACTGAAATCTTATCAGTAACATCAAAAGTATATCCGGCAGAAACTTCTATGTTAGAAATTTCTTGGTCATCCCAATTCCAGTTTGGAAGTAAGCTCAAGTTCAGTCCTTTGATTCCAGCAGTTACACCAAACTCTGTGTTAGTGGTTTCTTGCGTAACATTATATTCTGTATCAGAAACCAAAGCAAAATCTGGTTTAATACCTTTTGCGGAAGCAGCAGTAGAAACCCCGACTGCTAGAGCAATACCAAGAACAATTTTCTTCATACTTGAATTCCTTGTGTGATTTAAGATATTTACTCTCGCCTACACATAATGAAGTGGTAGGTTATTCTGTTGCCAAGGAACCTACCGAAACTCCGACTAACACAGCTTACGCTGCGAGAGCCATGGGTGCAAAGTTATCGTTTGCGTTTACTTTATTGACCTATGAGGCGGTCAACCCTGTCACTCCGATTTCCTATTATCTACCTGTCGATCCTATTTCGCCCCCATCAGAAGTAGACTAGTTTCAGACTTTAGGTGGCCACCTTCCATCAACTGTATTTTCATCACTAGAGTTGTTGGATAAGGAGCTACCTTTTACCGCATCTAGTTGATGCCCAGATTTACTAATCTACTCTTGGTGGAGGCGGCGGGTACTGCCCCCGCGTCCAGTTTAGTTTTACTGTCCTCTTCAACGTGACAACATATTTAGTATATAATATTTTCAAGGTAATGTCAAGTTAAAAATCTAACTTTTTCAACTCTCCGCTTTCGTACATATCCGCGACGATATCAGAACCACCGACAAATTCACCGTTCATATACAATTGAGGAATAGTAGGCCAATCAGAATAAGTCTTAATGTTCTCTCTTAATTCTGCATCTGCTAATACATCATAAGTTATGTACTTAATACCTACATTCTCTAGCATGGATACTACTCTTGCTGAAAACCCACATTGCGGAAACACAGGTGATCCTTTCATGAATAGTACTGTTTCATTACTAGTTACTTCAGAATGAATTTCATCTAACGTCATTATAGTTCTCCGAATAATATCTTTCTATCGTGCCTATACAGTCATGAATATGATCATCTCTCTTTTCCACAAACAGCTGTGGGTGATCATTTTCAACTGCAATAAGAACTACGATTTGGGAAACAGGAATCTTTGTCCTTTCTTCATACATAACCGCATATGCTGAAGTCTGCTGAAAGTAATTTGATATCCATTCTTTTTTCTTCTTTTTATTAGATGTTTTAAAATCAATAATAGATAACTTATCATCAAATTCAGCGATTAAATCTACTCTTCCAGCCACCTTTAGATAATCAGAATAAAGTGTTAATTCTTGTGCGTGTATATTGTTTATATGATTGTCTATTGTAGGCTTTATCGAATAAAACAACTCTTTTTCGTTTGGAAGAAATTTACTAGTATCTAATTTGTTATTTATATAATCTTCACACATATAATGAACATTAGTTCCTCGCCGTGCTGCTTTTCTTGAAATTGCATTTGCAGTTTCTTCACCTACACGAGCGCGCCAGGCCATAATACCTTCGCGAGATAGTATTGATAGGACTGTTGTAATAGAAGGATACTTATCACCGGAAGGCGTCACGTAATGGCGCTTCCCGTTAATGTTCTCTGTTACTAGATCAACATCAAATTCATGATTAAGGTGATTAAACATTATGTTGTCATTTGTTCTCCTAAGAAGCAAGCTTGAGAATATTGTTAAGATTGGTTGGATGGTATAGAGGTGTAAATTTATCCCTTACAATCTCTGGAAAATTACTTGCCATCTTTGCCCAATCATCTTTTTTCTTAGGAAGATTTGCTGGCATATTTTTAGATTCCTTCATGTGTTGCAAAATCCAGTAAAGGACAAAAGAAATTGCCTTCTGAGATTCCCCCTCATTTAGCACGGGATATCCGTATGCGTCTTGTACCAAAACTACACAATTAGTATCGAATTCATTAACAATATGTGTTACTGGATTCCATGGCTCGGACATTGTATCTTTACCACCTTTATTGATAGTTTTAAACAACTCAACAAGTCTAAGAGCATTTACATACTGAGGATCATCAATGTCCCTTGATTCAAGCAACTCTGAAGTAACCTTAAAAGACTTCAATGCAATAAGTGCCGACGCAGTGATAATAGGACTCCAATCGAACTTATTAGATTTACTCTTCCTATGAAGTTTAGTGCTACCAGAACAGACATGTTCTTCCAAGACTTTATATTCTTTATAAAATTCTGATACTGCAAGATTTAGTTGATGAGTAGACAAACCACTTGCCTTGGTATGCTTATTTGAATCAAGAAGTTTAGCAGCATAACCAATGGGCGCTACTAATTTCAACTTGTTATCAGTAATAACGACATCCCAACCCGGCTTCTTGAGTCGAGCGACGAACTTCTCTTTGCCCTTCTCTGTTGCAGTGTTGCTATCTTGACGATCATACAAACCTTCAAACTCTTCCCAAGTGCTAACTTCAAAAACTGTGACATTCACAGAAGATGGTTGTTTATCAGAGAGACAATTCTCCCATGTATAACTTCTGCCGTGACCATCAACTTTATACTCTTCTCCTTTTTTATACATCTTTCCGGTGTCTGGGTCCGTAATATCTTTGGTGAGTTTTGCTGCTTTCACTTCTAAATGATCTGGCAGCAAATACTTTAAGTGTCCAAGATCACGCTCCTTGATGTCACGTTGTACTGGATGATCTGGCAAAGCAATCCATTGTTCAAGTGTTGTTTCTTTATGTTCATTAAGTTTCATAATGTTTTCATATCCTTTGAAATTTGAGTTGTTAATTGATGTTCTTTTGGTGTTACGCTTCCTGCTTGTAAAAGATTGACCTCATTAATTCTTTTAACAGCAATGTCGTAGTATTCTTTCTCTAGTTCTATACCGATAAATTCTCTTCCTGTTAATTTAGCACTAACTCCACATGAACCACTGCCCATTGTAAAGTCCATCACTGTGTCGCCTTCATTACTATATGTCATAATCAACCAGTTAAGAAGATTAGTAGGCTTCTGTGTGGGATGAACTGTCTGTTGTGCAGAAAAGTTCCTTGATGCATGTAGTATGCTCTTGGGATATCTTGTGCCAGGATTACTATTCTCCATCATTTTTTTATTTCCAAAGCCGTATCCATGTGTATTCTTGCCGCTACCGTATCCTTCTGGATTCTTTGACTTCCTTGTATATGCGTCACCTGTCTCCATTATAGGGTTGTATGTTGCACCTTTGGATTCTCTTTGAAAGACCATGATATTCTCATGAACTTTCTGCGGCCGTTTTTTTGCAAGTCCGGGCGATCCACATTTGTTTTTGTTCCATACCAATTCATACTTGAAATTCTTTATGTTTGAACATATAACAAGAGATGAAAAGGGTTGCGAACCAAAGATGATGGTATTGCCATTTGGTTTTACGATGCGGTCAAGTTCCTTCCACATTTGATCAAAGTCAAGCACCTTATCCCAATCGATGCTTGTCGTTCCATATGGCGGATCGACGCACACCATGTCGACTGAATTGTCATCCAGTTGAGGGAATACATCGAAACAAGAGGCGTTATAGAGTTTCATATCCCTCATGTATCCCCACTTTTTTTCTAACAGATTCTTTATAAGCACCGATCAAAAATTCATATCCTTCTTTATGTGATCTTTCGATTATCTCTTTGTTCTTACTCCAATTGATCTGAAACAGTAAATTGTTTCCGTTTGGTGTTAATTTTGTCAGGGTTTTTAGTCCCTGCATCAAAACTTCATTAGTTATCTTATTAAGAACTAAACAATAATAATCTCTATCATTGTCCTCATCTTTCTTGCCCCTGAGTGAATTTTCAAATTCAGGCCACGACTTAATTTTAGTTATTTCTTCCTCACTCATATTTGTGAGAGAATGTAATACTGCACCTTTAGCAGAAAAGTTATCAGCAGTTTTATAAGTAGAGGATTTTATATTAGTGCAATAATCAAAAATTTTTACATCCCACCAATGACGAGGAACCCCCTCAATGATGTTTTCCTTACCATATTTCTTCTGTAAAATATTTATGATTGTAGTCTCATCTTCTGCACTATTAAGCCTTCCATCACTGTGTCTTGTGCAGATAGGAATATCAACTTCATTCAGAAAAATTCCAACATCCTCTAAAATCTTTGGTATCATAACAATCTTCCACTCTAATTATTACTTACATACTATACCAAATATTCTGGTCAATGTCAACCTTTAATTACACCGATCACCCAATTTTCTGCACAGTCTTCAGCATACCTTTCGGTATGGTCAACTATAAGTCTGTCACCTATATGAGAATCATTCTCAAAGAATTTCACAAACCAATCACCGCCATCTGTTCTAGGTTCATCTAGAAGCCAGACTTCAGACCTTCTATTTTGATATTCTTCACTTCCAAAAAATTCATGATATAATTTCATTTCATTCCTATGTCATGTTTAGTTCCAATTTAGATATTATATATTCCTTTACAATATCGCTTCTTACAATGTCTTCCTTATCAAACTCAACAAAATCGAAAGACTTCATTCTCTTAATGACTCTCATAAAATCGTGCAAGCCTTCCTTCTCATCATCCCAACGGAAATCAGACTGCCTAAAGTCTCCGCAAAATATAACTCTAGTGTTATCACCTAGGCGGGTAATCACACTATCTAACTCATGCCATGTCATATTCTGGCACTCATCTACTATAACAATACTATCGTTCAATGTCAACCCTCTTATGAAAGAAGTTGTATTAAACTGAATAATTCCTTTCTGTTTTAGTATATCGTATGCATCACCTCTATTGAATAGTTCACTACATACGGAATAGTAAGGTGCTTCATATGCTTTGGATTTTTCCTTTTGACTGCCAGGTAGAAACCCCATGTCTCTAGTGGGCACTACACTACGAATTAAATGTATGGTATTCTTATCATCATACTGATCTAGTATGTCTCGTAAAGCTAAGAATAATGATATAAATGTTTTTCCTGTTCCTGCTACCCCATGAAGAAGTACATTTTTCTCAGAGTTAAAAGCTTGGAATGCTCGAGTTTGTGCGTTTGTTATTGGTTCTATATTTTCGAGTCTTATTCCTGTGCCCCCTTTTCTATTTTTAGTTTTATTCTTTTTTAATTGTCGTCTTTCTCTTTTTGTTAACGGTCCAATGTATGAAATATTATTATCTTCGTATGCAGAAACGTCTGTATGTGACATATGGACTTCCTTTTGTTAGGGGTTATTACTTCATCGTAAACTCCTTGATCTCGCTTTTCTCCACTTCTCTATTGCTTTTTGCGTCTTAACTTCCTTACTTGATCGACTACCGACTTTATCCGCTAAAGGTGTATTGGGATTGGCTGCGGCTAATCGCGCCATGTTTTCATTCCATCCGTCATCGTTTCTCATACCGGAGCCGGAAATGATATTTACTTGTGATGGGGGTAGTTGTCGGATATGGGGATGTTCCGATAGAAATTCTTCTTTCTCTTTGATTGAGAAGAAGGCTTCAAATTCTACATTATCTTTTTCATTCAAGAAATCATAAGTCGGCATATCAATCCTTTATGTATTAAAACTCTCTCCACACCCACAACTGGCTACTGCATTTGGATTGTTTATCTTTAGGAACGATCCGCCTAGTTCTTTCACAAAATCTATCTCACACCCTATTATATGCATTTCTGCAAAGGGGTCAAGAACTAATACACCTTCTATGGGATTAGACCAATGTACATCTGGCCAGTTGCTTGCAAAGTCCCATACATACGTTAATCCACTGCAGCCACCACCCTTTACGCCAAGGGATACGTGGTCTGAGCCTGGACTTTCTGGTTCATTTGCAACTAATACAGATGTTAAGTACTCTATTGCTGAAGCAGTAAGAGACACCGGCGACTTGAATGCCGCCGGTTTTTTCGTGTCGGAATCTGCAAATACATCAGTCATGCATTTATTTATGAAACTCTAACTCTGTCTTTGAGAGTTTTAATCTCATTCTCCTTTCTTTTTTCCCAATCTTTTTTGGTTCTCTTCTTACCATTCTTGAGAACTTTGGGAAAGAACTTAGAACCCTCCAAACGCTCGAGGGCCCTCACGCGACGATTTTCAATATTCTTCTTCATACTGCTCCCCTGTATATATCTGCATTAAACGCATCTTTACCGTCAATCCATTCCATCCAATATGGTTTGTTTCCATTGCGGTACTGAGCGAATGACATTTTTTCAAGTAGGTAATATGTCCGATATGCTTCTACCGTATCGTCATTCTTACAGTAGGCCGGCATACATTGCGGAGGGTCAACGAACCCGTTTCTTTGTATCGCCTTTGGATCGGTACACAACCCATGTAAGAGAAGTTCGGACTTGTGATATTTACCATAGCGGGTCGTGTACTGTTCAAGTAGGTGGACCCATAACTGGAACAGCCAGTCATAATGGTCGCGACTAGACCTAACCCAAACAGTGCAAGGGTGGTTCTTGTGTGCGACTTTGTATAGTCTTTTATCATCTGCATAAGCATCTCCATCTAAGACCCTATGTGCAGTGCTCATCATCTGAGCACTCTCAAGTATCATCTTGACAACGTGCTTGTCGCAATGCATTTCTGCTGCGATTTTAGGATCACGATCTAAGTAGAAAATATTCATTTACCAACCCATAGCCATTCTAGTTTCTTCCGGTACACTATCCATAGTAAAAGGTGGATCAAAAGTGGTTATCACTTCGCAGTGCATTGCATTTGTATTTTTCATCCCAGCAGAATATATATCCTCAACGATTGAATCTGCAAACGGACAAAACGCGCTTGTTAACGTATGTGTAATCTTTACCTCTTGCTCCTTCTGGTCTATCTCTATATCATAGATCAACCCCAAGTCATAGATGTTGATTGATATCTCTGGATCAAACACTTCTTTTAAATTTGCAATAACGGTATCTATATCAACTTTCATCTTCTATTTCCAATTTCTTGTTTGCACCCAATACATGTATTATTTTACTCTGTTTCTCTTCAATTGTCAAGACTCTTTCTTGCTCAATCATCTGAATAATTAAGCTAGTGAGGTTTATTTCTTTCTCTAACTCATTAACCTTTTTCTGCAACCTTTTCATACTTTCAATGTAATATTCAATCTCCTGTTCCTTCTTGATTTTAGATTCAATTAGGTCAGAGAGATATATTATATTGTCATCCGCCATGGGTACTCTCTATAAACTTCTCGACAGTCATGCCAGTAATGTTGGGTGCATTAAGAGAATAATACTTAGTATTACTAGGAAGAACAAACGTAAAGCTTGTGGTCTTATTTTGACCAGCAAACCATTCCAGAT
>VTLG01000108.1_pt1 | contig 26219 bp, 16 predicted proteins | sample 4694571 | NCBI WGS metagenome assembly VTLG01 (sample SAMN12604809, study PRJNA352737) | marine metagenome | biome: ENVO:00000447; feature: ENVO:00000209|ENVO:00000569|ENVO:01000036; material: ENVO:00002151; isolation source: viral sequences binned using virsorter ...
GATACCCAGACAGCATAGCGTGACAAAATGCTCCGTTGTAACCTGATAAATAAACTTCTACTTGAAAACTACCATATCCAATATTAGATGCTCCATTATTACAATTAGGAACTGTTATTCTAAAGCTACCAGATTTACTGCCTGTCGCACCGCTTGTGCCAAAGTATGTCCAGAAATTGGAATGGAAAGCAACTGTATGAAAATCGGTTGTATTTTCAGTTCCATTTATAAGCAAACCACCACTTTCCACTTGTAAACCTGCCATATTGCTTGGAACACTTGAATTACTTGCAACTGATACAAAACCATCAGAAGTAATGCGCATTCTTTCTTCATCTGCAACTTGGAATTGTATAGTTTGTCCTGAACCATCAAATACTTGTTTTTCATCTCCATTACCAATTTCTAATGAAGCATCTAGTGCAGCTATTTCTTTTATATAAGTTTTTCCATCATTATCAAATTTAGCGACATTTACTCTAGTGCTTCCATGACCAGTGTAAATTAATAAGTCATCTGATAAAGCTGAAATTAATGGTGGTAATGTAGAACTTCCATTATCTTTTATTTCTATGCCTGAGTAAGCATCTGTTGATTCAACTCGCAGTGGTTGGTTATCAGCACTAGAAATATGTAAAGGTTTTGCAGGACTCTCAGTTCCTATACCTACGTTTCCAGTATCAGTAACAGTTAAATAAATTAAACCAGCATTTCTACCAAAGCGATGATCTAAAGCATAATAATTAAGATCTAATTGGTTTACTCCAGCTTGGTCACTTCTAATTTCGCTTCTGTTATTTGAATTATCAAATAGTAGTGATAATCCTTTTGTATCTGTAGTTGCACCTAGTAATCTGAGATGCCCTGAATCAGCTTTGATTTCCAGTTTATTTGATGGTGCATTTGTTCCTATACCAACTGTTCCATCATTTCTAACAAAAAATCCTGTGCCTCCTCCAGTATAAGTAGCAAAAGCGTATCTAATGCTTGAAGTTGTTCCACTTAAATCAACTCTTAATCCATAAGCATCTGCATGGGTATGTTTAAAATCTGCTATCCAAGCATCAGCTGCGGATTCTTCTACATGAAGCTTAAGGTTTGGGCTTGCTGTTCCTATACCTACTTTTCCATCATGAGTAATCCTGACCCTTTCTGTCAAAGAACCACCATCAGGTTGCGTAGAAAATATTAAAGCACCATTGTCATTTGCTCCGTCTGTTTTTGCGTGTATTTGTACTAGGTCTGTATCTGTATTATTTCCAAATAGTATTCTTCCTATACCTTGATCTGTGTTGGAATCGTTTCGTCTAATTTGTATTCCGTGTCCACCACCAGAAGCAGGAGTTTCTATTTGTAGGAAATCGTCTGTGTGACTTGCTGTATCTCCTAAGAATAACTTATTATTAAAGATGGCCGTTCCTGCGTCAGACATATCAAGAGTAAGAGCTGTAATAATAGTTCCACCATCATTACCTCTAAATATCATATCCTTATCTTGAACAGCAGCTTTTAGTTGAATATCACTACTGCTGTTTATAAGTGAAAATATATCTACTGTTCCGTCTTGAAATTTAATATCACCGCCATCTGCGTCAAGGATAATGTCTCCCCCTGCATCAATCGTGAAATTGCCTGCATGAGCAATGTTTCCTGTCATCGTACCACCAGATAAAGGTAGCTTGGTGGCTATCGCATTATTAACAGTAGTAGTAAACGAAGGATCATCACCTAAAGCAGCTGCAATCTCGTTTAGGGTATCCATGGTCCCTGGAGCTGAATCTATAAGGTTATTTACTGCGGTCGTAACAAAAGCCGTGGTCGCAATACGTGTGGTACTATTCCCTGCCGATTGAGTCGAAGTAGTAGGATTACCCGCTAAGGCTACGTCATCTGCTATTAACTCACTTTGTACTTTTGTTGTTGCCATAATCTACCTCTTAGGGTTAGCATCTTTAACAGCCTTTAATGCTGTATAGAAAGATCCCGTCTTATCTAATTTACCCTCATCTATATCGTGAAATAACTTATCTAATTGTTCTTTAATATCTGGATACGCTATGAATCTACTAACTCTAGCTTCTTCGGTCGCATCCCATGCTGTTTCTCTTTCGGCTATTTTAGCTGTTATAGCTGAATCACTTGGTTGTGTTCCACCACCTTGCCAATCAATCGTTGACAAATCATTTCCTTGTATTGAAAATTTTCCTTCGGGAACTAAATCTAAAATAGCGTTCATTGCTGAACAATATAGTTCTTTTCTTTCTTTTTTATATTCTACTGTCATTAGTCTGCACTTATCTCCTGTATTATCATATGCGAACCTTGGCCTTGATAATTCATTGTTACAGGACCATTATATGCACCACCCAAAAGTCTAACTGTATATGTTCCAGCTGATAACGCTCCACTTATACCTTGTGATGTCATGAACTGTCTTTCTACATTATCAGTTTGGTCCCAACCATAGTGATTACCATTATGATCTGATATATTAGTTGTAGTACCACCTGAGTTTTCCCATTGAATTAACATATTTGCGTTCTGACCAGTGGAAGAACTTTGAATTTGTCCTGAATGTCCCCAAACAGCTAATTTAGAATTCTCCTTAACCGTAATTGTTGTACTACAAATAACTGCCGATGAACCTGATGAAATTGAAGTAGCTGTAGATCCATAGGCTTCTTTTGTTTGAAGAACCATACCACCACTGCCACTTTTAATTTGACCAAGATAATTAATCTCCATCATTTTAGTATGACTAGTAGTAGCGTTATACCCAGCATTTGTATAGAAATAGTGGTTCTGTAATCCTCTATGAGCTCCATCTGCTGAACCATAGTAAAGAGAACTATTACCGTTTTGAGCAAACAGTTGAAAGAGACTAACTGAATTATTGGTATACATGGTAGAAACAATACCAGCTGTTTTATTATTGTTATCTGTTTTATTACTTCCAATTCTTATTTGGTCATAACCACCACCCATAATATCTAACATATTACTCGGTGAATCTGTTCCTATACCAACCTTCCCATCATCCTTAATACGCATTCTTTCTGTAGCGGCCGTATCAAAGGTTAATGCATCATTCGTATGCTCATATATAACTCCACCTCTATTATTTGCATCTGCGTCTGAAAAGAATAAACCTGCATTTGCATTATTTGCTGAAGCTAAGTTAATATAAGTTGCTCCAGCATTATCTAAGAATAGAGCTGTCCTAGAGTTTCCTTCTATTAATCCTGTTGTGCCGTCTGGTCCACATATATGTAATGGTCTATCAGGAGAAGTTTCTGCGATACCTACATTCCCATCTGATGACATTGTCATCTTAGTTGTTCCATGAGCTAAGAATTTTATATCTTGTCCGTCATCAGCGTTTAAGAAAGTAGCACCACTAGCATTTTGTGCTAATGCGTAACCACCTGAATCAGCTGAATGAAGATGAGAGAAAACAGCGTAGTCTGAAAGTCCTGAAAGACCACCACCTACATGAGCTCTACCAATCTCAGCTACTACATCTGAATCAGCAGAAACTTTAATTGTATTATTAAAGATTGCAGTACCCGCATCTGACATATCAAGGGTAAGAGCAGCAATGGTTGAGCCACCATCATTGCCTTTAATTATAATATCACCATCGCTTCTTGTTGATAGAATTTCAAAATTATCACTATCTTGATGAAAATAACCAAAGTTACTTCCACCATCTCTTAAGACAATTTCTCCACCATCAGCATCAAGAAAAATATTAGTTGTTGCGTCAATAATGAAGTCATCTGTGGCTGTAATAGTGTCAGCATCAATAGTTAATTCATCTACCGTGATTCCACTAGCTGTTAAAGTGCCTGTTACTGTTACACCTGATGATGACGTTGCGAATTTTGCTGAGTTGTCATAATAAAGAGTTACTGGTCCTGCAGTATGGAAATTAGCAGATTGTTTATCTAAGGCTGAGTTATATATTTGTACATTTGTACTAGCTTGTATTCTTAAATCACCTGTTCCACTTTCTTTTATATAACTGTAATTGCCATCATGGTAAATTTGTAAATCTTCACTTGTACCAAATGTAGCTACTACATTATCGTCATGTCTACTGCTTCTACTGAATACTGTCCTATCGGCACTTCCATCTATAGTTAGATATGTTTGTACTCCACCTGAACCATCATCTGACCTGAATAAAATATCTTTATCGTCTGCTAACTGGTTAAAATATAAATCACCAGTATTATTGGTCATAAAACTATCAGTGCCATCGTGAGCGATTCTTAAATCAGTGCTATTACCAAATATAGCTTCAACGCTATCAACGTGCTTAGTATGCTTATCAAACTGTGTTAAACCTGCACTTCCGTCTAAAGTTACATACGCTGTTGCCCCACCTGACCCGTCATCACTTTTTAATATAATATCTTTATCATCTGCATTATTATGCAGTACCAAATCTCCTATAGCATTAACTATATATGAATGGTTACTATCATGGTAAAGAGTAAGGTCATCTCCTGTACCTAGTTTAATCTTGGCACTATCTGGCATGTCCAAATGACTGGAGATATGAACCTCTCCCACAACATCTAATACCCCGTTACTAGGAGATGCAGTACCTATACCGACACGCGAATTGGAATTATCTACAACAAACGTAGGAGAATCGAAGGCTACGTCATACGAGCCCACGGTTAAGGATCCAGGCATTGTAATGTTACCTGAAAGCTTAGAGCTAGTTACTGTACTATCACTAGGGGTGCCTATATTTACGGGGTTAATTGTATAAACGGTGACCGTACGTCCTACAGTTACACCGGTGTCGAATGTAAGAGTGTTTGAACTTAGCGTAAAAGCGGCTTGATTCTGAAAAACCCCGTCTATAAAAGCTACAACGTTCGATTCTCCCCCTGGTGCATCAGAAAGAGTGAACGCAGTTTGGCCACTTGTAGCTGTAAATGTATCAACAGTAAGATTAGAGCTTTGTAAATTAATTAGATTATCAACAATAACTTCTATTTTTGTGCCGTTTGTCGGAGCTGCATCAAAAGTTAAAGTTGATCCACTAAAAGAGAAGGTGTCATGGTGTTGCATAACACCATCAAGGAAAACCATGGCATTTGCTTCAACACCAGGGTCTACCCCTATGTTGTAGTCAGTCGCGCTAGAGGCGGCGGTTGCGTTATATACAGTTTGATTAGCTGATTTAGAAGCTATATTTTCCTGTATTTCAGTAAGTAAAGAGGCTGTTATACGAAGTTGAGCTTCATCCCCTGAAGAAAAAGCTCTGGCTGTTGTACTATCTTGAGCTCTAACAATGGTTAAGTTATTACCACTACGGGCGGTAACTTTACATATTTCGTTATTAGTCCCATCATCAAATGTGATGTAGAAATATTCACCCGCTCCCAAAGAAGGAAAAACAGATCCATCTGCGACTGCTGCTGAAGTAACAGAGGAGTTTATCCCGCTAGACAGGGTAGTTTTGGCATTGTTAGTAAACTTAACGGCCATTAAGCTAGCTCCTTACTGTTGTAATTATTAACTAACTGTAACCGTCCAGGTTATCGTCATACTATCAGCACTGCCCTTATTCACGACATTAAATTCAGTTCTGCATAACAACGTCCCACTACTAGAAGCATTCAAAATACCTGCTTCAGTAACGGCCCCTGTTCCAGTTCCAGCCCCAAAAGTAGCTGTGTAAGTCACTACTGCACCAGAAGCTGAGCTACTAGCTAAAGAAACTCTTCCAAGTTCTGTTTGTAGTGCTGTATCACCAGCTGCGGGGTTATTGGTACCAGACCCAATAGCCATGTGCGTCATCGCTGCAGGGCTATTAGAGGTTGTTTTTAATATACTAGAAGCTACAAACTCTTTACCTGCGGTAACAACGAGGTTGTCAACTTCTTGTACGACGTCATCATTTAGTGATATGGTTAGCTTACCTTTAAGCTTTAAACCATCATTAACATTCGACATAGTTTGCTCCGTTATTTAAAATTATTAATACCACATCTACACCTATTCATTGAGTGTAGACACATTAAAAGCCGTTGCATTAAGTAAACTCGAAGCACCGAGTATAAGTAACACATTGATCGACTCACTTATTGTAGCATTGTCTGACAAAGATTTGCTAAAACTAAGAGAAGATAACAAATCAGCCAAAGAAACCGACTCTGATTTCGGTGAAGAAAACGAAGACGAGTATGACTCTGCCACACTTACAGAATCACTAGCGGGTAGTGAAGCACTGTAAGCAAACGCTTCAGATACAGACACAGTCTCACCTGAAGGAGATTTAGAGATACTCTGAGCCAACGACTCAGTAATACCTACTATATTGCTTTTACTAGCGGACGTATCAGTTTTTAATACATCCGTTCCAGACGCAACATCATCTAAGGTAAAAGCATCCGCAAAAGTTCTCGCAAACGAGACCACTCTACTGAAAGCTTCTGCTAAAGTGATTGACTCACTTTGCGGTACACTTACCAGTAAAGACGAAGACTCAGATAATGTGGTTGTTTCTGTTTTTGCTAAAGAAACAGAATTAACAGAAGATTCAGAGAAGGTAACAGTTTCTGTTTTAGGAAGCGTTACACTTCTAACATCTGAATCGCTGAACGCGTATGAATCTGAATAACTACGTACGTAGTCCATAACACGGGTACTATTTTCACTCAATGTAGCCGTATCAGAAGTAGCTTTACCAATGGCTTTAGCTAAAAGTTCTTCTATAACAGGGCTATCTGCCTTCCCTAAAGAAGTATTTACTGAAGAAATAGCGTCTGAAGCCGTTACAGTTAAAGCATGTGGGCTACTAAATTGAGCACTAAAATAAAGGTTTTTAGTGTCAGGATCTAAAGAAATATCGGATAAAGATAATAATTCATACGCGGACGAAGCCTGCATGAACTGATATGTAACAGAAGATTTCGCATGGATAAACGTCGTAGTCGGTTCCGTAGCATCGGTTTGGACTACTAAAGCGAGTTTTTTAAAATCAACTGTTAACTTAAATGCCATTAATCGAAATCGTCACGCACTACAAACTTCACTAAATCGTGTACAGTTTGTACACCCCCGTTAGACTTGGTGAACTCAATTTCACCTTCGTATGTACCAGACGCTGTCCAAGTACCTGAAGGGAATATTGTTTTACATTCTCCGCTAGAAGCACCAGTAATCGTCATAGTTATTGTCGAAAGTACTGTTGTTTCACCTACTTCACGTATACGGAGTTTAACGGTTCCACCTGTTATATCTATAGGGGCCCACGTAGCCGAATCTTCCGCATCTAATGTTTTTCCAGTTGCAGCAGCATTACTGTCCTTAAGCGTAAAGTTAAGCTCAGGAAGAGTGTCTCCTACTACTAATTTTATTGTTGATGCATAAGCCATATCTATTACCTCAAATTATTATATACCATAATTATCTAACTGCCGCATATCCAGGCATGTAATCAGATAACTTGGCATTGCCTCTTATTAAATCTTCTAATCGTTCCGCTGTAGGACCTAAAGGCGGAACCCAGAAAGATTTTCCAAATTGATCAGCTTCCAGTATAGGAATAATAAGACCAAAAGGCCCTAAGATACCCGCTCTGTCGATGATATCTTCACTATATTCACCCCAACGCATAGTATCACTTCTGAAAGCTCGCTCATCTCCACCCCTTCCTAAGTACTTGAGCCATTCTCTTATTTCTAGCCCCACCATAGTAAGAGGTAAAATTGTTAACGCCCCTAATACTAACGGTACAGATGCGCTAGAAACGGTCCCATCTTCCGAATATCTATTTTTAGACTCTCGAATAGCCCCTCCAACTACATTCTTACCATACGCATAGAAGAAGGATTTAAGCTGCCAAACAAGAGCAGTGTAAGGGTTAGAAGCCCAAACCGGTCTTTCTGCAGAGTTAGGACGTACAATAGATTCTTCTACAAACCTACCTAATGCCATTTGTACACGTTGTCCTTCCGGTGTACTAAAGCTACGCCCATTCTGATCCCACACTTTAATATCTTCTCTGCTTACTTGTAGCTCTCGTAGGTTTCTACTAGAACGATCAGTGTTTAAGTTTGCTTGGCGGATAAGGAATTGCTCCCCCATTCCAGCAGCAAAGGTTCTAGTAAAGTTGGTATACCACTCTAGTCCAATTGCTTTAAAGAAAAGATCAGAATACTTTTGTGCTGTAGGTGTCATAAAGCCCATTTCATTCGCCTGCATAATACTGGTATTAAGCGAATCAAACGTTATAACTCCAACATCTCTAGCGAACTGCTGCATTTCTTTTGTATCAGTAAAATACCTACGAACTTGATTTAACCCTTCTTTTAAGTTTTCCATAGAAAGATCTTTAGACCTTAGTACAGGACCCGCTAAATCAGGCAAAGAAGCTAACGTAGCAAAAGTTAAGTAAGTCATTATATTTACAGAAAGAAGCACGCTATTTATTTTACGCATAGCAGGAGACATATTTAATCCTGTTTTACCCAGCATAGCCTTCATAGCATCTCTAGCTGCGGCTCTATCGGTTTCATTAGGAATACGTTGCAACATAATTTCAGTTGCCTGCCACCCATCTACTGCATCTCCTGCTTTTTTACCTGTAAAAGATTGCCTAAAGGCTGGCCCTTGGGCTTTTATGTTAGCTATATCTTGCTTAGTAAGTGTAGTTTGGAACTTTTCTTTATAGTCCAAACGTTTAGTCATATCATTTATGTATCTACGTATCGCTGTATTAGCGTCTTCAAGTGCTCCTATATCACGGAGTCTTTCGTTAGGAATTTCCCTAAAATATTGAGCACGAGCCTCATTGGTACCAATGGCGACATCCGCTACTTCGGGCCTTGAGTTATCCGTATTGTCTTCTCCTTCACGGATCATAGCTTCAACTACTTTCTCAAAACTACCTGGGGTACGGCTCATCTCTTGGCCTGTATTAGGGTTAATCACCACAATGTCTTCAGGGCCTTTTTTATTAAATTCTTTTAATAACGCAACTAAATCATCTCTAACTTGTTGGTTAGCTTGGAGTTCTGCAATAGCAATAATACGGGGGTAGAAATTATCACGCTTAAAGACCTGGTCCTTACCTCTAATATAATTCTCATAGAAATCATCTAAGAACTGACGTACTTCTTGGGCTTTTGGGCTAAGCTGTTCTTTAGGAACATCTCGTTCAGCTTCTCTAAGTATAGTTTCAAATGCGTCTAAATCAGGGACAGTTTTACCTGTTATAGTTTGTTTAGTAGGGGCTATCTTATGTAGGTCATTAAGCCTTTGGTAGGTAAGAAGAACACGGGCATTTAAATGTCCTGTTTTTTCTTCTGATTGAGACATAGAATAAATAGCATTAGCCAGCTCCGGGCTAAACTTCTTCAAGTAGTTGTGTGCAGGTTGTAGGAAATAAGCTACGGACCAATGCCTTTTATCATTAGGCATTAACTCTTTACCTGCCTCTAAATTCTCAATTGCTATTCGTTTTATCTGCTGTAAAGCTTTCCTAGGCATAAAAGGTTTAATCCTTGCGCCTAATTCATCCAGCATATTACGTACTATCACTTTATCTGAGACAGGCATATTGGTATTTCTAATATTCCCATCCTTATATGTCTTAATTACATCTTGTACATACGGATCAAATGCTTCATTTCGCGTAAACCTACGCCTCAAATTGCCATCAAGACTTTTAAAGACTGCTCTTATCTTGTCTGCTAGACGTTTAAAGAAACTTTCAACTCCGTTAGTAGGTTTCTTAGCTTCAGCTAATAACCACGTACCCATTTGGTCTGCGTACCATTCTTCAAAACCAAATTCACCTTTGTACTGTTCCGAAACTCCTGCGTCTCGGTCTTTTTCCCACGCTGTTATTAAATCATTACGGAGTTTAGGGTTATTTAAAGCTCTTTCCATTTCTTGATGGAACATCGCATGGCCTATCTCATGTCCTAACGCTAGAATAGACTTAACTTGTTGATTTACCGTTGGGTTAGCAGGAACGTCTATAATAATTAGATCTGTGTCCTTAAACCTAAAGTACTTACCTAAAGAATCCATGTTAGCTACACTTTCGTTAATAAGTTCTGCTATAGAATATTCCTGCCCATCTTGCATAATCCTCGCATCAGTCTCATAGCCATTCTCTACTATATGCTGTTTAGTTAAAATTTCGGTATTACGCCCTCCATACCCTAACCTACTAGTTAGTATATTTTGAAGCTGGGGCCACACTTTCCCCATAACAGAACTCCAACTGGCATCTATTTGGACTCGGCCTTTATTTGGATATACTCTAGGGCCCCCTAAAGGGTCATTCATACTTCCGCCTGTTCTTATCTCTGTAAGTGTTACAATTGGCGCGTGTAGAGGATTATCTAAATCTACTTTAGGAGGGGCAAACTCACCTTCTGTGCCCTTTACTTCATCCACAAAATCAGCTCTGTCTACAAACCCTTCGTTCAGTTCTCTCTCAAGTTGGAACTTACGATCACTTTCTTGTTGGCTTAAAGCATCGGGCGGGTAAAACTTATCGTTTGGATCTCTATTAGGATCAGCATAAAATTCTTCAAATGCTCTTTGCACTTTATTATCAAGGGCTTCCAATTCCCTCCTTCGTGCTGCATCTGTTGTAGTATCTTTCTCTCCTACTTTTATTTCTTGGTCGGTTATAAGACGCCCTTGTTCTGCCTGAACAAAAGAAACTGTTTCTCCGCCTTTAACCTGATATATAGGAGCGTTTTGCCAAGTTTGACTTTCATTTAAAGTTACTCCTTCATGTAAAAGCTCGTACCCATTTTCTACTAAGGCTTCGTACATACGAGTAAAGCCATCTGCTATACGCCCTGTACCTTGAGTATATCCTTCTGGAGCATTTAAACCGAGATCTAAACCAAACTGAACTAAGTTACCCATATAAACGTCCCTAACTCTCCCATCAGGACTTCTAACAGACCAGCCAGGTGTTTTATTTCTAAGAGCTTGTGAGGCTCTAGAAGCTTGGGTTACTACATCTCCAATACGTTCTGCGGCATTTATCCTATCCCCAGGCAATACATCTTTAGGAGAAGTGGCCATAGTCCACTCCCCGTTTTCATTCTGCCTAGGAGTTAGCATCCTATTAGGGTCAATACGTGATTGTGCTTTAAAGGTCTCAAGGAAACTGGTAGGTAAAGTATCTAAAAGAGCTCTAACCTCGGGGTTTTCTTCTATTCCATTAAGATCTAAAAAATCTTGTTCTAGACCTTCTCTTTTATCCAATTCAGCATTAACTTCCTCATCCGTCATCCCTTCAAATGCAGTGGCGGGGTCCCTTGGGGCCCAGGTCATAATAGGACGATTAGCTCTAGCCTGAACAATTTCCTGTTCAGTCATTTTGGCTTGTTCTGCTTTGGTAAGAGGTTTAGTAATAAAACCTTCTCTACCACCTTCTATAACATCACCGGCCTTACTAAACTTATCTGCTTCTTCTTGAGTAATGGTTGTTGCTGGGTCTGTTGGACTTTTAATTGTTCCTAATTCTCTTAACGTTGGATCTATCTGCTGTCCAGTAGTTTCCATACTACGTTCAGTAAAATCGAATTCGCCTTGTTCAGGTGCGGGTCCTTCAGGTGCTTCGGGTGTCCTAGTCTCAGGAGCAGTTTCTTGAGTCTGTGTAAACCCAAAGCCCTCCCCTCTAAACGCTTGTTGCCTTTCGTTAAAAGCTGCTTCTCTAGTAACTCCTTCTATACTGTATTTACTTTCATTCTTAAACCGCGTACGGGCGTGCAATTTAACCTTATCTACGTTTGCTTCAGATGTCGTTTGCTGCCAAACAACATTACCTGCAGAATCTTTTACTTGTACAACAGCATTATGTGAAGGGTCTGAAACTTCTGTATAACCTAAAATTTGTTGGAGGAAAGTCTCAGAAAAACCAGAATCAACAGCGTCATTAGCGTCAGTTTGAAAGTTCTTGTTAGTCTTATCTAGAATTAAGAACCCTGAGTTATTAGCAGTGTCCTGGACCATAGCAAACTTTTCTTCTATCTGAGCAGGGGTGTATCCTTCTTCTACAAGGTCTTGTAAAAAATCATTAAGGGTATTAGCAGTATCTGCTTCATTTAAGCCATCAGTGGGGAGCCAAACCGCTTTGGTCTCTGTTTCCTCATCTAAAAGCGCCTGTATTTGCGCTTGAGACCACTCTTTTGGTTCCGGTATAACTCTACCATCAGACTGCCCCCTCTTAGAAGCAATAACCGCTTCCTCTGTTATATCCATACCTTCTTCGGTATAGCTTCTAGCCTTGCCAATAACATTAGCAATAGCTCCTGTAGGAGCTGACCTACCCGCTCCAGCCCAAAACCCAGCAAAAGCAGACTCTGCCCTTCTTAAATTTGCTTCTCTATCTGAATAATTAGGATCAATTCCAAAACGCTGTTGGATAAATAATTCCTCTTGTAAAGCCTCAGTAGTACCTTCAACAAGTCCCCCTTTAAGTAAACCTCCGCCGAACCCTTTAGCCGCTTCCATCAACCAGCCCGCAGCTTCTGGGTCGCCTGTCTTAGCATATCTACCTGCCATACGCTTAAACAAAGCACCAACAAATAATTTTTCGCCTAAAGTACCAATGATAGCTTGAGGTATACCAAGGCCTAACGCTGCTGCGGCTTCTTCGTCGGTTAATTTATAACCTGCTTCTTTATATTCTCCAAGAGCCTGTGAAGACCCCACTACGTATTCTTGCCCTCCAGCTCCAGCCCAAAATCCTGCCGATATAAAAGGAAAATTAGAAGGCACACTACCTGTTCTAGCTAAATTTACAAAGTTAGGGTACTGACCCATGCGTTTAACTGATTCATAGGCCCCAGCTAATATAGCTTCTTCGGCTTCATCTAACGCTTCTCCGAGCCCTTTTCTGTGAGCTACTTTCTTTTTTAAAATATCAGAAATAACTTCTCGTGTTACTCTCTTAGACGTTGCACTAAGTACTCCTTTCCCTACCGCAGCTACTGCAGCCCCCGTAAAACCAGAACCTACTGAACTAATAGCCATTGGAGTAAACTGGCCTATAGATTTAACTACTTGATCAAAAAAACCTTCAAAAGTCGGTTCTTCCAAAAAATCTTCAAAAGTGCCCATAGAGTTGAGTAATAGAGACGCGTCTTGTTGTAAACGCTCTGCCCTATTTAATTTAGCTGTTGCGGCTTCTTCGTCTCCTTGTAAAAGATTAAAGATTGCTCCAAATTGGTACACATCTGAAGTTAATTGTTCCCCACCTGCTTTTACAGAATCGGACCAAATATCTCCTGTAGTATAACGAGGGGTAGTACTAGTATCGCCTCTGTACTGTCTAGCGGCTGAAGCTGCAGCTTCATATTTAACAGTTTCATTTAGCTTTGCTGCTAAAACTCCACTAAGATCTAACCTAGAAGCACTACCAACCATTCCTTGATCAAACTGATTGTAAGCAGGTTGTCCTGCAGGAATAGGTTGCCCTACAGAAACAGGCCCAGTCGTAGGTGTATAAGTAGTTCTATCTCTAGCTCTAGAAGGACGGGTACGAGACCTAGTTGTTGGAGCTACAAGATCAAATAATGGGTTTGCCCCCCTGTTTTCTTGTCCAGGAGTAAATCCCCCTGGTATTTGACCTGTAGAATTACCTAAAGAACCTAAAAGACTAGAAAATTTAGCGGCTCTAGTAGGAGTTTGTTCTCTAGCCCATTTTGAATCCATGGCCTCTTTAGAAGCTGCTTCAAAATCCCCGTCCTGCATCAACTTCCAAGTATCTACAAACTTAGTATTCCAAGCTGTGCCTAACTGAAAGTTAACTGAAGTAAGTCGTTCTAAAAACGCTTGTCTTTGAGTGGGATCTAATTCTTGAAATCTAGGTAAGCTATTAGCTTGAGTTTGTGCAGCTCTATAGCTTTTATCTAAATCCTCTTCATACCATTTATCGAGCTGCGCTTGGGGTACAGTAGTACCAGGGGGGTAAAGTTTTAGCTCATCATCAGACAAAAAGTGCCCATGCCCAACGGAATACCCCGAGGCATCTGAGTAAACCTTGTTGCTGAATCCTTCTTCATTCTTAACAAGGTCATATATGTTTTTAGGTACACTCGCCACACTTTTTATCTATTTTATTCCACGTAATTCTCTATACTTCTTATGGTTACCTAGACTAAGAGCTAATAGAGCCTCTCTACCACCTAAAGGACCCATCACACTATCCATTTGCGTAGCGGGTATCTTATTGCCCAACTCTTGCATCGTTCTAGGATCAACGTGCATATAATAAGCAATTTTTGCTGGGTCTTCTGTCGGTTGCTCTGTAGCATCATCAAAAGCTACTAAACTAGTAACAGTATCGAAAGCAGCCGGTCCAGTTTGATAGTCAGCCCCAAAGAAAGACAAGAATTGTCGCCACATACTTATATTCTCTTGCGACATCTTACGCAGCATAGTTTTCATGCCTAACGCTACATCGGATTGAACTGCAGCATAGTCTGCCCATTCTGCAACCCCCCATTGTTCTTTAGGTATAAGGCTAATGTTATCAAGCATCCCCAGAGTTAATCCAATATAACTAGCAAATTCCTCTTCTGAATAGTCTGAAAGTTTAGACCCCCCTGATACTCCCGCAGTGTTATGCAACATTTTATAGAAGTTATTATTAGTTAACTCTCCTTTATACCCTACAAGCCTTTGGGAGCCATTACGCCATGCAGTAATATTAGATCGTGCATCATTAAGTTGCTGCGTTTGGAATTCAAGCTGTTCTTGAGTAAACTTGCTTTTGTTTAAACCAAGTTCTTCCCACCTAATATCTAAACCTTCTTCTTGGAGCGTAAGGTTCCTATCTTGTTGCGCTAGCCTCCTCTCATTCTGCTGAAAGTTCTGAGTAAAATCATCCCAACGGCCTCTTTCTATTAAAGAAGGACCAGCCTCAGTAATGGATTTAAACCAGTTCGTTCCCCTAGGGTCTCCTTCGGGGAAAGTAGAAGCAACCGCTAACCACGTTGCAGCTTTATCTTCTTTAGTTACTTGCTGCATATTGCCATCAAATTTATCAATAAAATCAGCAACAGCTTGCTGGTCTTCTTGCCTTAAAGTATCTAACCTAGCTACTTCTGCTTCTAATACTGCAATATGAGAAGGCATTAAAGTTCCTGTAGGACGCTCCATGGCGTTAATAACAGCATCTATATCTGCTTGGCTTTTTATTTGAGGTAAAGGCGTAGCATCTATGTCTTTAGTTGTAGGTTCTAACCCTATAAAAGACTGAAAAGCTGCGTCGTCATTCATATACTTTTCAGCAAACCTAAAAGGGCTTTCTCTAAACAAAGCTAAGTCATCGGGACTGTTACGCAATGCTTCCCAGAATTTATTCTTATTGCCTCTTCTATTCTGGTTTTCATAAAAAGCCTCTACATCATTAGCTACTTTATCGTATTGAACTGCAGAAATATCGCCCGGCACATCAGTCTCACGATATTCTTTTAACTCAGTACGTAGTGCGCTTTGCCCAGACATATTATTTAATGTAACCTGGTCTCTCCAAAGTTTTTGTAGATTTCTATTAATTAAATCTTCGTTTTTTTGTTCTACAATTGTTCTTTGCCCACTAGTTAAACTTTTATGCTGATCATTAGTCATATTTAAAGGTGTAGAACCTCTAGGAACAATATAATCCTTCATGTTATCCGGTACATGCATAAATTTAGTGCCCCTACTATATCCAGTAAAATCGGGCGTAATTACATAGTCCGGAAGCATGTTATATAATTCATCCCCCATAGGTAACTGCTGCCCTGGAGGAATAACTATAGGTCCTTGTCCAGTAAATCCACCTCCGGTTGTTACATTCAAGCCACTCCAAGTAATACCATACCCAGTGCCTTGTGGGTTTCTTTCTGCCATAGCAGCATTTTTAGCGTCTTCTGCCATTTGTGCTGTCATAGCTTCGTTTTCTTCTATAAGCCTAGCGCGCTCCTCTTGTTTATCCTTAGCGAACTGAGTATCAATATCTACTTCTTGCTGGCGGTAAGCTGCTTGGGTGCCTTGTAGCTCTTGCAGAGCCGTGTCATACACACCTTGGCTACCTTCTCGTATAGCTTGTAAAGCTGCAAGTTCATTTTGTACACGCCCAGGGACAAAACCCTGTAGATTAGGGTCTTGCGTACCTACGGTACGTACAGCAGAACTAGCTCCTGGAACACGCTGATATAAATCCGCTACATTACTAAAAAACACTTCGTCCCTAGCTGCATCAGGTATGGGAGGCCAGCTCCCTGCTTGTACTGCAGCATCACCACCTTCCGCCTGTAATTGAGCCACAGGCTTACCTCCAAAAGTAGGATTAGCGTCATAGATTTGGCCCGTTTGAGGGTCTACAGTACGAACTTGATAATTTATTCCAGAGCCAAAGTCTGTATCTACCTGTTCAGAAGTAACAGGGTTCATAAACTTACCATCCCCTAAAATAGTCCCCCACAATCCAGAAAGGTTTTCATATTTAATCGCAGCGTCTTTACCATACATACGTTGTATATCACTGGGGGCGTAATTCTTCTTTACACCAAAATTACGTCTGGCTTGAAAATAAGCATTTTCATAGTCTTTAGCGGTACCAACAAAACCCTCTGGTAATTTAGTCGGAACAGTAGGGTCAGTTAGACTTTGATTATAATCTGCCCAATCATTTTGTATTTGTACCTTCCAAGTGTCTAATTCAGATACGGCTCTATCTAAATTAGAAAAATCTTTCTCATCAGTTTGTTCTTTAGCAGCTTGTGCTATACGAAAATCATCCGTACGCCCATATCCTGCCCCACGAGCCATAGCTTGCCATCTACTGTAATTAGGTGTTCCTAGTGAGTTATTAGTAGCCATATTATATTAAAAAAGCTGCAAGCATCGCTCCTGCAGTTCCTATCATGCTGTATGTTTGTTGTTTATGGGCAGATTTCGCTTGCTGGTATGCATTCTTACGGGCTACTGCATTTTCTCCCGCCGCTCCTAGCTGACTTAGTGAACTTCTATTAACCCCTTGCCCTATGTTAATTAAATCGGATATCAACCTCGTGTTTGCATCTCTTTGTGCTAAACGAGCATTATTTACCCCACCTGCTAAATTAATCGCTTCACCCCGTTGAGAAGCTCGTTGAGTCTCCCTAGCTTCAACCGCAGTTTGCGTAAGCCCATACCTACTACGCTGCCTTTCTGCAACTTCTCTAGCAATCCTTGCTTGTTCTGGCGCATCTTTTTTAGCAGCATCTATTAAAGAAGTATCATCTTTAGCCGCAATAAGAGCTTCTTCAAAACCCCTAAAGTTTCTTATGTAACGCTCGTGCTGACTTCTAGATACATTGGCCATTGTCTTATCTGGATCAGATACACTGGGCAACTGGTTGGCTGAATAGCTCTGGTTTGAACCGGGATTATAATCAAGTGTGCCTATACCAGTACTACCAGAACCACCTGTAGGAACACGTCTTGGGTCTATCACAGGAGGGTGGTGGGGTGGTTCTGCAGGAAGAATGCCATACTTCTCTTCTAAGAGATGTGCAGGCACTTCGCTTAAATGTGATATTGCTCCTCCAAATGCTTGCATATTATGTCACCGGCTTCCATGTTTGATTACGTCCGAACGGCCCAGTCGTACCAATCACATATTTTTTCTGATCTGGGTCGTAATACTCGCCTATTTTAGATCTAAATGGGTTTCCAGTTTCGCCTAAATTACTTAGCATTTTTTCTCCGCCAGCTGAAGCAATCTTAAAGGTTGCTCCTCTACGAGCTAATCTAACATCTTGTTTAGCTTTCGCTTTAGTCAAATCTTCAGACCTAGCTAATTTAGAAGCTTGGGCTAACGCATCTCCGGCGTCTGCTGCTTGGCCTCTAGCTGTACCTAAAACACCTACTTGTTGGGTAGTTTTTGCATCTTTAGCCGCTCTATTAGCATCTAATATTTGCCCTGTGGCCCCCACAGCTAAATTAGCTGCAGTACCTATGTCGGAAGCAATAGCTATGTCAGAACCATCTCCAGTTAAAGCTTGATAGGTATCTGCTTGTGCTCTGCCCCTAAGAGTAGACGCAACATCTTCTTTAGCTGCTTTATCTCGCATCTCTACAAGCAAAGGGTCATAAGTCTTTGCAAAATAATCTGCGTCTGCTTTTGCAATAGCGGCTTGTATTTTTTCTGTTTCAGAAGGTTTATATTCTTGTTTTTTTGGCTTACCGCCCATCTTTTACCTCTCTTGTATAAATTCTAGTGTCTAACTTCCACCCATTAGCTAATGCATACTTTTCCATAGCCGGTACAGAAGATCGTGCTTCAATAAACTTACATTCTAACGCTATAGCAAGCTGTTCAAACCACTCGTGGTGGTCTATCCAATTGTGCTTACCCTTCTCATAGGTGTATGCTATCCAAATCAACAATGTCTTATCTTGTGTAAATTGGTCAACTTCTTGTGTTAATACAAGGAAGCCAATAGGAGAAAGCATCAAAGTTGCTCTACCATTAACACATTCACTGTAAACATCTTCCGGTAAAAAAGTTAACTGTGGGTTCGCATCTAAAATATCTTGAATCCCATCTCTAACCTGAAGCCAGTGTTCACGTATATCGGAAACTTCAGGCGTAACAAACTTCCTGTTCTTATCTATAGAAACTACTCGTTCTTCCATATTAATAATCTACCTCTTTTCCATACCGTCTGTATCTTTTACGTGGGTTCATACCCACTCCTTTGTATTTTACCAGACGTTTAACTCCCAAATCACCACTACGCGCACGAAGTTCGGCTGCAGCAACTTGTTCATTAAACAAACCTAAGTAATCACTAGCTGCTAAAGGATCACTCCATTCTTTAGCCGGTATTCGTAACAACCTGTACAAAGTACCAAATATAATCCCGTCCCTGTAATCATTTGAAAACGCAGTACTAATGTTGTTAGTAGTACGCGTTGGTTTCAAAGCAACAGACAACTGCAAGCCATTAACTATTTTAGAGTTAGGTATGGGTATAACCCAAAACGTATCTGCTGTTTTTTGTAAATAAACTTGGGGTTTAGTACTACGATCACGCCAATCTGGGTAATTGAGTTCTAAACTTCTGGGACTAATAGGATCTAAATCGTCCCCATCGTGTGTCATCCAAAGAATACTATGTACTGAAGTACCTGTAGGTTGATCAAAATCATACTCATAAACCCCAGAAATAGTAGTTATAGGGTCTAAATCCTGCACATAAGCTTTTGTTTTTTCACAAAATTCAATTGTTGCAGAGCGTAAGTTAGACTCTACTACCGAATCAGGACAACCTGGAACATAAGGTAGTATTTCTTTTACTAATGACTCATAGGATGCCATCCATTACCCCACTGGTGCTACAGCTGGAATTCCTGCTGTACCTACTTGATCTTGATTAGGACTAACATTAAATTGTGCTTGCCCTCCAGCTCCTAAACTACCAGTAAACAACTGGTAATGAGTACCTGCTCGTTGTTGATTACCTGCAAACTCCGCATCTTTCAAATAGCATCTAAACAACACATAGTCGATAATCGCATTTCCAAAAATATCGTCTACTGCAATAGTTGCACTGGTGTTGCCTAAATCCGTAGGTGCTCCAGAATAAACAATCTCTAAGAAAGTACTTGTACTAGATGCCCCTGGATAAACATAAAATGACCTAGGGTCATCTTCGTCAAAAATATAATGTTTTACTGTAGTGCTATGCGCTGCGTCTCCAGAAACCGTTGGGTCATGCCAATTAGGCTCCTGTGTATTTAATATATCTGCATCTACTAGTCGTACTGCTCTTTTACCTGTAGCACCACCGGAAGCATCAGACATATTCCTTGTAACTTTAATAAGCCTAAGACCACCCGCAGGGAGTGATTGCTTAGTCCCAACAACAAGCGCTACATTAGCAGTAGTTGCCGTAGCTTCAGGTCGAAGATTAGTAACTTCTCTTTGTGCGTCATTAATATATCGTAGCAATTCCGCTTCGGGCCAACGAATACTCGTTGTATCCTGAAGAATGTCTTGTATACGAGATATTAAGTTGGCACCTGTTAATGTACCTGCCATAATTTACCTCGCTAATTACTCAGCTTTTTCTTCTTCCGCTGCTACTTCATCTTGGACGTAAGCTTCGTTTACGTCTGGCGTGCTAGGATCGTCGGCAACAAAATGGCCTTCTTCGTTCCTAGCTCTCTGCTTTTTTGCAGGTCTGCCTCGCTTCTTAGGTGCGGCTTTAGCCTTTGGTTTAGGGGCCTCTTTAACTTCATCAGCACCTTGCTGTAAAGCTTGAAGTCCCAAATCATCACCTACTTCGCGTTCCTCGCCTGCCTTTAAAAAAATAGAGGCGCCCCAAGTTGTAGTAACGTGGAGATCTGTATCTGATTTAATTTTCACTTTTTTCTCCTAAAAAAGAGTTAATAAAAGTAGGTAGCCCCGAAGGGCTACCCACAACCTTTGCTCTAGTAAGCAACATCCAACCTTATGATACCAAAGTCTTCAACTGCGCCATTATGATCACTGTTGTACTTAGGTTTCTTAAAGCCGAAAATCTTGCCTATAGAGATACCGTTTTGGTTTCCATAGTCGAAAGAATCTTCAACAATTTCTGGAAGTCCAATATCGGCCATAGCAAGTCCTTGTGCTCCAACAAATAAGCAAGCAGAACCGTTAATATCGGCATTTGCTCCCCATTTGTATCCGTTAGAACCAGCGTTACCAGATGCTCCGGAAGTAGCTCCGTTCGTATTAAATACGTGCCTGAACTCATGAACCATCACACCATCTACCATTAAGCTTGAAGAACCTGAGAACAGTTCGTTACTAGGTCCTCTTACTCCAGCATTTCTGACGTTAGCCAGGAAGTCTGAATCAAGTTTAAGGTCAGCCATTACTTGCGGAGTAACAAACAAGTGGAATACTTCTTCATTACCAGCCGCTCTAATGCCTCTTATGTAGTTATCTTTAGCATACGCTTTAAGAGCAACTATAGTCTCATACTTGATAGTGTCAGCAGCTGCAACAGCTGTAACATCACCAGCAATAAGACCACTAGATGCATCCCATCTTCTGTGCCTATTTGTAGTAGGTGCAGTTACGTCGCCAGAGAACGCAAGATCACTAAGATTTTGCCCTGAACCCAGGGTATTTCTTAGCGCTCCATTGTTTTTCACGCCATAAGAAACGCCAGACATCGTTAAAAACGCTAACTGGTCGATACGATCCGCCATTGCATAAGCAAGTGCGTCTCTTGAGTGCTCACGGAAGTTGACAACTGATTTCTGATCAGCAAGCCTACCAGCTAGTCTGTTTGCAAATCTGAGTTGATCAAGTTGAACAACGATATCGTATGCCCTTAATGCCTCTTCATTCCCTTCAAGAGTATTGTCACCAACGACACCGTCTCCAGTCATATCAGCTAAAAGAGTTATTACAGCTCTTGCGCCTTTTTCAGACTGGGTAAGTTCAGATATTCTCTGAACCATGGCGTTAGGACCACTACCCGCAAATTGGTTAATGAAGGACATATTTCGAGCAACACGCCAAAAATCACGTGACCAAACCGTAAGCTGTTCGCTGGTCAGTGCGCTAAAATTTGTATTAGCCATTTTATGTACCTCAATTTAAGTTATAAACTAACCGACTTTTGGGGCGATATTTACCCGTATACCCTTTATCGTTGGGGCTACGACATCGTACTTTTTACGAGAACGACCTCGACCAGATTAACGCCGTGGTAGGCGATAACGTTGTTTAACCTGAACGATCAGGGTTAGATATCGTTCTAACAAACGAAACTTATATAACATCCTATCATAACTCTAGCCAAAGTCACCACGCATTCGCTTTAACGTCTCTTCGGGCAATGCACCAAACTCGTCGTCAGACAACACATTTAAGTCTGTAGTTTTGTCTCCACGCTTAGCTGTACCCTCACCTTTCATCTTTGGCGGTTGTGATTTAGATGCTTCTAATTTCTTTTTAACTGTTGTTTTTTGTCTCTTTTCAACAGCTGCTTTGTTCTGTTTTGTTTTTTCTGTTGTAGCAATGTCCTCTGATCCATTTAATAGTTCAGGGTGTTTTGCTGCAAGTGTATATTCAGTAGCTTTAGCTAAAGAATCTGCAGGCTCATATCCTTGAACTATAAAAGCATCTCTTAGGTCCATAACCTCTCTAGTCAACTCTTCATTAAAATCTGCGCTTTCTTCATTTAATACAGAAAAAGTATTAGCAATCTCTACTGCTTTAGCTTGTAATTCTTGAGCTGCTCTATCCTGCTGTACAGTTTGACCCATTTGTTGTTGCACCTCGAACATCATCTGTTCTTTTTCCGCAGCGCGAATTTCATTACGTAAAGTAGTAGCTTTTTCAGAGTCACCATCTAACACATATTGTTGATACTCTTGTTCTTTAACATCAAAATCGTATTGGGGGGCTTCAGCTTGTGTCTCGGCTTGTTGTTTCTCTATGTCATCAAGTTGCTTTTGCATTTTCTTATTCTTTGCTAACACTTCATCAAGTCTAGATTTAGGAACCATTGGAGCTTTTTCTGGTGCTTTAGGTTTTTCTAATTCTTCTTCGACAAGGTCTTGGGGCTCTTCGGTATCTCCGTCTGACGCTTCTTCTTCAGCTTCTCCTGATACCTCAGCCTCGCTTTGATCCTCGCTATCTTGCTCCTCATTTTCTGTTTCCTCCTCCGCTTCGGCGGTAGTTTCTTCTTCTACTTCAACTACTTCCTCCTCTGCTGGAAATTCTACTTCTTCCTCAGTTTCTTCCTCGGGAGCCTCTGGAACTTCCGGTTCATCAAAATTAAGGTCTACTTCAAAATGCTTTGCATCTTCTTCTGTTATTTTGTCTGCTCCTGGCATGACATCCATAACTATATCGTCTTTTTTATCCTCAGCCATTAATTGTTACCTCCTGTAGGTTTCATAGCAGCAACGGCAATTTTTGATGCTGCTTGGGTTTCACTTTGACCAGACCTAACCTGATTAGTCATCTCTGATAACCTCTCACGTAGATCCAATTCTTCTCTCTTAATTGCAATCTTGCTTTGCATATCAGCAATCTTGAGTTGTGGATCAATTTCTGTAGTCTCTTGCGCTTTAGCTTGATTAAGCATCGCTTCAGACTGCAGTCTTTGAACTTCTGCCTCCATTTGAGCAATTTCGAGCTGAGTTTTCCTAATTTGTGACTCAGCCTGGAACTGCATAAGTTGTGCTTCTTGCTCTGATGGGGGTTCGGTGCCTTGCATTGAACGTATTCTCTGGGCTATTTCGCCTTTACGTTGTAAATGTGAGTATTCAACGATCATGTCATCGGGGATAGGTACACCAACTTGACGTAGTGCAATCGCTTCTGCGAATTGAATCTCCTCGAAGCTGTCTCTTGCAGGAGCTGTACCGATAACTACATCGTACTCACCAAGGGTTAAATCATTAATTATCATGCCTTCTGGAGTTATTTCATTAACTTTCATAGGCTGACGGCGTTTTAACGGGTCTGTTTCGTCCGTTATTTGTATTAAACGCTCTTCTGTATAATACGCTTGTACTAAACTAAGCACTTTTTCCGCTAAATACTGCCTAGTTTTAGTTAAATTATCTAATGGAACCTGAATCATCATGGCTCCACGGTTTTGTTTAGCTTGAATTGCTACACCAGATACTTCTGGACTATCAGTACCGAGCATAGCGTCACTAATACCACTAATCTGCTTAATATTTAAAGCAGCTTTTTGGCTGATTCTGTCTAATCCAGTAGGTATCTGATTAGGAGGAATCTTAGCGGGGGGACTAGATCCTCTATTAAACTCTAATACAAGACCCGTTTCAGCACCGTGTTCTTCGAGATCATCTGCATTCATCCCGTTTAAAGAGCCAGTCTCTACAATCCAACCGCTGTTAGCTGTTGTATTTACTATATGTAACTCTTGAGAAGAGATTTTATTTAACTGTTCTTGTGGCGAGATAAGATTTCGCACCATGCCAAACGGGCGTCCCCTTCTCCAATATGGAAAATAGGGTACTAGAGTAAAACTATCATATGGGGACCATTCATCATGCAGTACAACAAGGTCCGCAGTTGTTGTCCATCGTACTTTCCTAACGTGCTTTGTAAGAATCTCTAACCCAAACTGATCTGCAAACTGTTCTCTTTTACGCTTACTCCAGTTATAAGGAACTTCCCGCATATCCCCAGTAACAGAATCTACATAGAACATACACTCTTTTAATTTATAGTGTTGACGTTCTACTACTCTAATAGAACGTAATTTCCTATTTTCTTCTGGGTTAGTAGTACTGTTTTGGTTGTACTCAACAGAGGCAGAAGTGTCACCGTATCTTTGTTCTTCATACTCTATAGAGTCTGATCCTAATACCGAGCCTTGCTCTACTGTAATACGTAATTTGTCTGCTTTGTCTTGACCATACTGTTCTTCTATTTCGTCAAGGGTCATCCACCTCGTTTCAAAAATCTCGTTCCAAGTTTTAGGGTCGTACTCTTTTGCATCAGGATCGATAAGTATATCCAGAGGATCTTTAGGGGTGACTCTAACTTCCCCCTGGATATGATCATCAAAATCTATGCGTACATCGAACCAACCTCTATCCTGAATAAGACCGTCAGAAAATACTTGCGTTTCTACCCAATCCATTTTGTTATTGTCTGCAATCTGCATAAATAACTTAGTAAGTACATCCGCTATTTCTTGTTGCCCTCTACCACGAGGTTTAAACGAAACATCCATTCTCCTGGTCGTTTGTTCACCAAGAACGGCATTAATAGTAGGTAAAATAGTATTGATTGTTAGAGCAGGTCGCCCTTGGTCATCTAAAGAAGATAAGTCAGCTGGGTCCCATTGATGTCCTCTATAGAATGCATCACATTGCTTAGCAATATCTATGTAGTCAGTATGCCCATTGTCCCGAGCTCGAACATAAGCATTCCATTGCTGTTTAGCTAATTCATGTTGCTCTGCTTTAGAGAGCTTCTTTTCTTTCTTATCGTATTCTGCCATTATGCGCTCATTGCTGTTTTCTTATTGTCACCTTTAGCTATTTGTTGTAACTTATCCCTCCAAGAAGGTATGTGCTGAACTGGCTCAAAATACGTAGCAAATTCAGTCATCATTAAACCAATCCACGCCAAAGCATCGACTTGGTCATCATGTACACCGTTCGGGAAACGCAAAAGTTCTGCAACTAAAGGCCCAACCCAAACAGGGTTCTTTGGAAAGTATACCATGCCTTGCTGCATTCTACCTTGAATTGCTCTCGCCCTTGCTTCTTTATCTCTCCGTCCAGTTTTTAAGTCACGAAAATAAGCTTCGTGTAATTTCCGTTCTCGAACACGTTTTTCTAAGAACGGTCCTATGGCCATTTCAATATGGCTCTTTTCTATACCTACAACGCCAGGTCTCCAGGTTTCGTATAAGTCGAGTATTTGCTCTACAAGCTCGAACCCGTCCCAACGTCCACGTACGCAGTCTACCACATATAATTTATCATACTCATCTACACCTACAACTAATCCTACAGAATAGTCGTTACGTTCACGCTGTCCGATCGCTAAATCCCAAGCACAATAGTACTTAAGCTTATGATAATCTAAATCTGCTTCATCATAATAATTAAGCATGTCTCTATTAAAATAGTCACCTTCGTCCGCAACAGGATTCTGTTGGTACAGAGCTGACCAATCTCTGGGTCCTATTGCTTTTCTGATCTTGTCCAAAGACGGCACGCTGTATCTTTCTGGGTGTAATGCCTCTCCTTCTTTTCTAAATTCTTCGTCATTTTCCGCAAGTGCTGGATATTTAACCACTTCCCATTCGTCAGCACCTTCGGCTGCCGCTTGTAATAACCTTCCCGCCAAATCATCGTCATGCCACCTCGTTAAAATAACAAGTATCCCTCCCCCAGGAGCTAGACGTGTGTATGCAGTTGATGTATACCAATCCCAGACGGAATCTCTATTGTATTCAGATTCGGCGTCTTCCCTGTTTTTCACTGGATCGTCGATCACCAATACATGAGCACCTTTACCTGTAATACCACCTCCCACACCGGCAGCGACATAACCACCACCTTTGGTCGTTAACCATGACTCTACAGACTGGGATGTTGGGTCTAGGATTGCTCCATTAAATATATTTTTATAATTAGGCTCTCTTAATTGATGTCTAACTTTTCTAGAGAATGACATA
>VTLG01002546.1_pt1 | contig 26219 bp, 21 predicted proteins | sample 4694571 | NCBI WGS metagenome assembly VTLG01 (sample SAMN12604809, study PRJNA352737) | marine metagenome | biome: ENVO:00000447; feature: ENVO:00000209|ENVO:00000569|ENVO:01000036; material: ENVO:00002151; isolation source: viral sequences binned using virsorter ...
GATGAGGAAGTTTTTTCAGCAACATCACTTTCCATAAGGGATGCTATATCATCTTGCATCGTTGTCCTCCGTCCGTGGTTAAAAAGTATTTCTACTCTTGATTTTTCTTATTTAATCCTATACAATCTTATTGTCAAGGGATAAAGGAAAAAAATGTATAAATTTAAAACAAAGCCATATGATCATCAATTAAAAGTTTTTAATCAGTCCAAAGATGCAGAAAACTTTGCATTGTTTATGGAGATGGGTACAGGCAAAACAAAGGTTGCAATAGATACTATTGGGTATTTGTACCAAACTAAAAAAATAGACGCAGCTTTTATCATAGCACCTAAAGGTGTTTACGATAACTGGGTACAGAAAGAGATACCACAGCATTTACCAAATAAAATACCAAGTATTGTGCTTAGGTGGCAACCAAACATAACACAAGCATATAAGAAGGAGTTTATGGACTTTGTAGAAGCTACAGGGCACCTTAAACTATTTGTTATGAACATAGAGGCCTTATCTACAGAAAAGGGCTCTGAGACGGCTAAATGGCTGTTTCGCAAGCATTCTAACAGTATGATGGTGGTGGACGAATCGACAACTATCAAGAATAGAAAAGCTATGCGTACACGCAATGTAATTAGTTTAGGTCAGCTTTGCCGGTATAAACGTATACTCACAGGCTCTCCTGTAACAAAATCACCTATGGATTTGTATTCGCAGATTGGTTTCTTGTCAGACAAACTGCTTGGATTTACCAGTTACTATGCTTTTCAAGGCCGTTATGCTGTTGTGAAACGTAGAACCATGGGCCATCGTTCTTTTCAGGAGATAGCCGGTTATCAAAGGCTAGATGAGTTAAACGAAAAGATAGAAGAATTTAGTAGCCGTGTTCTTAAAAAAGACTGTCTTGATTTACCAGATAAAATATTTGTACGGCGTAATGTAGCATTGACAGATGAACAGAAGAAACACTACAACGAAATGAAGAAGCTTGCGCTGACTTTGTTTCAGGATGGTATGCTGTCCACTACATCTAGTGTTTTGACACAGATCATGCGTTTACAGCAGATATGTTGTGGCTTTATTAAAGATGATGACGAAACAATACGAAGTATAAACTCTAATCGTATTACAGAACTCATAGATATATTAGATGAAACCAGTGGCAAAGTTATTATATGGGCTTCTTTTGTACATGATATAACCGCGATTCGTGATGCGTTGGCCAAGGAATATGGTGAAGAAGCTGTTGTTACTTACTACGGAGAAACACCACAGGAAGAACGACAGCAGATTGTAAAGAACTTTCAGGAAGATGAAACGACACGTTTCTTTATTGGTCAACCGCGTACAGGTGGGTTTGGCTTGACGCTTACAGCCGCGAGCACTGTAATATATTATTCTAACAGTTATGACCTAGAGATACGTTTGCAAAGTGAAGATAGAGCGCATCGTATTGGTCAGAAGAATAATGTAACTTATATTGATTTAGTGTCACCTGGTACCATAGATGAGAAGATTATCAATGCCTTACGGGATAAAATTGATATAGCAGGTCAGGTTCTAAACGAAACGATTGAGAGTTGGATAGTTTAGCACTGGATATAATTCACCAGAATTAATTATGTCTGAGCCGGCTACGACAGGATCATCAAAAATTACTTCATTTGGTTTGAGTTGAAAATTTTCCATTATTGTTTTTGGATCAATGGTTTCTACGTTACTCATAGGCAAAGATCCAATTCCTGCAAGCATAGTGGCTGGAAGGACTTGTTGGTTTTGTTGTCTTAAACCGGGTTGTAACAAACCGTAATATTCTGGCCGGGTTGCTTGCAAAAAAGGTAAATATTCTCCTAAATAATCCTGTGCAGTTTTAATACCGGTGCCAATTGGGTTAAACATGCCGGCGAGAGTTGCGATACCTTTACCTAACAGTGTATCTTTTAACCGTTCTTCGCGTCCTTTTATATAATCTTCGTAATCAGCCTGTGATAATTCTTGACCCTTAACTTGTGTTCCAACTTCATCAAAATCCCTTTGTGATGGATCATACAAAGCCCCACGCAAACGACCTAACTGTGAGCGCGTGTATGCTTTATCTCCGCTACCAGCTACGTCAGCAAAACCGCGTAAGCCCGTGCCAAAAGTAGCAATGCCCATTTTTTCAAGCTCATTAAGTTTTTCTCTTACAGCTTTAGAACCTCTTTTAAATTCTCCAGAAGCAACTTGATTTTTTAATCTATTAAGGTCAGCTTTAGCAATAGCTTGCTGATTCTCCTTTTTATCGGGATCAGAACTTAAATTAGAACCGAATCTACCTCCACTTATTACTGCTGGCATTTATTCTCCAACTCCTAACAAAACCATTCGTGTAGCTTCTTTTAATGAAAAACCAGCTTCTAATAACATTTTAATTTTTTCTTCTATTTCAAATCTTTGTACATCCATCTCTCTCATTCTATTTTTCATTTTATCTCTTTCCGGATTATAAATCATTGAGTCATCGTAAATATCTACATTTGGATTGAGCATTCCAATATCTTGCATTTTTTGTAATCTTTCAAAACCAGTTAAACCTTCAAGCTGTGACATATCAGGCATGACACCTTGTTCTATCATCATGCTGTCTGAAGGTTCTCTTACTCCAAAAAAATCGCCAGCTTCTGCCATGTCTGATACAGGCATTCTTGGGGTTAACCTTAAAGAGCCTATACCGGCTGCCATTGCTGGATTACGCATCATAGTAGCAGCTGTTGCGTATGGTAGACCTGCTGCCATTAATTCTCCAATTTTTTCATCCATTTTACTCTCCTTCCGCCATTAACCTTTCGGCCATGGTTGGTTTAAGTTTTGGTAGTCTGTCGTCTTTGTCTGGGTTATATCGAACTTGTATATCCATACCGCCCAATAATCGTTCAGCTAGGTTTTTAGCCGTCTCTGTTCGTGGAATTACATAAGCTCCAAAACCAGCGGCACTTGAAACAAAAGGATCATAATTAGGACTTAACTTGTTTAAAGCTTCTTGTTGTCTAATATACGCTAGAGCTTCTTTTTCAGTATCAGCTAATCCACCCAAAGGGTCCCCAAAACCATCTAAAAAAGCATCTAAGATACCATCAGTCCGTTTAAAAATTTTTCCTTCTTCAATTTTTATTTTGGGAGCAGGAAACTTATCAGCATCGTCTCTAGTAAAAATAAAACCTTCATCAATAGCTTTTTTCATTTCTACCGCACCTTTGACTAATCTTACATCACCTTCTTTATTAAAAAAAACTGTTGTCATGCCTTGGTAAAAATCGGTGCCAAACTCATCAGGATTTTCTCTACCTCTAGGTTCATTATGAATTTGCATTGCTTTAAGTTCACTCAATAGAACATTTTTAGCACTACCTTCTTCAGCCATTGTTTTTCTCCTCAAACGCCATTTGGACTGCCTTCTCTCTGGTTTCTTCATTGCGCCTTAACCAACCTTTGCCAAAAGTATCAAAGGTATTAAGTGAACGATAAAACTTTTCACGTTCCATAGCAAGGAACTCAATAGTTTTTTCTGCTGGTATGTCTGTAACATGTCCCACGGTTTTTGGTCCGATAACCCCGTCAACTGTTGCGCCCACACATCTTTGTAAAGCTGTGGCTGCCCGTGCTGGTCCGCTGTTAACGGCCCAATCAAAGACTGACCAATCTACACCATCTGGTAAATCATCACCTTTTATCTTATCCCAGTAACGCTTTTTATATATCTCTGCGACTTCTTCATCTTTAATAGTTAAAAGTTCATCATCTGTGCATTCGCGACCTAAGTATTCTTCATATACTTTTTTGGTCACACCCTTCATTGTGCTGCCCCCAGGATCTTTTGGATGTTTGCTCCAACCTCCCTCGTGCACAAGTAACATTTTTAAACATTCATCAAAGTTTTTTTCCATAATTACCCTATTAATGATCTAATCCCTGCCTGTTTCATGCGTTCAATATCAGATGTTATATCAAAAGGAAAAGCTGCGGCTAGTTTTGCCCTTTGGTTTTGATTTGTTCCTTGGCCCGTGATTGGCTGTATAGGTGAAGAAGCTGCTAACGAAGGACTAATAACTTCTGGTGGTGGTCCTTGAGGTGCGGCCGGTAGAGGTTGAATAAAAGAAACTTTATCTTCTTGAGTAACATTATCTTCATTAACTCCCCCATCTTCCGGAGCAACTTGAACCGCAGAAGGTTTCTCTCCTTCCACAAAACTTTCTCTTATTATCCATGGAAGTGGTCTTACAGGTATTATTCCTGCATTTAGCATAATTTTTTCGATAGCATTAGCTGCACCTACAGCTTGATTTTCATTTTGTACTTTTCTTAATAAAGTTGCAAATAAAACAGGATTTTCCATAATTTCAGTCATTATGTCGAGTTGAAAAGTTTTTGGAAGTTTTGCTGCAACTCTTTTAGCCGCTCTTGCTCCTGCGCCTGCAATGATTAAACTTTGCTGTCCCCCGCCACCAAAAACCACTTCTTGAACTTTTGTAGCAGCTGTGGAACCTAACATACTCAACATTACGGTAGTAAATTCACCTTGCTCTTCAATCAATTCAGCTGTCAATGTATTAGTGGCTTTTGCTCTTTCTAAAACTTCTAATCTTTCTAACAATTCTTTTAATCTTCTAGACTCTCCAGATTTTATAAAGCCTTGTTTTACCATTATACCCATTAATGTAGGGCCACCTAATTTTTCTACCCTAGCACTGTCTAATAAAAGTTTTTGTCCCTGTGACGTAGCAGATGTTAAATTAATTCCCATAGGCGATGTTAATAAAGAAGTAGTTCCTGGTTTAGCCATGTTAGGAATTGGTTCATATAATAATTTTAACATGGGTATTGCATTGTAAGAACCGACACCACCTGAGCTAGTCATGGCCCATTCTAAAATTGCACCCTTTACACCATCGTTGACATGGCCTTTTAACCCATCAGAACTATTTTTAATTTGATCAATAGCGTTAGCATCATAACCAGCTTTTTTAAGACTGTTTATAATTTTTTCATCAGTTAGATCATCTATTAATTTAAAAATATTTTCAAAATCATCTGTAGGTGTTTTAGATGTTCTTAAAACTGCGTTAAAAGCATGATGTAAACTTTCTGTATCTAACAAATTTTTCATAAAGGTATCAGCTAATATTCTTTTGTTATGAGCAGAACCTTTTTGTATAACAGAAGTTAATAAATTATTTGCAGTTTCAACCTCATTTAAATCTTCTGAAAATAATTTAAATAATTTTAAAACTCCGGGATTATCATTTTTCCATTTTTGCAAATCTTCTAATGATATAGATTTTGGAATAGGTAATTGATCCGTTATCTTTAAATTAGGATCATCTAATTTTTCTTTTATTTGGTTTAAATTTTTAGTATCAAAATTTTTATATAAAATATTTCTTGCAATTTGATCCAATGTGCCTTGCAAACTGTCGTTTGTTTGATCAAACTTTTTAACTTCCTCATCACTTATTAATTCAAAAGCTGAATATTTAAAATCATTACCTTTTCTACTTTGTATTACAATACCTTCATTTTCTTTTTTATATAATTGTCCAATTGTACTTATTTGATTTAATCTTAATGTAACTGCGTCTCTGCCACCGGCTAAAATTTTTCTTACCCATACACTGGAGTCATATTTAACAGCTCCTTTTCTGTTCATTTCTAATAAATCACCAATAATAGTTCTGCCTAAAATTTCATTTTTAACAAAAGAAAAATTTCTAGCAGTATCAAAATTAGCATTACCGCCGGGAACACTTAAATAATCTTCCATTATGGCTTCGGAAAGTTGACTTAACCAACCTCTAGCTGTAGCTCCGTTTGGAGCAGCTTCTGCTGCATTTTTAGCATTTCTTATGGTTGTTCTTAATTGCTTTAAGGTATCTGTAGTAAATTCAATTGTTGTTGAATCTGTTTTAACTCCTGAAGAAGTAGCTTCCTTATTTCTAAATTCTTCTTTTAATTTTTTGACTTTTGCATTAGCTAACTTTTGTGCTTCCTTTAACCTTTTTTTCTGTATAGCTGTAAGGCCTTTTCTACCTTTAAAAGCTAAATGCTCATCAATTAAAAAAGAAACTAATTCTGCTTTTTCTAATTCGCTTGAGTCTTTGTTAACTTTATTTAATCTATTTTTTATTTGTTGATTATCTGGTAAAAAATTTAAATATTGAACAGGTAATGGCGGTAAATTAGGATCAATATTTACTCCAGTTTGTTCTATTTTAGATTTTATCCTAAAAAATTCAGCTAATGGTTCAGCTTCATCTGTGGTTGGTAAAATTGTTGTGCCAATATTTTTACTATTTAATTTACCGTATTCGTCAACAATTTCGGCTATTAATTTATTTTTTTCAATATTATTTAAATCTTTTAAATTTACTGAAGCAATTTTTCTTTGAGTAGACACAGGTAAATCAAGGAAATATTGTATAAATCCTCTGTCTTCCGGAGCAACATTCGCTTTACTTAAAGTATCAACATTTAAAATTTTAAGTGTTTTATCTTTATTTAAACCAAGTCTTTGTTGAAGGTCTATTCCGTTAAGAATTAATTTTTCTACTTGAGTAACATTTTTAAATTGTTTTTTAAAGTCATTAAATTGTTTTTTATTATCAGCTAAATCTTTTCTTAAACCTTCAATTACTTTTTTTGTTGGTTTTGCATTTAAATTTACAGCTCTTAAAACATTGTTAAATACGTCTTTATTTATTTCTGTGTTAAGATCGTCAAATTGATTTATTGCTTTTACTAAACTTGCAGAAACATTTTCACCATCAATTATTTCATCAGCATCAGGAAAATAATACTTCATAAAAAGTTTCATGTCTTGAGAAACATTACCACCAAAAGTATTGAAATCAGCTAATGTGCCGGGAGTAGCGTCTTTTGTTAAATTATTCCAAACTCTTATAAAATTTGGAACATTAACTCCGTCTACTTTTGAAACAACTTGTTTACCACCTTTAAAATATTTAAATTCAGTATCTTGTGCAAATTTAAATTGTTCTACAAGATCATACAATCTGTTTTCAACTGTATTTGTATCATTTACAAATTGTAAAATAATTCTTTCTAAATCCTGACCAAGTCGTTGATAATCGCCTTCGCCTTTACCTCTAACTTTATCATGTGCTTTAATTGCATTAAGAACACTTGATTGTAGATCTTCTCTTAATAAATTAAATAACAAAGCGGACTCTTCCGCCATTGCAATCTTATATAATTCTGGATTACCTGATAATTTAAATGCGGTTATTAAAGATCTAACACCATCAATTGCAGTCTCTTGTTGATCAGATTGAATTTTAGTTAAATTTTTAGAACTTTTTGAATTAATATTATGGAAAATACCTGTTAAAGCAGGGCTTTCTACTAAATTAACAACAGTTGGTTCAAAACCTTCTAACTCAGCAGCGGCTTCTGGGTCACCTCTTGCAAGAGCAGCTATTCTTGCTTCTTCAATTAAACTTTGTATTTCATTAGACTCTAAGGCTTTAATAATACTATTAACATCTTCGCCTTCTGCTTCTAAAATTTCAAAAATTCTTTTAACAGCTTTTAATCTTCGTTTATCTATATTTTTAGCATCACTAATTAAAGTTTTAGCTGATTCAACACCTACAGAAGTTACTTGTCTTAAAGCAGGTATCATTCTGGTTAAGGATGCTTCTAAAGTTAACGAGCCTCCTATTTCAGCTCCAATATTCATAGGAACATTGCCTGGAAAAAGTTTTTCAGAACCTGCTGAACCAAGTGCTCCACCAGTAACAGATATACCCTCAGCAGTTAACATTGACGCGGGATATTTTTTGTATCCGTCAGAAACACCTTGTACAAAATCTTCAGCGTATTTATTTATTAAAAGACCCGCTGAACCGCCACCAAACCCAGCTGTATTGTCAAGTTTACCACCAGCTGCTGTTCCCCATATATCTTTATTAAGAGGTTTAATTTTATATTTTTCCATTAAACTATAATAGTTTGCCATTGATTCGGTAGCCACGGTGGGCTTTGCTAATCCAACTTCTCTATACAAATTTTTTAATATTGAATTAGCCATAAAATTAACTTTTTTAGGCAAGGCATATGGTACTACTATAAAAGGTAAAGACCCAAAAGTTTCACCAGCAGCTTTTTTCCATGTTTCTGATGGTAAAACAACGGGATCATCTCCTGCAACCGCATCTAAAAATATATCAGAAGTTTTATATCCTAACGCATAACTACCTACGCCAACTCCAAGTAAAGTAGGTAAGGCTAAATAAGGTGCATTTACAAATAAAGGTGCTATAAGAGGGTACGAAGCAGCTGTTCCTACAACTGCGGAAGCTACAGCACCTGATTGTTTAAATAATTCTCTTGCAAAAGGTTCAATAAAAGTTCTTTCAGTTTGTAAATTACTAAATTGATTTATTATGTCTTTGTCTGCAATATAATCCCCTTTACCAAAAATATCGGGTCTGTTTTTAACATAATTAGCATTTTTAAATTTTATGTTATTATAAGCTTCTCTACTATTATTTGGGTACTTATCACCCACTGCAAAATGATCTTTATAGCCCGGTTGAAGATATAAAGCGTCTATAAGAGCTTGTGCTGCATAAGAGTTTTCTGTCATGCCAACATCATTGGCTTCAACTCTCATTAAATTTTGATCATCAGCAGTAACTGTTAAAGGCTTGATTGTATCATAAATAATCTCACCAACATCATCTAATTTACTATCAAATTTAAATTCTTCTGCCATTAATCACCCACCTGCAAAACTTTTATTTGCCGAACTAACTATAGTTGGTTGGCCTATCGGAACTGTTTGTAATAAATATAATAGATTTTTAATTTCTACATTTTGTGTAACCATAGCTTCTTGATCAGTATCTGAAAACTGACCTCCTGCTAATGCCCTTAAATTATTCTGTAATCTTTGTACAGCTAAAGATTTTAAAAGTTTTAATTTTGATTGAGCTGAGTCAGAACTTCCAAACCATTCATCTGGATCAGCAAAAAGTTCTCTGGCTTGTGCCATTTCATAAACTGGAAAACGTGGATTGTTTACGAAAGCAGCTCTTCCTAATACTATAATAGAACGTAAAATTTGTTTAGCTTGTGTTACTTCTTTAGCTGCTGCTGGTAAACCTAAAGTACCTGTTACATATTTATCAAAAGTTGACCACCAAGCTGCTTGAAAACCAATGCCTTTATCTGCGGCCCACATAGGATCTGCCCATGCTTGTCTAAGAACATTTTGAACCTCTGATCCTGATATACCCGCAGCTTTTAATTCTAAGTCTTGTCCTGAAATTTGCACGGTTTGGGCACCAGTTACTTGATTTAAATCACTTTTAAAAACAGGTGCTGGACTTGCACCAGGATCATTTTGAATAGAGTAAAATACAGATGGACTAAAAGATCCATTTGGAAAAGTTTGTGATAATTCTGTTTGAGCATTTGCTTTTCTTTCCACGGATTTAGCAGATTTAAAAGCAACTGTAGAATCAACTTTAATTGCATTAGCAGGCATTGTAACAACACCCTCTTGAGTTTTATAACTTTGCCCTCCGTCATAAGAAATAACAAAAGTACTGGTATCAGGTAAAAACCAGTTTTTACCATCTCCTGCAACTGATCCAAAAATAGGTTGAGCAGTCGTTTTACCATCTAGAGCAGTAGTTACTTTTACAAGTTGTCCATTAACATTTCTTATATCAGGTGCGGTATATATGGTTTCAAAACCATCATCCGTAATTTTAATAACATTGCCATCGACATTTCTAATATCCTCAGCTTCATCACTGTAAATAATTTTAGGTTCAATAACTCCATTTTCATTAGGATTAAGATCAAGAACAGTTCTACCAATTGTAGTAAGAGGTCTATCAAAGTCGCCATATACATTAGTAACATCTAAACTGCCTGCATCATTTTCTTTAATTCTAATGATTGCACCTTTGTATTCTCTTACATCATCAAACTTTGCTGTCATTAAAATTTTTGGAGCACCGTCTGGACTTAATTGATTTAAATCTAAAAGAACATTATCAAATATTTGTACATTTGTTTTTTTGTCACCATATGTTTGAGTTATTTCGCCATCTGTAATTTCCCAAACTTGACCGTATGAATTTGTAATATATCGTTTATCAGGTAGACCTCCAAGAACAATTTGTGTTGCTTCTTCAACAGTTTTATTTCCATATTTTACTAAACGATCAATCTTATCATTATTGTTCATGTCTTCTGTAATCCCAAAGATAGACATAACAATTGCTTTAGGCTCATCATAACCCGCAGATTTAAGTAATTCAATCTTTTCTGCAAGATCAGATTGTTGAAAGCCTACAACTGCTTTTCTTGCTGTATTTATATCTACACCACTTTTTACTAACATTTCAATTTTTCTGTCATCATTTAGGGCTTCTGCTGACCCCGTAATTGCAATAATAGCGGCATCTTTCTTAGGAACATTATTGTCAATTAATGTTTGCATTTTTAATACAAAGTCAGGTTGTTTAAAATCGTAAACAGATTTTGTTGCTTCTTTTGGATCAACACCTGCATCTATTAATGCCTTTATAGCTATTTCATTATCCATGCTTGCATTCCAACCAACTGCTGCAAGAATAGCAGCTTTTTCTTTTGAAAATCCGCCTGCTTCAAGAATAGCGACTTTTTCAGCTAATGCAGAAGGTTGTGGCAATAATACAATTTTAGCAGCTTCTTCTGGTGATATTTTTAATTTTTCTGACACTAAATCAATCATTTCTTCTTTTTTCATTTTTTCTGTAACACCAACAACTGCTAAAAGTGCTGCTTTTTGTGGATCATATCCAGCGTTTTCTAACATTTTAGCGGCTTGTTGTTGTGAAGTAGGTTGTAGACCCGATGGTATTGATTCTGTATAACTGCCTGGATTATTTGTAACAAAGTTATTAAGTTCTTGTGCATCTTGTGAAGTAGATATGGCAAATGTTTTAAGTACGTTTCCGTCTGCTCCTCTTACATTATATAAGTCAGGTTTTTCAGGTTTGAATTTAGCCGTAAAAAGCACTGTGCCATCTGGTCTAATTACAGAAGTACCTGCTGCTACACTAATTGTTTTGCTTGCTGCTTCGTCAGCCGCGGTTTTTTGAGCTATAGCCATATCAAGGGCTTTAGCTTTTTCTACTTGTTTTGCTTTATTATAGGCTGCTAATTGCTCGCCAATAGGTGTAGTTGCTGAGGCCAAAAAGCCTGCAACTTTTTGTGCTTCTGTTTCATCAGCACCATAAGGTTGACCTGTAGCAGGGTTCACACCGCTACCAAATAGAAAAGCTCTTTGTGCTATATCTAGTAAAGCTTGGCCTTGCGCTTGTTTTTTAATATCCTCTGATCCTAAAATTTCTTGTATCATGGGTAAATTTTTCTGATAATAGTCTGATAAAGAAACAGGACCACCCGGTTCATATCCTACAGGCCCCCCATCTTGTAATTGTTGCACAGGCTGTGTCATTTCCATAATACCACCTGTCATTTCAGGTGTTACAGCTTCTGACATCTGTTCCTGCGCTAAACCACCTATACCTTGGTCAACCAAAGCATTTTCTATCACAGGTTGTGCAAGCGTTAATACAGACTCTGGTGTCTGCATCGCGTCTTCTGGTCCTACAATTGTAGCTAATTCACGATAGCGATCTTCTATCGGAGCTGTGTCACCACGTGTTGCATTAATCATTTGTTCAAAGTTTTGGGAATTATCAATATTTTGGTTAATCTCACCCATAACCTGTTGAGCACCCTTTTGAAACATTTGTCTTCCTAGAACACTCATCCAAACAATCCTAATTTATTAGCACCTGATACAGCACTTAATCCACCTATACCATACCCAAGATATTGTTGAAAAGGAGAAATACCAGATCCTGGTGCAGTGCCTGTAGTAAACTGCATTTGTGATGAAGGAGCACCTTGAAATATATCAGATAAAAACCCGAGCCTTTGATAAGGCTCCATCTGTTGTGCTAATTTATTTTGATAAAGAGTATCAAGACCCGCCTGTTGTTGTGCCTGTTGTCTAGCACCCATATCAAATAAAAATCCTAATTCTTGTTGTTTGAGAGCAGGTAAAGCTGATCCTAAACTAGCTAAACCTCCTGCGGAAGAACCTAATCTTCCCATTCTATTCTGAAAATCAGACATGGCACTACCCATAGCCTGTTGAAAACCTTGAGAACGTAATGCAGAACCTGTTCGTGCTTGTTGGTCTAAGACATTACGTCCTATTTCGGCAGAACCAATTGCCTGTCTACCTCCACCAAAAGCTCCTGCTTGTATGGCCGAGTCTGCTAAATTTTGCTGTTGTTGATTACCTAATCTGTTTATGTCAGCATATTGTTGTTTTATAACCTCATCAGTATAAGGGTCCATAAACTGTTGATAGGAGGTGGGGTCAAATTTAGCCGTAGCTTGTCCATACAAATCGCTTGCACCTTGTAAAAAAGGCATGTAAGAACCAATACCTTGACCAGCATACTCTAAAGCTGTTTTTTGTAACCCTGACATGTCCGCTATTTGTTTTTGCGGTAGCGTCATACTATCCTTTGTAAGATCAACACCTGCTTGCATTAAAGCAAGTTTAAGGGCTTCTATATCAGGAGCTTCTCTTTGTATTATAGTTTCAGCCATTACGCTCTCCTTGCTTCAAGGTTACGCATCAAAGAGTACATATTCTTTATGCCTTTGTTTAAACTACCATTACCTGCATTTTTAACAGCTTTTCTTGTCATAACAAACTCACCATCCATTAACATAGCAGGTACATCGTCCTTTTTACCAGAACCTAGACCCGGCCCTATACCACCTGTTCTTCTTGGAAAAGCGGCTCCACCTTTTTTAGCTGTAAAAATTGGACTTGTTATTGTTGGATATGGGGATAAATCTTCAAGAGAAGGTATTCCGTAAATACTATCAACTTTTGTATCGTCCACAAAATCTTCAGCGTCCACATCAATATAATATTTATCAGGATCCGCATCAATTAAATCTTGTCCTGTAAGTATTTTCTCTTCGGGTTCCTCTTCCGGTGCACTAAAGAAACCACCTAATGCAGCAGCCGTGGTTACACCTGCAAGCGGTACGCCATACTTTTGTAAAAAGCTAGGACCGGGAAAATCTTTTTGTAAAAGAGCCAAAGCTTTATCACCTGTCAAACGTGCAGGATTTCTTGGGTCTGTTAAAATTTTAAACTCTTTAGAATTAAATATATCCTCAACACTAGGACCTTTTAAAGTATATCCTTCTGTAAACGGTATAGAAGGATATTGAATGTCTTTTAAAGATTTTGCATTTTGTAGATCAAAATCTAATAAATCTGAGTAAGATTGTAATTGGTTTGCCGCTTTTAAAGTAGGACCTTCTTTTGTAAGAAACTGTCGATTAAACTGTTGATTTTCTGCGTCAGAAAGCTTTGCACCTAAATTTTGACCTTCTGGAAACTCAAAACTTTGATCAGCAAATTTATTAGCATCTGTTGTACCTGAAGCAAAATACTGTTGCGCTTGTGTAAAAGGGTTTCTAAAAGTACCCGGACGAAAACCCTGCCCACCTGCTAAATCTTGTCCAAAAAGTCTCATTTGTGTTAGATCGCCTGATATTCCCGGTCGAGACATAGCGGCTAAAGCTGCACCAGACAAACCACCAAGGGCTGCACTTCGTAAAGCTTCTCTTGGATCATCACCCTCTATTAAACTTCCAATACCCGCGCCTAATGTGCCTGCAGCTATTTTACCCATGCCGGGAACAAAATAACCTAAAGCAAGCGGTAATATTACAGAAGCATTTTTCTTTAACGCTTTACCTACATTCTTTAAACCTTTAAATATTTTTTTAAGAAAAAACTCTGGCTGGCCTGTAATAGGGTTTATAGAGTTAAGTTCACTACCAACAATATAGCGTTCTGGTTCGATGCCCATGTCCCGCATTTGTGTAAACAACATGTTCTTTAACTGTGGGTTTGCATCTAATACTTCCATGGGCAAAACAGTTTCACCTTCTGCGGCGTGAACTATATATGTATCACCATTACGGCCCATATTAGCAAGCTTCTCTGCTTGGTCTTGAAAAGAAGCAATGCCTATAGGCTCGAGTTCATAATCTGGTTTGCTGTCAATGACTGATGTAATACCCTCTTGCATAAACCCACCTTAACTTATTTCTTGATAACTTACAACCATATGTAAGCGATCATTTGCTGCACCTGTTGCTTTTAATGTTTCAGACTCTGCTAATATTAAAGGTTCTGTCAACAGTTCAACGGTTGCTTTAGCAGATACTGACTTATCTTTAAATAATTGAAAAGTTACAGGAGTATCTGCTGTATCTGTAATTGTTACATTTAATGTTTCACCATTATTACTTTGCTCGCAAACAAGAATTGATTTTATAATAGCCGTTGTTGCATTAGCTGGTGTTAAAATTGTTGTATCTGAAGTCTGCAACTTCTTTTTAACATTTTTATACAATACCGTCATTAACTTAAAAACCAGTTTATTGTTTGTGAATCTTCCGCTATTTGATTACGTTGTTGTTGTGCAATATAAAATTGCAACGCTCTTACTAAATCTTCTAAATATTGAGTATTTTTATTTTGTTGCTGTACAAAAAAATTTATTTCTGTTCCTGCCCCCAAGTTAGCTATTGGATTGTAAGGAGAATAAGGGGTATAACCAAAAGGAGACTCTTGTGAGGGAGGATCGGGTAAACGTGGGGGGCCTTGATCAGATTCTGCCATTAACGCCTCCCATCTTGTCTAATGTGGATCCTTGGTGAACCTAATTTCCATTTTACACCAAGAGCATCTGAATCAACACGCAAAGCAAAAGAACGTCCTCTGGCTCTTAAATTTAATTGACTTGTAAATGTTTCAACAGGTGATGTAGATGTTCTTGTAGTCGTTCCAGCAGACGTATTACCATAGTTTTCACCGGGTTCATTACGAGCTTTTAAAGTAAAATTAGCAGCAGGAGAGGTTGCAGACGTTGACCCGTCAAAGGTTAAATCAGGTATAACTTTTTGCACAAGACTAAATTTATCACCATCACCTATATCCATTGGTGCAGATTCTATAAACGAGGTCATAGCAGAACCATCATCATCAAAACCTGTTTCATGGTTATATAAATAAGAAGAAGATGCAGCAATAGGAAAGTTTCTAATACCTCTGTCTATCCATGCTGTGCGAAGTAAAGAACCAAAATACCAAACCTTTTCATTATAGTTGTATATAACATATTTATCTATTTCTCCTGTCCCGCCGTTATTAATTGAATTTGATTCAGAAGGATAAAACCAAATAACTTCACCAAACTCGGAATTTACACCTGCTACAACTTTATCTCTTTGTGAATTATTAAAATCAAGAAACACTTTGTCCTTAACAGTACAAGGTAATGTTTGTGTTCCACCAGCATATGCATAAAAACTGTCTCTTCCCATCCAGAACACAAAATCTTCTGTAGCAACCGCAGACTTGGGGCTCATAATTGTTATGTTTGTTGCGATTTGCTGTATGCCAAAAACAAACTGACCACCAATAAAACGTAAAGAGTGCAACGATGTATCTGTATATACAAGTATTTCACGTTTTGTTTCTATAGCCTGCACAAACTGTGACCCTGATCCAAGTCTTATGCTTCCAGCCGTTGTAGCCGAACTAATCGTCCAGTTTGTCACAGACTCTTGGTCAGACCATCGTATCATTAAAGGATCTTGGGTCGTGGTTCCATATGTGTTAGTACCGAAACAAAGCACATGTCTATCGATATCACTCACAAGAACCTGCTTGGCAACAGTCGGTGTATTCGTTGCACCAGCTAATGTGCCAATTTCCACGGCTCGTGTAGATAAACCATTTGTTTTATCCCAAAGGTATATTGCACCATCTCTAGGGTTAATAATTAAATCTTCACCAAAATTGTCATGCGACCATAGACGTATTTCACGAGTTGTACCAGTTACAGCTGCTATACCCCAACCAGTAAAGTCATCAGAAGCTAAAGCATTACCTACAGCAAGTCGAACAATAGTATCATCTGCGTGAGCACTGGCTATTGTGCCACTTGCTCCTCTCGCTACTGTTAAAGTATTATCATCTGATGTGGCAGTAACAGTCATTAATTCTGGACCATCAACTAAAACAACAGAAGTTTTATCCAAATGTGTTGTTGCTGTGGAACTTAAATGACCTCTTGTACAGCCAGTTAAATCATTAGTTGATATACCACCTATTTTTACAAATTCTCCTCCTATAACAATCGTGTCTCCTGCAGCTAAACCAGATGCACTTGTAACGGCTATGGTTGTAGCAGTTGTACTACTAACAGCAGCACTCAAAGTTGTTGAAACATCACTAGGTGTTTTATCAATAAAAATAACATCATTATCAGTTGTAATACCTGTTTCATCATCTACATCAACAGCTGTTTCATTGTTATCTAATGCTTCATTTAATTGTGTTGTTAAAGCACCAGAGGTTGTCCCACCCCATAATCCAGCACCCCAGCCTGTGCCACCTACTTGTGAATCAAGACCTGAATTTATTTGATAAACTGCTTTTGTATTATTAAATGTTAATGTTCCATTTGTAACTGAACCACCTGTAGTAGATGCACTTAGTTCAAAATTTGTTGCATCTGTAATTGAAGCCACTGTAGCCCCAGCAGGTATACCAGTTCCACTAACTGTTCCGTTTACAGCAAGAGCTGCTGTAGAATCCATTGTTATAGTTGGATCATTATTATAATCACAAGTAGCGTCTGTAAAAGAACCATTACCTGTATCTGAACTGTTAGCTGTTACACTAACTGTAATCGTATAAGAATTACCATCTACAACAGTGGTAATTTTATGTTCCGCATTAAGTATGGATGCTGTTACAAGACCCCCTAAAGTTGCTGCACCACTAAATGTAACAAAATCATTTTCTGATGCACCATGATTAGTTTCATTAACAGTAATTATTGTTGAGTCATTTGATTCATCTCCAGTTGAATCAAAATTATTACTTACAGAAGCAGAAAAAGTTACATCGCCTAAACTTGTTGTTAAACGATCAGGTGTTATATCACTAAAAGTACCACCCTCTTCGATATAGTATTTAAGATGTGTGCCAACACCAAGATAATCTGAACCATCAAGAGCTATCCAGTTATGCAATCTTCTCGCTGTACCTTGATATGTATTAGTTGTTAATTTTTCCCAACCACCAAATTTTTCTGGATAGCCAAAGCGAAAACGTATTTTGTCACAGTCAACCCAACCACCTTCATTGCTGTATTTTGTAATTTCTTTATTAATTCCTGGACGAAACTGTAGTTTGGTTAGTGGCATTATCCTGCAGCTCCATATAAATCAGAAAATGATATTGTGCCAGATGCAGGAACACCTGTATTAGCATCTCTAATTTGTGTAAAAGTTATATTTCCTGCTGATATACTTGATTGATTTACTGTGCCTTCATTTTGAAATTGAGCTCCACCACCATTAACTTTGTAAGCTAAATGGGTTGCACCTATTTGATTAGAAGCAACAGTTCCAGAACCTAACGCATTATTGAGTGTTCTATCACCACTAAATGAATTACTAGAAAGTATTGAATCACTAAATAATGCACTGCCTACTTTTGTGCCACCTGAATTTGAAAAAAATATTTCCGTGGCAGCACCACTAAAACCACCACCATTTAAAGTGCTAACAAAAGATACGATATTGTTATTAGTTACATATGAATCTCCTGATGCTAGTGTTTGAGGCAAAGCTGTTACTGTAGTAGTATTATAACCTGATTGACTACCACCAGTATGACTACCAGATAAAGCACTGGGAGTAATTGTTCCACCAATATTTGCAGTTGAAGGAACTTCACTACCACCTCTATACAATTGACTCATTGATATTGAGGCATCACTAGCAAAACCAAACTCAGTTCGCATATCACTCATACTTATAGTGCCACTACCTGTTAAAGCCATGCTTAGTTATCTTTCTTTAATTCATCAATTTGTTTTTGCTGTTCTTTAATTGCTTCAATTAGTAATGGAACAAGTTTTTCATATTGAACTGTTAAGTAATCATTATTAAAAGGTGCTGGTTTTACAACCTCTGGACATACGGCCTGTACTTCTTGTGCTGATACGCCAACTTCTTTTTGATCTTTAAACAAATGTTTATCTAATTCTTTTGCTTTATCGTTCCATGTAAAAGTGTAACCATTTAACTTTTGTATTTTTTCTAAAGGTGATAATATTGTTCCTTCAAAGTTTTTAAGTCGTTCATCTGAAGAAAAGGCTGTTATATCACCTGTAACAGTTAAAGCTCCAGCAGATGATAAAGCCATTTTTTCTGCTGCAGTTTCACTTGCTGCTGTTCTAAAAGAAAGTTTTGTAGCATTATTAGTTTCACTAAAATCTCCTTCAGATAAAGCTGCAATACCAGCACATATTAATTTATTATCACCAGATGCGGAATTTTCATCTGGTGCTTGAAAACCTATAAAACCTATAACATCATTTAACTCGATATTTTGATCACCACATAACAACATTATTACTGGGTTTGCCCCATCGCCTGTTTCTTCAGTTTTTACTGAAAACTCACCATTTGCCGAAAAATTGTATTTTGCACCATTTCCAGATGTTTGATGATGTGTTGTATTAATTACTAAACTTGTTGCATTGTTACTTGCACTAAAATCACCTTCTGAAACTGCCTCAATATTTACAGCAGATAATTGTGCATCTGTTCCTTCTGTTTCATCTGGTGCTTGAAAAGAAATGCGTCCTAATACATCATCTTCTGCAATATCTTGATCACCTGTTTGTAATGTTAAAGTTGGAAATTTATCATCACCATCTGTGTTGTGTTTTATTTTTAAACCTGTATCTGCATGATGTGTTAATTGTATTTCACTGTCAGCACCAAAGTTAATTGATTTATTATCTGTAACAAGATTTAAATCACCCTCATGTGTCAATCGCATTTTTTCTGCTGCATCGCCATCTGTTGCTAATTTAAAAACTAGGTCAGTAGAATTAGTATTTGCATCAAAAGCTGCATCAGCTTCGGCTGAGATAGTCGCTGTAACTTTTGTTCCATCAGCATCGCCAGATGCACCATCTGTATCATCTGGTGCTTGAAACTGTAACGCTCCAAGAACATCTCCATCTGTAACGCTTGTGTCACCTGTTCGTAAAGTTAATAGTGCACCATCACCTGTTTCTATCGTTACATCTTCATCAAAATCATTTGTTGAAGTTGTTATTTGTGCAACATTTGCACCAGCACCTGCTCCGTCTGCATAAACAATAGCACTTTTACCACTGGCAACAGTGACATTTGTACCACTACCTTGACTAATTGTTACAGATTGACTGCCAGATGTACTATTTACTACAAAATATAATTTATCTTGATCATTAGGAGCTATAGTAACAGTATGTGTGGCACTTAATGTGCCCCCAAAAACAAGAACTTTAAAATGACCATTGGATAAAGTGCCATCTGAAGTTGTCAAGGTACTAGCTGTTCCAGATAATGTGATCGCACCCACACCATTTATTGCTCTATCTATAATATCAAAATTTGTGTTAGTCGTTGAACCCCAGGTTCCTGCTTGTTCACCTGTGCTTATCTTTTCTATACCATTATTTACTGTATATGAACTAGCCATAATGTCTCCTTAATCTGTTTCTATATCTGACCAATTACTACTATTTGAAGGTGTAATACTACTCCAACTATTAGAAACGGAAGGTGTAATACTTGTCCAGTTATCTCCTGTTGACGTTATGGCTGTCCAAGAAGGAGTTGTACCCGTATTAATGTCATTCCATGTTTCTATGTCACCAACATCTATATTTTCAAATAATTTCTCACTTATTGCCTCAGTTGTAAAGGATAAATCTAAATTTGATAAATTACTTGATGTTAAACTAAGTGCTCCCTCTGTATTAAAATTACTTTCTATAGAAGAAGAAAAATTTAATGTTCTACTCACATCTATATCACTTTCAAAAGAAGTTGTTTGATTTGAAGAAGATGAGAATATTAAACTTAATACACTAACTTGACTAAAATTAGCACTGATTGACGCTTCAACTGTGAGAAACATTGACTCAGCAACAAATTTACTTGATGTTCCTACAACACTAAGAGCTTCAGTTTCATAAATATATTGTGCTTGTGCAGAAAAAGGACTCTGAGAAAATGCACCACTAGAAAACATATTTATTTACCAGTAAAAATGTAATCGTTTACCTCAATATTTAACCAAGATGGTTTTACTGGAAATATAACGTCTTCTTCTTTAGAATAAGTTTGAGGTATATCTCTTAAAGTTTTTCTAAAGGCTTTGAGCTCTGTTCTTTGATCCGCAGTCAAATCATCCCATCTGTCGCCATTAGTAAAATAATCTGAGAAATGTAGAGCATGATTTCTCCAAAATCTTATTTCATCCCAAGTTAAAACTTTTTCTGTCTCGGTAATATTTCCATCTTTATCTTTGTTTACATATTTAAGTCTACAAGGCATACTTATTCTCCTGCATAATTTTCGCCAAGAATTATTGCCATAAAAGGACAAGAAGCATTATCAAGATAATCTGTCGTTGAAGATAAATCTGTTGGCAACTCATCAGAACTTAAAGTGCTATTTCTTCTTAAAGCTCTTGAATTAGTAGATGTTAATGTATCAGAAAAACCATCCGTATAAAAACTTCCCCCAGCAGAAGTACTATTAAAATTAGCTCGTATAAGAACACTTCCCCCAGCACAACCAAGAGCAAAAGCATATCTTCCTGGAGTTAGTTCAGTAACATCGGGTGTAGCAGTTAGGGCAGTGCTAGTAGAAGTTCCAGAAGAAATTGAAGATTTAGATATAAGTTGAGAGGGATATCCAAACTTGTTAAGACTATACAGACCCATTTTAACAGTGTTGTTATTTATAGTTCCAGAAAAACCAGTTACACATCTAAAAGATGCTACGTTTGTAGTATCTCCTGCTCCCTCTCCAGGAATAAATATGGGCATGAAATAAACTTGATTTTGGCTTACTGTAAGTTGAGAGAAAAATCCACCATGCGGTCTTCCTGCTACAAGACCAACAGTGGTATCCGAACTCACGGTTTTACTCACTGTAGGTCCAATGTGAATTTTTCTTTTAATAATTTCATCACTTAAAACGCCAACACCATTGGTAGCGTCACCTCGCAACTGTTCTCTTGTGGCTATAGTATTGCCTTCTATAGTAACAACACCAGCACTTGATCTAGCTATTGTAGTATCACTTGCATGACCTAATTCTATGTTGCCAGGAAATCTAATAGTACCTGCAGAAGATATGTTAAATAATTCAGAAAATGTTACATTTGCATCAGCACTAACACTTGTACCAACAGTGCCATAAAAAGTATGATTGCCGTCTTGTTTAGCAGAATACCCACTACTCTCGCCAGTTGTTTTAGCTTTCCAATTTGTGCCGTTGTGGTAAGCATTAGTAGCAATTAGAGTTTCACCAGTAGTTCCACTATTACCACCATATGCTATTAATCCACCTTTAGTTTCTAAATCTATAGCATTCCAACCTGTATCTAAATAATTGCTATTAGGTGTTGTACCTACTCCTAAATTACCATTTAGTGTTGCATCTCCTGCTTCACTACCATCAAGAGTAAGCATAGTTATATCGGCAGTATTATCAGTGCCTTTAAAAATAATATCTGTGTCATTACCTTGAGCATCAATCGTAATGTTGCCAGACGATGTGGCTAGTGTAACGGCTGCATCACCTGTTGAAATATTATCAGCCGCAACTGCTGCTGCGGTTCCAGAGTAACCACTTGAAGTAATTGTTCCTAATGAGACACCAGCATCTGAAAATGTTATTGTACCACCATCTGCATCTAATGTAATGCCACCACTTGAGTCTAATGTTACAGTTGTCCCTGCAAGTTCTGCCGTTCCATCTGCGGTAATTTGTATGTTAGCTGCCGCTGCACTGTTATCAGTTGTAACAATATCTAATGTGCCATTTGTTCCTACTGTTATAGTAGCTGTATCATCAGTAGAACCTGTAAGAGTTATAACTTTTCCATTAATCGTCACATCATCTACAGTAAGAGTCGTAAGCGTTCCTAATGATGTAATATTGGTTTGTGCCGCACCTGTTACTGTTGCAGCTGTACCACTTACATTTCCAACAACATTTCCTGTATATCCATCAGAAGTAATTGTTCCTAATGAAGCACCAGCATCTGCAAATGTTATTGTTCCACCATCTGCATCTAATGTAATTCCACCACTTGAATCAAGAGTTACAGTTGTTCCAGCAAGTTCTGCCGTGCCATCTGCCGTAATTTGTATATTAGCTGCAGCTGAACTGTCATCAGTTGTAACAATATCTAATGTACCATTTGTTCCTACTGTTATAGTAGCTGTGTCACTGGTAGAACCTGTCATAGTGATAACTTTTCCATCAATTACTACGTCATCTACTGTAAGTGAAGTTAAAGTTCCAACTGATGTAAGATTAGGCATTGCAGTTATTTCATCATCAAGATAGGCAGCTAAAGTTTGCACTGTAGTTTGTGCCATAGTGCCACCATGATTCATCACAATACCATGCCCATCTGAAATTGTTGTTGTTCCGATTGAGGTATTTCCGTCAAGCAAGTTTAATTCACCTGATGAAGCATCGATTGCCGCAAGTTTAGTAAAGTCCGCTTGTACTAAACCAGACACACCATCAAGCAAGTTAAGCTCTGTTGCTGTTGATGTTAACACTACATCTTCATTTATTTTTGGAGAGGTTAATGTTTTGTTTGTAAGTGTCTGTGTTCCAGAAAGCGTTGTAACTGTTGAATCAATGGCTACTGTCAATGTATTGCTTGATCCAGAAGTATCAATACCTGTTCCACCTTCTATATCTAATGTTTCGCTATCTAGATCAATTGATAAAGCACCGCCTGTATCACCTTGAAAATCTAAATCTTGTGCAGTAACCTGACTATCCACATAAGCCTTAATCGACTGTTGTGACGCAATTCCTGTTGCGCTATTACTTGCCATGTTATCTTCGTCTACAAAACTTTTTCCGTCTAAAATATTAAGCTCTGTAGCACTTGAAGTTACTAATGTGCCTCCTAATTTTAATCCATTTGTGCCATCATGGGATGCAACATCAAAATCAAAGGCTCCGTCAGGAATAACTACATCACCATCTGCATCTCTGAAAATTGCTTTATCAGAAGGCAAGGATATAAATACACTGCGAGTTCCACTACTCCAATTTACTCTATTATTACTACTTGTCGATCTAAATACATTAGCATCAGAGGATCTTGCTATTGTATCTGAGGTTCCATCATCTGGACTAGTACCAATATTAAAAGTTCCTAAACCTATTTCGTAATTATCTCCATCTTCAATTACATAATAAGTTGTATCACCATCTGCTAAGTAAGTTCTAAATAAAGAAAACCCTGTTGGGGCTGCACCATTAAGAGTTATAGTGCCAGTGCCAGTTGTAGTGGTGGTTTGTTTTACTCTATCACCAACTTTTAATGCCATGTTACTTTAACTCTATAGAAAGGTTATTATTATTAATTCTAAATATATCGCCAGTTAGTATTGTTCTATCTGTAACATCACCAACAAATAAAACATTACTTGAATTAGTTGCATGATCTAATAATACGACATGAGTTATTGTATTAGTACCAGAAGTAGACTCTGGAAAAGAAATAGCACCTGTGTTTTTAGCAGTTACAGTTCCACTAGAATTAGCTACAGTCCAATAAGGTGATGTTGAACCATCTCCATATATTCGCACTCTTGCATAACTTCCAAAGTTAGCTTCTGTAAAACTTCCTGCTTCTGCATCACTAACTGCTGTAGCCAACGCTAAATATAAACTTGCATTTGGAGAAGTATAACCAGAGGTTGTAAAAATATGTTGTAGTAATTTTAATTCAAGATAATTACTGGCTGCATTCGTAGTTGTTGTCATAACCTATCTCCTTATGTTCTCTGTCTACGAGGTAGTCCTTGTCTATAAGCGTCATTGTTTTCTCTAGCTTCTCCAAAATCTTTTAAGCGACTTACCTCCTCAATAAATCTTTTTTCATATAATCCAATTACATCAGGTTCGCCTTTCATAAAAATATACGCTTCTACAAGTGATCCGTAAAGTAATGCGTTAATTGCATTTTTACTTAACCAGGATGTTGTAGTATCACTTGATATAGCTGATATGGCAGAACTATGAGAAGTTGTACCACCCGTTACTGTCTCTCCATTAGTAAAGCCAGTTGTTGGTACAATAATTGTTAATTTATTAGTGCTGTCATTTTTACTCTCAATAGTGGCTGTTACACCGCTAGTAGCACCTGTGATTACTTCTCCAACAGAAAAACTAGCTGCTGATGCTACAGTCAACTCAATTGTGCTGTCAGCTAGACTTGTTGGTCTGTAATAATAGTGTAATTCACAAGAATAATTGCTATTAGGTGTTGGGGCTAAAATAAAATTATCTACATCAAAACGACCATAATATTTTGGAACGCCAGTTGTTGCAGGATTAGGATGATACTCTTGAACAAAGTTAACATCTTTTTCTAATAGAAAAACTAAATTATTTGAAACAGTTATCGATAAACTAAAAGGTGAGAAAAAATCTGTTGGAACAGCTAAAAACCTATCTGAAGAAGTCGTAGCACTTGTTACATTTTTACGAAAAACTTCAAAGTCAATCATCTTAAAAAGACGATTTTCTGTAGATCGAATAAAATTTCTTAAATTAGAAACAAAAGTTGTTTCATCATTCTCAGTATAATCTTGAATGGATGTTCTTAATGTTGTTAATGTATAACTCATTTAACTCTCCAACGTCACGGGTCCAGCAGAGGCTATACTACCTCCTCCTTTTACAGAACCCGTAACAGCCGTTCCGGACACTGAAATAGTGTAACTGTTTTCATCTACAACACTTACAATTGTAAATCCACTGGAATTTTCCATAGCAGAGCTTGTTATGCCATCAAAAGGCGATACATCTCTAAATCTTACCGTGCTAGAAGCAGATCTTCCATGAGCATGTTCTTGGACTGTTACAGTTGTAGGATTTACACTAGCCGTTCCAGTCGTAAAAGGATTTAATCTTAATAAAACAGCAACTGCTGGTTCTGTTCTTGAGGGTCTTGCATCTCGTAAAGCTTGTGCGTCAGCTTTTTTTGGCCTTGGATTTAATTGTGGATGTTTCATTTCATATTCAGATTTAGCAACAATTGAACCATTCCATTCTTTTATTTTTTGACGATATGGAAATTTTAAACCGCTTCTATCTGATATAAAGTAAGCATTTTTTCCAGATGAAAAACTCATTAGCCAACCCTGTAATAATCCATACTTGGAGTAATGTTAAATGAAGACCTATCTCTATCCTCTGCCATAGCCCTGTCAAACTCCTCTTCATACATGCTTTTTAACAATTGTATTCTTTCAGGTGCTCTTTTTATAGACATATAGTAAGCCAAACCTGCTGTCAAACAAGGATAAAATCGAAAAGGTATTTCCAAAGTATCTTGTGGCGTATCCGCGTCATTCATTCGTGTCAAAGCATCATAATGTATGACATCTGTGCTGTTCTCAGGAGCAGGCCATATTTTTAAGTTAGGTGTAATTTGTCTGTCCAAAAAAAATTGTGTAGGCCTACCTGTGCTTGTTTTTGTTGGAATAGCTAAATAAACATCTCTACTAATTCTAGTCATATTAAAATCTGTATTGCTTCTTCTTACTACCGCAGATAATATATCAATGACATCTGTACCTAATGAATAATCTGTATCATCAGCTGTGACAGTTTGTGTTCTTTGTTCTATTGTCCATTGGTTTAAACCTCTATTTGCCCACTCCGCCAACATTAAATTTAAAGATCTTTTAGCGGTTTTTAAATCATAACCTGTTCTAATTTCTAAACCACATCTTTCAAAAGCTTCTTCAATGTAATCATCTACAGCTAGTTCAAAATTTGTTGATCCTGATAGTGTCATTTAATCCTCATTATACAAATTATCAAAAATTTTATTTACATCTAATGTATAGTCTAAATCAGATTTTGAATAATGTATATGCTGTGAAGGTAAAAAATCTGGTGCACCTTCACCTGTTTCAAAC
>VTLG01004304.1_pt1 | contig 26216 bp, 49 predicted proteins | sample 4694571 | NCBI WGS metagenome assembly VTLG01 (sample SAMN12604809, study PRJNA352737) | marine metagenome | biome: ENVO:00000447; feature: ENVO:00000209|ENVO:00000569|ENVO:01000036; material: ENVO:00002151; isolation source: viral sequences binned using virsorter ...
AATTGATTTATCTCTATGTTTGTTTTTATTAATAGTTGCTTTTCAGTTCCGAATTTTTCCTCAAACAACTTTTTATTAAGGTGTATTGACTCGTTGCTCATATTATGATGCTTTGGACATAAAGGAATAGTATCTTGATGGTCAGGTCTCAAAGATAATCCTGTATGTTTTCTAATATGATGTATGACTACATTTGTAGAGCCACAAGCAACACAACCTAATTCTTGTAATTTATCAAATCTTATTTTATCTTTTTTTTTCATAAAGAACTGTTAATTTACCATTAGCAATATAATAGCCACTAACTTTTCTTTGTTTTCTTTTTTTTATTTTTTTTTTCTTTTTTACCATAATCTTCGTTAAAAGGATTATTAGTGTCAATTATTTTACCTCTAAAAGTATCCAACCATTTGCAATGTTCTTCCCATTCTTTTTTATTCATCTACAACTCTCCTAATCTCATCGCAATGTGCTTTTATTTTGTTAAGTTCTTCTGTAATCCTAACTTGATAAATTGTATTTTTAGCTACATCTTCTACTTCTACTAACTGATTTAATCGTATCATTCTTAACAATCTTTTAAATGCTCTTCTAACATGCATATCTGACATATCAGAAACCATAAGCCATTGGTTTTTAGATCTAGAAAAATAATGTTCCTCAGGAGTTTGTTGTTGAGTTATATCGTCTTTAGGTATGTCTAAAAAATCATCAGCCATTGGTATCCTTAAATGTTACTTCAACAGTTATTTCTTTTCCTTCCCATTTATGCCAAGTAAAATCTAAATTATTTAAAAGATTTACAAAGTCTTGACCACTTATGCATTCTTCGGAAGTTAGCATTTTAGTAATTTCTTCATTCTTGCTTTGTTTACCATTTTTGTATGGTTTTGAGTATGAAAAAATTTTGTATTTATCTATGTGTATCATACTAGTTTTCCTTGTGTTGTATCTTCTGGTTTAAAAGGTTTCCAATCAAAATCTACAAGTCTATATTTTTTACCATTAAACTTGCTAGTAAAACTTTGATCTGTATAACTTTTTGCAGATTTTAATTTGTTATAAGGAATCCACATATATTCTTTACCATGTGTTATACCTAATGATTCTTTTTTGCGTAAGCATTTTTTATAAATATAGTCTCTTACACTTACTTTACCTAGCCATACTTTATCTACTTGCACTTTGATCATTTGTAATCTCCATTTCTTTAGTTAATATTAATGGTTTTTCTTCAATAACAAAATAAAGCACTGAAACTTTCAAAGAATCAGCAATTTGTTTTATGTTAAAAAGATTTGTACCATTCATACCTTTTTCATACTTCTGCACTTGCTGAAATGTTACTCCTATTTTTTTTGCTAACCAAGATTGAGTTTTCTTTAACTCTAATCTTCTAGTTTTTATTTTTTTACCGACAGATAAATTAAACTGCCTAACATCTTCGTTTAGCATAATTGCTCCTGTTTGTGTTTGATTGTTAAGTGGTGGGAAATCGGAAACCCACCACCATTAACTAGAAAGGGAGCAAAAAAATGACTTGATTCGAATTTCAATGCTCTACCTTTTTTTTTATCCGATTTTAACATTTGATTCCACTATAAAATAAGTTGTGCATAATCAGGTTGTAATAATTTAGCTATATATGTGTTTTTAGCTAAATACAGGCTTTTTTGTGTTTAAATAAGTTTTTGCTTTTTATGTCAAATTTGGCATAGTCCTTGTATAGACTATGTATAAATCGGAACTCGTCTTAAAACCATACAATTCGATTTCAGTGCCAAGATAGGTAATTCTAAGTTTTGCCTTGAAATTGTAGTCGGCTGATGCCTTGCAATGCTACGATAGTCTCTTTAGTCTTGAAAGTCCACGCAGAGTGCTGGGTAATTCCTACGATGTAGTCAAGTAATGGCGAAACAAATACAATTTGTCTAGTTATCGTGATGGATAGCTACTGATGATGCCAGTCGCATTTAATTAACTAGGAGGAAATCATGAAAAAAGGTCATGATGTAAAAGAAATGCTTAACAATATCAATGAAGATAAAAACAACAAGAAAGATTATCTTGTTGATATGAAAAGCATAAAAGTAGAAACTAATAACTTGGTTTATCCAAGTATTAGTGTAGATCATGGTGAGAATAAACACTTATTGAGAGATAGAGAGTTTGTCTTGACTGATCATTCGTTAAATCAACTATGTGGCAAGTTAGAAATTGGTACGCAGTATTTAAGAAAGTGTTTGCCTGTTTCTCAAGAACTTGTGGCTCATAATCTTAACTTTTGGATTAACAATAGTAAAGATAAAGAGTTAATGTTAAGAACATATGACATGGCTCCGATTGACGAGGCAAGAGCACTTTGTTCAAATCGTTACAAAAGAATTGATAACGATGTTGTAGCAAATCACTCACTTAACAAACTTATGGATTTAGGTTTAGATATTAAGTATTCTCATTACGATAGAGATACACTTAATATTACTGCTGTTAATCCTAAACTTGAGGGTGAGGTTACTAAAGGAGATGTCGTTCAAAGTGGTGTTACAATTACTAATAGTGAAATCGGTAGTGGTAGCTTAATCATTCAACCATTTATTTACAGATTAGTTTGTACAAATGGTATGGTTGCACCAAGATACTTGAATAGATTTTATTCAAGACATGTTGGTAAAATTGTAATTGATCCAAGTAACGATGATCAATATGTTACAATTATTGATAAGATGCAAAAACAAATTGATCTTATTAGTAGTAATGATGTTTGGAATGAAAGCTTTAATGGTTTAGTAAAAGCCACTAAAGAATCTATCAACTCACATCAAATTGTAGAGTTAGCAAAGAAACAAGGTGTTACAGAATCTGAAAGAGCACAAATCTTTGAGAGATTGAATCACTATGTTGGCGATACTTTTACAACAACAAAGTATGATCTTGCTAACGCAATAACTAACTTGGGTAATGACGAAGAAAAGTCAGATCAAAGGTCTAGATTCTTTCAAGAACTAGGTGGTCTGATTATTTTTGCACATAACCCTATGGCTGTTAGAGTATAAATCAACAATATGCTGGGGTGTAACAACCCCAGCAAGAAAGGAAACCATGCTTATATTTGGTAAAAGTAAAAGCGATTGGAAAGCAATAGAGTTACACTATCGTAGAGAGTGGATATGCTTTGTAGTTGGCTTTATTCTAGGAAGTTTACTATGGTAAATTCTTGGAAAGATAAACGAATAAGTGCTATCAATAGAATTATAAAAAATACTAGAGGTAGCACTTTAACTTTTTTAGATGAATATGATTCCATTTGTTTATCTAAAGCTAAAAATAAAATGGAATACAAACTAGAGAGGAAAAATGAAGAAAACAATGAAGTCGAAGATCATCTGTGGGTGCCTTGCACTCCTAGGAATCTTCCTGAGTAGTTGTGCATATAATCCTATAATTGATACTGCAGGTCGTAGTGGTACTTTTAACAATACGAAAGCAGTTGAAATAACTAATGATTTACAACATTGTAAAACAATAGCTGAGAATAATACTACATTTTTTGGTAATATTTTTTATTGGTCTATGAGTCCTACAATGGATACAAAGTATGAATCTTTAGTAAGAAAGTGTTTAAGTAATCGAGGACACTCGGTTTTAAACTAGAAAGGAATGTATGGACAAAAAAGAAAAAACCAATTTATTATTAAATGGACTTGCATCTAAATTAAGAAGTGTAAAGTTAAAATCTTCTGAAAGGAACAAGCTATTAAATAATGCGATTGGTCTTAAGTTTAAACTAATTAGACTTGAGAAAAACATAACTGCAGAGGCAGTTGTGCAAGATAATAAAGAAATGATAAGTGATGTTCATAGCTTATATAAGTTTGAACAAGGCATTTTTCATTTCGGTAAGTTATATGCATTAACGAACTATTACGATGTTGATGTTAATGACTTATTTAAATTAACAGAAAGGTAACTATGTGGAAGAAATATCCATTAGCCAATAACATAGTTTTAAGCTATAACGATGATAAGCATATGTACTATGTTGACGATAAAAAGGTAGAGTCTGTTACAGGAATTTGTAGCAGAGGAGTACCAAAGCCACAACTTATTAATTGGTTAGTCGCTACACCTTTAAACGAGGTTAAAAGATTAATTAATGAAAAGTTAGACAATGGCGAACAATTAGATAGAGCAATATTAGAACGAATATTCGCTACTGCTAAAAAGAAACCTGATACTTTTAAAGATGAGGGTGCATTAGTAGGTAGTGTTGTGCATGGTCTAATAGAGGACTATCTAAAAGGTAAAAATATTCCTACACAATCTGATAAAGCAGTAGTAAATTGCTGGAATCTTTTTTTAGATTGGTGGAATAAACAAGGGTATGAAGTTGTAGAAATAGAAAAGAAAATCTATAGCAAGAAATATAACTATGCTGGTACTCTTGATCTTGTTGTAAAAGACAAGAAAGGTAATCTTGTTTTGATTGATATTAAAACAAGTAATCATATAACATTTGACTATTTTTTGCAGTTAAATGCTTATAGATTTGCGTATGAGGAAGAAACAAATCAAAAAATTTCTAAATCTTTTGTGGTTAGATTACCAAAAAAAGATAGTGAGGTTGAGATTAAAGAAATTCCTCTTAATAAAAAACTATTCAATGCTTTCGTTGGAGCAAAATATCTAATGGAACAAATGGAAAGTATTGAAAAATAACAATAGGAGAATCTGATGTCAGGATACAAGACACAGTACAATAACAATGGTAACTACCAAAAGAAAAGCTACAATAACAATAGTGGTAGCAATGGTGGAACTGTTGAAATGTTATCATCTAAAAAAGATGGTACCATTCTAAAAGTTATCTTAAACAACCAAAATTTAGTATTAAAAGGTTTTTTTGATAACAGAACTAAAGGGTGGAAGTTGTTTCCATACTACGATAAAACGAAACAAAACCCACAATTTAATAAACCTAAACAACCTCGTAATGAAATGGACGATCAGTTGCCACAATCTGAACAGCAATGGAGTCAGGGTGATGCTACTGAATTTAATCCAGAACAATACGAACAAGAGTTAGGTTAATGTCAGAAGAAGATAAACTAGCTAAATACATTGAGATTAGACCACAAGAGTTTAATCCGCATAAAATTATAGCTTATCTTGATGCTTTAGATAAAAGATTTGTTAAAGCTGAGATAAATTATGACAATGTAAAAGATCAAGTACAAGAAGTATTTGATTATGTAGTTAATGAAAAAATAACTAATAGTTCGTTATCTGTAGCTTCAGCAAAAATACAAGCCACCAATGATGAAAGATATAAAAAAGTAAAATTAGAACTTTCTAATATGAAAAAATTATATCTTTATTCTAAAGTAGAGGCTAAAAATGGTCATAGTTATTGTGATCATTTAAAACAACAATCTATTAATGAGTTAGCCACAGAAAAGTTAACTAGAAACTAATAGTGTGTGTGGGGAGCAATCCCCACATATCTAATGCCTTACCACATCAAGTCCTTTGATGTCTGTATTTTCAGTAATAGTTTCAGTTGTATAGTTATAGTCAACAACTTGTACATCTTCGTATTTTGTAATTTCATGTATTGTATTTTTTACTTTAGGAAATGAAGGTCTTAAATCTATAAATCTTAAACATATAAAATGTCCATAAGGACTATACCTTGATTCTAATTGTAATTCCAATTCTGTAATAACTGCATCTGTAAACATTTTATCATAATACTACTTCTTACGCATAATGTCAGCACCCTTTAGTCCATATATTGCACTGACTACTCCAATAAAAATTGCTTGATACCAATATGGCAGTTTATTAAAATATTCAAAAAACAAATCTAGTTTATTACGAATGTCCACATCGTCAGTGAAAATAGAATAGCCCAATATAAGAATAGGAATGGATATAAGAATGAGTACAAATTCATCTTTATAACCATTATCATTACTCTCAATAATTTTCGCTTTATATTCAATTTCCCCTCGACTCATTTTTTCAGCATGCAACATCTGTGCGTCAGACATTAACTGTTTTGTTCTTTGTTTATTTTGGTATAACTTTGCTCCTGTCTTTACACCTAAACTTAATAAATTCAACCACATAATTATTTCTCCTGTATTTTTTCTATAAGCATATCAATTACATGCTTTGCTTTATCCAAATCTTTGATTTGATCTTTAATATTTTTATGTTTTAAATTATATCTTGATATGTATTTCACTACTTTTGTTTGACATGCATTGAGGTTATTATCCATAGCATAGTCTAATGGCTGGATTTTAAGCTTTTTATACCAATCCCCACCCACTTGCTCGGAAAAGGCAGAATCATCGTTCTGCGTTGCTCTATGGCTCTTTAAAAGGGTGTTTTTTAGCTTGTTAGACTTGTTCATACTAGTTTTTTAATCCAATCGCCTTTATCGTTTAAAACCATTGGTAATAGTCTTGGTACACCATTTAATATAATACCACAACCCAAAATAAATCTTGTTTTAAAATTCTTGGCATAGTTGAAAGCCATAGACTTCTGGTTGATCAAGCAACCCACATTCATAGCAAAGAACAAGTTATCAGGGTTTGCCCAGTAGCTAATTAAAAACTTTGTGTGATAATGTCCTTGAACAGCACTCATTCCCATAGTCTGCGATACTTTTAAAATATCGGCTGAACGACCATGCGTAAAAAAACATCTTTGTCCATTTGACATTGTAAGAGTTAGATCATCTACCCATTTCCATTTTCTAGTTCCAAGAAACTCGCCATAAGGTTTTAGAAAAGCTTTTGACATACCAAATTTTAATGCTCGTCTATAAACTAAACTACTATGATTTGAGTCAACTTCTGTTACTTCTGGATATATATCTTCTAATTGTTTTATGTATTCCTTTGATTTGTCTAGTTCGTGTCCAGCAGAATATAAATCTGGGTCATGTGTGTGCATATTGATTGCATGAAAGTCTAGTAGATCGCCTATGTTTACAACATAGTCAGGTTTAAATTCTTTTTTAATTTCTTTTAAAAAGCTAATGCTATCTTTATGTTGATATGGCAAGTGCATATCACTTATCACTAAGATTTTTTTATAACCCATACAAGTATTACTTGTACAATTAATTTGATAAAATGTAAAGTAATTGACCTAAAACAAGAATACCAACTGCACCAAGACCATATAAAATACGATCTATGTCTTTTTTCATGTGATGTAGATGATTTTTTATTACTAAATCTAATTTTTGATTTACTAATTTTATTTTACCATCTAATTCTACAAATTTTTCTTTGCTAGTTTTCATCTTCTTTTTCTTCTCTTTCTTCTAAGATCAGTATCATGTTTTCTACTACCTCTCAAGAAACTATTAACTCTTCCCATAGACCATGCCGCCATAGATGTTCTAGGTCTAGACCCACTGCTTAGATATGCACCTTGTCCTCTACGATAAACTTTTTTTAGCATACCAAGTGTTACAGACTTTCTATTCTTGGCTTTATTTCTTAATGTTGCAACTACTCTTGCAGATAGTGGTTTTCTTCTTGCCATTATTTTACCCTCGCCCTAAACATTGATCTTGGAATTGTAGCACCTGATTTGTACAATGAGGACATAGACTTTAATAGACTTGCTCTAGAACTTCTTTTATTGCCCTTTAATCCTGATAAGTATTTTTTTGGCAATCCTGTTCTTTTATCTTTTGGTACTTTTCTTTTTTTTCTTTTTCTTGACATTTCTTCTTCTTTTTCTCATAGGTCTTTTATCCATTAACACAGATAAAGTTGATGTTGTTGTATATCCACTCATTTGCCTACTGACCTCATAGCTTTATTATGAGCAGATGTAAAAGTAGCACCTTTCTTTAATGCTCTAGCCATACTTCGCATGTGCTTAAGTGTATGGTGTTTAGCATGACTACGCATAGTTTTTTTTTGTCTAGGCTTTAGTCCTTTGATAATGTTTTTAATAGATGCTACTTTAACCATTATCTTTTTCTTTTACCCATTTTATTTTTTTTCTTTTTCTTTTTCTTTTTTCCATGTCCATAATGATAAGGCATAGTTCCTCCTGTTAGTTTGCAAATTTACCACCTGACCATTTTGCATCAGGTAATCCATTTTTAAATTCTTTACCATCAAAGGTCAATACTTGTTTTCTATTACTACCCTCATTATAGCTACAATGCACCCATCCACTGTTTGCTCCTTCTTCTTCTTTCCAAAACTCTAATATTAGTTGATCAAAGTCGCAGTTATTTTCAATCCAGATTGCTAATTGTAAATTTGATACACCAGCTATTTCAAAATCTACTGCCTGTCCTTTTGTATGCTGACTCGTCTTTGAGGATTTAATTGCAACACATAATTCTTCACTACGATAGCCTGATGTCACTAAAATTGGTTTTTCAAATTTGGCTCTTACAGGCTCTAACACTGCATAACAAAGATCAGTTAAGTTTTTTATCTCACCACTACCAGCTTTATTTTTAATTCCAAGCCTAGTAGCTGTAGATGACTTTTCAAATTCTGCTAATTTAAAATGCTTAGATAACTGCATCAAAAAAAAATTTATGGTTTAGTTGGAAACTCAACAGAATTTACATCTTCAACAGTAGATAAACCCTCAGTTATATCTCTTAGGTCTTTTCTGTATTGTTTCATTTCATCTGTAATTGTATTATCAGATAAAGCATGAAAATCAGTTTGAGATAATAAAACATTTCTTCTTTGTCGCAAATTTTCTATTGCTCTATCAAACGCACCAGCCTCCCATTCAGCCTCTTCTTGATCTCTTTGTGCCTCTTCTTCGGCAGTAAGCTGTATTCGTTCTCCATCTACTAATTTATATCTTGGCATAATATTCTCCTTTTATATTAATCTAACCCAAATAGCAACACAGTGCCACTTAAATTTCCTGATGACATATTACATCTAAACCCTGTAACTGCACTAGTTGTTACTAGAAAACCAGCACCAAAATCATCAGCACAAGCCTCCTCACTTGGTACTTCCCATCTTGTTGTCATTCTGCTTTTAAATGCTTTTGCAAATGTTGTACTTGCTGGGTTAAATAAATGTAAAAAACCACAAGTGCAATCATCATTATCATTTCCTACACTTTGGCTTAAAGTTATATCTCCTGTTCCTAATGCTACATCTCGTCCTGTACTATAACTTATGCCTGAATATGTATCTCCAGCATCTTGAACTGCACCAAAAAAAGCTGAATTTTTTGTTACATTAAAATTAGTTCCATCAGTTGTAAAATTACCTTTTAGTGCAACATCATTAGTTTCAGGGTGCATGTTTATAAAATAGAAGATGTATTCTTTATAAGTGCTTGATAGACCTGATGTTATTGTTAAATGAGTTGCGTTTGATGCAGTTGTTGAAGATATAAAATTAAAATTTCCTAAATTAGATATTGAGCCAAACGCTGTTATATCTTTTACTGATCTGTTGTTTAATTTAACTATACTCATTAACTTGCCTGTAATCCATAAAGTTTTATTGTTCCTGAGTCTATCGTATCTCCTGTATATTTAAAGTTAAATCTTGTAATCGGAGTAGCTGTATTAAAATACCCACTAGAATAAGTGTCGTAACAATGGTTATTTGCAGTATAAGTTGATGTTCTTGAAAAAAAATTTTTGTTAAATGTGCTTGATGATGGTGCAAAAACATACAATTCTCCTGACATAGATTGATCGTTGTCGTTTCCTGTGGAAATTCCTAAATGTTGAAAAGATGTTCCATTTGATTGTGTGTTTGATGCTTGATATGTTAATGCTCTACTTGCATCAGACTCATCATTATAATTAACCCAGTTCGATGTAACCATATTTGCATTATAATCAGTAGCTGATCCTATATCTGCTTGAAATTGAAATTGTTTTATATCTCCATTTGGGTGCATGTTTATAAATTTAAATACATAAACAGAATAAGTACTATCTATATTTGACGTGAAAGATATTGAAGAAGAACTAGACGCATTTTGCGTTTGTAATAAAACCATTTTTCCTGTGCCTAAAGAGCCACCTGAAGTTATGGCAGATATTGAATTATTATTATGTTTAACTAAACCAAAAGACATTAAGCAACTCCATACATTTTTATTATACCATCAAATGTTCCAGCAGAACATTGAAAGGTCATAGCATTAATTGCACTCGTAGTATTTGCGTACCCAGCAGATAGAGTTTGATTTATCCCTGGAGTATTATTCTGTTCATTATATTGGGTTAAAAAATGTTTTACAAAAACAGTCGAACTTGGGTCGTAAAGATGAATCGTGCCACTACAATTATCATCATTATTTGTACTTACACCTCTACTTATATTAAATGCGGAAGTAGAGTTTCCTATATCTGCACTTGCGTTATTATAACTTAGTGCTTGTGCATCATCTTCTTGATGTAAGTAACCCCAATATGTTGCTGTTTTAGAAACATTGTAATTACTACCACCATCTGTTGAAAAATTTATTAAAAATTGTTGATCCCCAGATGCGTGAATGTTTATTAGTTTAAAAATATATTCTTTATATGTTGAGTCTATTCCGCTTGTAATATTTATTGCATTTACCCCACTTGCAGTTGAGGTAGATATTAATGTTAGTCCACCACCTGATACTGCGGCTGGAAGTGCTGTTACTGCTGAAAGGGAATTGTTTTTAGCAAAGAGTAGAGCCATATTTTACTCCTATCGTTTTCTGCCATATAAACTGAAATAGCCTGAATCTATATTTCCACTACTCATTTTGAATTGAAATGCTTGTAATGCTGTATTATCTATAACTTGAAAAGCACCATGACCTACTGCAACATAATTATCACTACCCTCAAAAAATGCTTGTTTTATATAACCAAATTTTCTATGTCCTGTTGCATGAACATCATAAATATCAATTTCAAAACCTGAACCACCTGTACCGCCACCATACATAACATCACAACTTACTGTTATTTTATTACCTGACCCACCACTTCCATATACTTTTTTTTCTGTATTATTTGCGTTATATCCAAAACCAGCAAAGTAATAAGCAGAACTTGCAGTTTCAAAACTACTATCGCCTACTTTTTTAACAAGCATTTGAAAATCTTGGTTATCTGTATCTGCACTCATCCCTGAAATTATAACTTTAAAATCTGTGTAGTCTGTTGATAATGTGCCAAAATCTACTGTTGAAACTCCTGAACTAACTGTTGTTGTAGATATTAATTCAAAAGCACCACCACCAGCATCTCCAAAAGATAACTGACCTATTCCTGTTGTACCTGACCCTGATACAGATGCTACTTTTAAAACTTTATCTGCTGTGACATTTCCTGTTGGAAAAATTAATTTATATGATTGACCAGCTGAATGTGCTGGTGAGGCTAGTTTAATTCCATGAGAATTTTGTGAGCAGTTTAATTGTAAAGTACCATCAGTAGTACCATCACCTTTTATTTGTAATCCAGATGCACTTGATGTTGATACAAAGTTTGCTTTGGCATCTGTAACTGTTGCGTCTGATGGAGTTCCTATATCTAAAACATTACCAAGTAGCATTATAAAATCTATAACATCGCCTGTTGCTAAATTAGATGCAAAAGTAATTGTAGAGCCTGAAACTGTAAATGATGAATTTGGTTTTTGCAAGATACCATTCAAAGAAACAAGCATATGATTAGCTGATTCTGGAACTACATTAGTTGATGATACTTGCATAGTGTATGCCGCTTGACCATTGACTACACTTATTGCGTCACAAACTTGAAAATTTCCTACTACTGGCTCCTTGCCGATATATGACATAAATTATTCCTTTGGATTATCTGTTCTAACTTTATTGTATGCTGTTTTATAGTTTTCCCATTTTGTACTATCTCCACCTATTTCTTTTTCTGTATATGCCTCCATAAAATCAGCGACACTTGGATAAACTCTTGCTCTTTCTCTTGCATACGCTAAAGAATCATGTTTAGATTTAAGTTCTTCTGCTTTTGTTTTAATATCTGCTCTTGAAATTTCTTCTGTACCATCATGCCATTCAAGTTCACAAGTATCAACATCATCGCCTCTTACAGTAAATATTGCACTAGGATTTAATGCTTGAATTGCCTCAAATATAAATTTATTTTTCATATTATGCTAGTACCTCTATTAAAGTCATTGACGCAATATCATCAAAATGGTCGTCATCTTGTTCATTTCTATTAAAATAAGCACCTTGACTTGAATAACCACAAGCAAATACAACTTTATAATTAGTTTCACTTGTTGTGTTGGGAGTATCAAGAAAATTAAAAGCATTATGGTCTAGTGTATAAGTGCTACTTTGTCCTGACCAATGATCTACATAGCCACCATCAAGATAACGACCTGTACCACCACCACCAATTATTGTACTACCTCTCATTAATCCTAATCCAGCAGAGTGAGTTGTTTTTCCAGCTATATTTGTAGTAAGTAAAATTAATACCTTACTACTTGTTGCAGATGGTGTAATATTACAATTTAATCCTGAATCTGCCCAAGAATTATAATTTGTAGTTGATGCAGATGTATTTGTTGTATGTTGAACTATTTGTCCAATTTTACCACCACCAACTAAACTTGCATCTAGTCTTTTTAAAACTCCACCATCACTAATTAAAAATTCATCTGTATCTGCTGGTTCAGTAGCTAAAGCATCAAAACCTGAAATAGCAGTATCACCTATGTGTGTATTGTTAATTATGTCTGCCGCAATATCAGAACTTGTTAAAGGTGCTGGTGTTGGAGTTTTGCCAATATAAGCCATTTATTACTCCTATGTTATTTCTAATATTGATAATGTTGCGTCTATTTTAGCTGTAACTGAACAATCTATTTTTAATATATCAGTTGTTTGAAGAACAACTTTACCACCTGTTAAAAGTTCTAAAGATGACCCAGCTGGTATGCTGACATCTTTAATTAATAAAACTGTTTCGTTTGTTTCTGTATCTGATGTATCTGATACTAACTGCACATCTGCTGTGACAGATGTTGTGTGAATATTACAAAGTGTTAACCCAATAACTACAGTTGTTGTAGAAGATGGAACTGTGTAAAGTGTAAGTGGAGTGCCTGCAGATGCTGGCATCGCACCATTAGTTTTTACTTTAAATGTATTTGCCATATATTATCCTAAAGCTATTGCTAGTGGTAAAGCATTTGGGTCAGTCTCAGAAATAGTTCCTGTTACTGACATTGTACTTGTCACTGCGTTTGTTGATGTATTTATCTGAAATAATTCTACATTATCAGATCCATCATTTATTTTTACTTTCAGCACATTTGTTGTTGCATTATCTACCCATATTGTTCCAGTCGTAACTGACCCTGGAGCAGAACTACCAACATGAGAAGTATTGATTGCCGCTAAAATATTATTAAGTTCAGTTCTAAAACTTGCGAATCCTTGGTTTGCCAAAACTACATCTGATACTTGTGCCATAACTTCTTATACTCCTTTAACTAGATGATTTCAAGCCATATCCTACTACTTGATAATCAAATGTTTTTGATATTCCTGTATTACTACTATTATAAAACCTAATTGTAAAGGCAGTTTTTGATTTACTTGTTATTTGATAGTAGTCGCCTGTCGCTAATCCTTGTGCTGAAATTCCTATTGATGGTGTAGCATAAAAAGAATTTACAAAAGTAATAGTTGTGCCTGATGCACTAGCAACAACATCTTGACCAGCTTCAGTTCTTTTTTCCATATTTACTTTAGCTTGTAATGTATGAACTTTTGCTCTGACTTTATTATCATCACTTGTTATTTTACATCTAAATTTAAAAAATCTACCTTTAATTGTACTTTGTTGTGCAATTTTTTGAAAAGAAGTAATATTATCTAAACTTGTATTATCAGCACCTACTTGTACTTCTGCACCACATTGTATTTCAGGACTTCCATCAAATGGTGCTTTTGCATCTTCAAACAGTGTTGCACCACGACCTGAATCAAATAAATCATATTCATCTTCTGAACTCATTCCTATTACTGCACCTAAATTAGTATCGTAAATTGCGTCTAATGAAAGTGTATTGTCGTAAGTATAAAAACCAGATGATTGTATATTTCCACCAAAATTTGTAGGATTAGAGGTAGAGTCTGTGCCACCTAAATCAAATACACCTTCTGCTGATTCTAAATTACCAACTAAACTATCTACTTGTGTAATCGTATCTAATATTAATACTTTTCTTCCAGCATTATCTTCTGATACTGCTACATTACTATCTCTTGTTCCATTAAAATCTGCCATTATTCACTCAAAGTTAAAACATTTGTAAAATTTTGTAGTCCTGAAATATTAGTTGATACAATAGAGGCATTTGCAGAACTATTACCTAGTTTATCTACTGCCTTTATACAATAACTACCAACTTGTGCATTTAATGTTACTGCATTTGATTTTCTTCTAACAACTTTTGCAATAGGTGTACTTTCATTCCAAGTAGCACCACTTGTAACATCTTGAAACCTAATTTCATACCAAGAAATGTCTAAGTCTTGCACAGGAGTCCAAGATAATTCAAGTTGATTTGACCCAACCATAGATACTGACAAATCATCTACATCGCTTGGTGTATCAGTTGCACCTATTACGGTATGTGTTGCTGATGTAAATGTAGAGTTAACACCTAGTGAGTTGATCGCTTTTACCCTTACATTATATATTGCACCATCAATAACATTTAAAAATTCATGTTTTAATTGTGTTCCAACTGAAATAATTTTAAAATCTGATTCTGTGCTTTGTTTTGCCTCTACTTGATAGTTTGAAACAAATGAGTCAGGACTTGCACCTATCGCAATGTTTAATCTTGTAATAGTTATTCCATCAGCATACTCAATCATTTCATCAGTTAGAGTAACTGAGGCTGGTGGTTGAATATTAAATGGATTAGGTAGATTAGTAGATGGTGTAGAACTAACTTGTGCTTTACTTGCCCAAGAGTAATGCGATGCTTGATATTCAACAAGAGATAATCCTATTGTAAAATCTTCATTAAAAGTTAAACCCATAATTCTAAATGCTTTAGCAGAAAAGCCTAGTGAAGAATGTGTAATATTTACAATATCTCCTATTGCTAAATCATAAGCATTGAAACTAACATTTAATCCTAGTGTAATTGCCTCTCTTGATCTTCTTAAAATAACTTCTGCCATTTCTTCTGCCTGATATGGCGATGTTAATGTTTTAAAAGAAAATCTGCCCTCTAGTAAAAACCCACCATCGGCAGTTTTCATAGTTGCGTGTTGGTCTGCACTTGCAAGTCCACTATCGTCTAGTGGTGGAAACTGTACCTCATCTACTTGATAGTTTCTAGCTGGATTTACAAAACCAACTATAACTCTATTGTATCTTTCATTCTTTGTTGGAATAGATAAATTATATCCATTAATAATATCATCTTCTGTTAATGTTATTGATGCACTTCCTGTTGTTTCAATAATTAATTTATATTTTCCACCAGCATAAGGAAGATAGCCTCTACAGCCTTTTAATAATTCTCTAACATTATCTATAATTTTTTGTGATGTATCTAAAACTGTATTTGTATCGAATATATTTATATCACTTGCACCTGAATATGGTGTTACTTGTGTTACACAAACTTGTGATGCGTCATAAAAAGATTGTAAGTCTATTTCAGATGTTGCAATACCTTTACCATATCTCTCATTTCTTAAATAATCTAATAAACAAAATGCTGGATTTGTAGAAAACGATGCAGTTTGTTCTGATAAATTAGATGCTAATGTAACAACTTTTTTACCTTTTATTTTTGCTTGAACTTTTGGTATTCCTGTAAATGCGTCTTGATTCCATTTAAACCTTAGTGCTAAGTAACATATTCCTCTTAACCTATGGTTACTTCCCCATGATGATAGTGTAGATAGCAAACTAGATGCTGACTGACTATCTGTACCAAAAAAAGCTTGTATTTTAATTAGACTTTCTGAATCTTTATAAAAGTTGCTATCACTACTTCCAACTTCTATTTCTGTACCATCTGAAATTGAAGATGCAAATGTAACTGCTTTATCATCAACTCTTACTTCTTCTATTGAATTTATCTCGCCCTCAGACATAACGATAGCCATATATAAATAGGTGTTATCAGTTCCAGAAGTTTCCATAAATACTCTAGTACCACCCACGAGTCTTTCCCCATAGATTACTGGAATATTTGCGTCATTAGACTGTTTGTTTAATAATATACCTCGTTCAAAATCATCAAACTCGTTTGTACCAAAGTCCTCTATTTCAGGAACTTTTGGTCTCAATGCCCATGCAAGAAATAATGTTACACCTAATGATACTAATGGATTTCCAGTAAAAAAACTAACTACTGGCTGTATATATTTTTTAACAAATTTTTTTAAACCCATTATGCTCTACCCCATTTAATATCTTGAACAGTTTGTGATGCAAAGTCCATACCAACATCTCCTGTAAAAAATCTTTGTTGCGATGTATTGTTTGTTTTGCGACCATTTTTTTTTTCAAAGTCTGCCCAATTAGAAACAATTGATAAATTTACTTGACTATCTTTATCTGTTTCTGCAATATCAAAGCTATCTATTTTACCACGATATAATAAAAATGGGTCTGCTATTAAAGCATTAGAGTCATCTAAAAATCCTCTAAATATATCTACACTATCATTAACAACATTTTCATTTAATACAGTAGATATAAATGTTTGGTCTGCTCCAGATAGATTTATACTTACACTTGATTTAGTTATATCTGTTTCTTCTGTATGGTTAGTAATACCTAGTATAAAATCACTTGCACTATATGTAACAGATGAGCCTGATACTGATGAAGTTAATGAAAATGAACAATCTGTGATATTAACAGGAGTAGCAAAACCAAGAGTGATAAGGTGTACTGGTCTAATATCATTAGTCGCTAGTTCTGTTTTTACTGCCGATGTTAAGTTTCTCGTCATATATTTCGTATGTTGTTCTGTTTATTTTCTCACTATTATTTATCATAACAAAGCTAAAAGTTCCATCAGGGATTTTATTCTTTCCAAGATCATTATTGTTTAGATTAATTTCTGACTCATCAACTACTTTTTCAGCAATAACATCTACATTAACCCAATGTTTTATAAGATATTTAGCCACTACAAAGATTCTTCTACATCAAATTCAAACTTGTATAATAAATTACCATCTTTATCTGCACCAACTACTCCAAATTCTTGTATATCATTTGTTAAATGAACTGTAAAAGATACATTGTCATAAGTAACTACTGAGTTATCTGCTAGTGCAGTAATTAATGGTGGCTCTATTGTTACTGTTGCCGCATTAGAAGAACTTGTTACATCTGCAACAACCATATATACTTTATTGTGCGAGGCAAATTTTATATAATCTCCTGCTTTAAATCTACCAGCACTATCTCCAGCAAAAGCATCCATAGCAATAGTAGTATCTCCAACTGCATGAACACCATTAACTAATACTGTTCCTGTTTCACTACCTCTAGCATCTTCTATTTCTGGAGGAATAATTGTAAAGTTTTCTTTACCTGATCTTTGTTTAATAATAAATGCCATTAGTTCTCCATAAACATCTGATCTTTTTGCAGTTATGATACTAGCAGTAAATCCAAATCTTTGGTTATCAATTTGTCTTGCTAGTTTTTTACCTGACTGTGATTTTGATATAATTGTATTTTGTATTGACTTTATTCCTAAAGATTCAAACTTAGCATTAGATATTGGAAAAGCACCTGACATTAGATTAAATTTTTACTCCCTCTTTCATTTACTGCATTATTAATTATTTGTGTAATAGTTCCTCTGTTTCTTACTAACAGATCATTAAAACCACTAGCGTCTAAAGTATTTATATTAAAATTAACTGTTGTTTGTCCACCAGATGTACCTCTTGCTGATTGTGTTATTTGACCTGAACTATTAGGAATAAATAATTCTGCACCTCTCTCGCCAACTACAACTGGTTGACCTTTTGAAACTGCACCACCTTTAGCAAATCCTGGAGAAGTAAATCCTAAAGCACCCATTGGATTTCCAGACATCAACATCATCATACCTTTAATTCTTAATTGTTTTTTCATTTCATCTGTTTGTTTTACTTCGTTATCTACTTCTTTCTGTTTAAGTGCATTTTTAATTGTTTGTTGAATAACTAACTGAATTGTAAAAGCTACAATATCTATTAATAATTTTTGTGCTATTTCTTTAAAAGTCATATTTAACTTTTTACCAAGAACTAATGATTCTGCTAAACCTCTAGAAAATGCTTTAATTCCACTTTGTGCCATTTTTGCTATTGTTTCGTTTATAGATTCAAAGTCTTTTTTAAATGCCTCTAAAATATTATCTTTTATTTTTTGTAAATTAATTCCAACTTGTTCAGTCTCTTTTTCAAAGTCAGTTGCCGCTTTCATCAGTTCAGCCATTGATTTTTTAGATGCAATTATATTTTCATCAATTTTTTTGATAAACTCGTTTGCTTTTTCAAACATTTTACCCATTGATTTTTGTTCGCCTGATCCAAATACTTTATTTGTCAGTTCGTCTAGATCTACACCTAATTGTTTTAATAAAGCTAAGATACCAACTACTGCAATTTTACCACCCCTACCAAGCATTAAAAAGCCTATGATACCCATTTCTCTAATAGCTGGAGGTAAGGCTCTTACAACTTCTATAAGTCCAGCAAGACCATTATTTATAACTCTAAATAAAGGTGCAACTAAATCCATAAGTCCAGCCATACCTAAAATAAATTGTTTTATAAAGTTAACCATTCCTTGACCAACTGCAGTAGAAAATTCACTTAATGCTTTTGAGTTTTCCTCAATCATTCGATTAATGACAACTAATGCATTTTTAACAAAATCAAAAAATCCAGCCTCATTTGTTTGTAATTTAAATTTAAATAGTTTATCGCCAAGCATTGACAATGTTCCTGTAAATGTTGTTGCTAAAACTTCTGTGGCTTTAGAAAATCTTCCATTTTCTCCAAACAATTCTTCAAATCTTGCTATTGTTTCTTCTGTTGTAACTGCCATTCCAGCTTTAAATCCAAGTAATGCTCTAACACCTCTTTCTCTAAAAAGGTCTGCCGCACCAATACCTGATGAAAATGATCTTTGAATTTGTTCTGCAGTAGTTCTAAAATCTAATCCTGTAACTGCCGCAACATTACCAGTAATTTTTAAAACTTTTTGTAGTTCTTCTGCGTTGTCAGTAACAACTGCAAGATTACCTGATGCCGATGCTATTTCTTCTAGTGAGAAAGGAACTTTACCAGCAAAATCAATTAATCCTTTAAATGCTTTCTGACCCTCTTCTACATTTCCAAATAAAAAATTAAATCTAATTCCTAATTCTTCTACTTCTCTACCAACATTAATAAATGATCTAACTACAAGTCCACCACCAATACCAATCAAAGCTGATTGAACAGAAAATATAGATGCTCTTAAATTATTTAATCCAGCACGAATACCATTAAATGCTACTTTTGTTTTATCTTTTGCTAATATATTTAATACTAAATTTTGTGCCATTATTTATGCCTTGCTTTATTCATAGCCATTGTATGTTCTTCTTGTTCTAATAAAAGATAGCCTAACCAATGGTTATACTCCCATTCTTCCATTTGTAAAACTTCTCTTAAAGGTATTTTTAACCTATCAGCTACGATAAAACAATTCTTTAATTGAGGCTCAGATTTTAGTTTTTTTTTACCTGTTCAGGATTAATAGCCTGTACCATTGCAGTGGCTATCTTAGACAATATATCAGAATCTACTTTATGCATCAATGCTAGTTTATCTTCTAAAGTAAATAGTTTGTTGCCATCTTTGTCTATAGCTTTCATAACTAATATGTCAGCAAGAATACTTACATCGTTAAGATTATCTGACTTTTTAAAAAGTTTGTTTTTTTCAGATAATGTTATTGGATTCCAATATATAACACTTGGATTACCAGCCTCATCTTTCCACTCCTCAATCTCCATGTGCTGAACACCTAAAGATTCAAAATGAGATTTAGCAGAATCTATTAACTTCATAAAGTCTTATTAGACAGTACCTCTTGTTAATGTTCCTGTGCCTTGAAATGTAACTGATCTTGAAATGATTGCGTCCATACCATTATTAACTGACATTCCTGTAATAATTCCTGACCCTGTAAAACTTTCATCTCCTGATGAATTACCCTCTGGTAATAAAACAAAAGAGATTTCACTTCCTACTGTTAAAGTTTGTTGTGGAGAATCAGTTTCATCGTAGTTCATATCTAATGAGCCACTAAATGAAGTTCTTCCAGCTACAAATGATTTAGTTGCGTCTGTTAATGCAGTATCTTCTACAACATCTGCAGTAGTTTCAAGTGTAAACCCAGTAAGTTCGCCAATACCAGATCCACCAGCTTTTACTACACCTTCTTTTCCGTGATGTGTTGCCATTTGTTATCCTTTTCCTTTTTCGGTTTTGATTTGTTTTCTTCTTGCTTATAGCCAAGTTCTAAAAAATTATCAAGTTGTGTTTCATTGATAATTACTTCATGACCATCTTTGTATAATTTAATATCTTTTGCCATAATGCTTTTTACTATCTTTCTTCTTCTTCGTCAATATCTTCATCATCTTCCCATTGATCATCTTCATCATCAACAACATTATCGTCATCGTATTCTCTATGTTTTTCAATCAACTCTCGAATGTCTTGTATTGAATCTTCTATTTTTTCTAATTTTTTTTCTATTTTGTCTAAATTTTTATCAGCCATTTTAAATCCTATGGTGTTGCACTATCATGTTCATAAATCACTCTAACTACCATACTGATAGCACCATATGGAAAGAGTGTACCAGCATCAGTTTCTAAACTTATTACTTCTGTGTCTAATGCCTTGTTGTTTCTAGTTATATCAGATTCAAGTTGCGTTTCAATGGCACTTGCTAAATTATTTCTTGCAGTATCTATATTGCTTTCTACACCTTTAACATATCCTGTGATTAAAAACTCTAATGTAGCTATTCTAGTTTTAGCACCATTGCCTAATTCTTGATCTTCTTTAGTTTCTTCTTGTGTTTGCACAAGCACTGCTGGATATTGTGATTCTGCTAGTTCTTCCAATGGGAATGGTTGTCTTGTACATTTTTTAATACTTGGACTAGAAATTGTCAAAATTGTGCTAACAATATGACTAGCTATATCTTCTCTCTTGCTCATATCTTTAACCTTTTAATTTCTTTTTTCATAAACTGTTCAAACGATCTTCTTATAAGCTTTTCTGTTTTTAAATTAAACTTAAAAAATATTCTTTCTGGTAGTTTACCTAAACCTTTTTGATGAAACAATGCTTTTCTTGCTTGTGTCTGACTTCTAAAAAAAAGCTGAACTTTGTTTTTACTTTTTAATTTACTGTCAATAGACTGCAACATTCTATTTGTATCTTGTAAATTAACTACTGTTTTACCTTTTTCTTCTGAGTATGATGGACTGTAAGGTACAAACTTTCTTTTATTAAAATCTAAACCTCTATCAGTTCTATCAAGAATAATTTCTTTTAATTGTACACCAGCTTGTTCTAAACCTTTTGTAACTATGTTAGGAAATCTTTTAAAAAATAAGTTATATCTTTTTCTGACTTTTGGTAAATTAGATGTTACTCTTGCACTTAACATTATCTAGTTAATCTTCTACTTCCATGCAATGGCTCTCTTTCATTTACAGAAATAGTAGCATTTGCATCTGAATCATACTCTACACCATCTTCTAAAATAGCTTGAAACTCATTGTTAAATTCACTTCTGTAAAACTCTATCATTCTTTCGAATCTATCTTTATCTGCCTCTGGTCTAAACTTTGTTACTGTTGGTAAAAAAAACTTATATAAAAATAAAAATGCTCCAGCCCTTTTAAATTGATCAAGATTAATCTTTGTGTCAACCATTTCTGCAGTATTTAAAACTGTTATGTCTGTATAAACATTTGTTTTGTAAACTGGCCACCAACGAATACGCAGTTCTCTTAAAATATCATTTGTAGTTTCTGCAATAAAAAAGGTTACTTCCGAAGATGTAGATGAAAAACCAAACTCATATATGTCTGCTTGATAGTTTGATACATCCCCAGCATTTATTACATTTGCACCTGTATAATTAGCCATACTAATTTCCTACAAACCAATTAATTAATTGTTTAATCTTTCTTTTTAGTTTTTTTAGCATTTTTTCTCTTTTTTGGTTTTAACTCTACAACTTTATCTGTTGTTTTTTTTACTTCGTTTAAAGGTTTAAAACCTCTATGTTTAAAATGATTTATGTTTGCCTCGTATTGTACTTTACTTCGAACAATAGTCTTTTTTCCATTTGTTAATTTTATATCCATAATATCTCCTTATACCCTATGGCGAGTTACCTCGCCATAGAAAAGTAGTTATTAGTTGATTACTGACTCACCTAATATCTCTACACCATAAGAATCATGTAGTTCGCCAACTCCATATACTGCAGTTGCTACGATCTCATCTGCTCTTAAAGATGCGTCTCTTTGAGTTTCAATTTTTAGGTCTTGCATCATAGCTAATGCTAATGCATCCTGATGGAACATACCACCTTTACAGCTATCTGTATCAGATGTGCCATCTACATTTGCTGTTTCAAAGATTCTAGCACCACCAATAGTTCCGATGTATCCTGTTCTTAATGCTTCGTTAGTTAAGTCATTAGGATTTGGATTTACGAAAGTATTAGTTAATGCTTTTTTAACATTGTAAGCTACTTTTGGATTTAGAACACAAGAGTAACCAGCTGGAACTGCACTTTGTCTTAAAGTTGCAGATGCTTGGAAAAGCTTATCAACAGTTACTTCTTGACCAGCACCACCAATAGATGTTGAGAATCCATCAAATAATGCAGTTAAGTCTGTGTCTATTTTTTTTGCAATCGCCTCACCGAACAATTTACCTATGTCTGCCGCTACATTTCTTGGAGCAGAATTTCTAGCCATGTCTGTTAAAGTAGTCATGATACCATTTTCTGACGCAGTAATTGATACTGATGTTGGATTGATTGCTGTGTTAGATAAATCAGATGCCTCTGATACTGCCGCCGCAGATACTGCGGAGTAGATCGGAACTTCAACTGACTTTCCACCACCAGCGATAGCATAGTTTTTTACAAGTGGTCTCATTGTAGAAACTTCACTTGCTACGAACAATGCCTCTGCAACGATCTCAGTGTATAATTCCGAGAGCGTTGACGATGTTGTTTCATTTGCCATTTTATTTACCTATTATTTGTTATTTGTTAAGTTTATTTGAACAGGACTTGAATCTCTTTTTCTGCGATATTCTGCATACTTCTGACGATCTTCTGCCTTGCTCATATCTAAGTCCTGAATATTGAATGGTTTTACAGTTTTACCTTCGACACTACTCTGGCTCCCTACTCCAGACAATGACCCTTTCGAGAAATGTGGGTTAGTATCTAAAAACTCTTTTACAGATTCTTCAATCGTAAGTAGTTCTCCTTTATCGTTATACCTAATATTATTATGTTTATCAAGTACTTCAATACGATTATCATCTGATAATTTAATATTGCTTTTCATCAACTCTACAATTTGTTGAGGATTTACTGCATTCATTTTAGATGCTACTGACATAACAGAATTATCAATTTTTTCTTTTTTGATCATGTTTTTCATATTCATCAATTCCGTATCTTTTTCTGCTATTCTTTCTTTCATTAGCTTTTCTATTTCAGCTTTTGTTTTAGCATCTTGTAATTGCTTTTCCTTAAGCACTTCATCATCTTTCTTCTTTTGTTCGTCAAGTTGTCTTTGATGTTTTGTTTTTTCTGCCTCTAATCTTGATTTAATTATGTTATCAAGTTGAGCCTGTGTAAATGTTTGCTCAGGTGCTTTTTCTACAACAGGTGTTTGTTCTTGTTTGTTTTCAGTAGTTTGTTCTACTGGTTTTGTTTCTTCTGACATTTTTTCTCCTATATTGTTAGTTTGCCATTACTGTCATACCAATCTGGATTGACGAATGACCATTGATGACGACAATTATACCCACCACGAACTATCAGAGGATTACCAGCTTTCTTGCCTTTCCAAGATCGTTGCCATAGTTTCTTGACTTCATCAATTGTAAAAAGTCCATTTCTTCTTATATCAAGTTTTCCTGTTCTGACAAGCCTACAAAAATCTCTTGTTGTAGGTATATTTGAGCCTTGATATTTTAGATAAGTTAAACCAGCATCTTTAGACTTTGCAAGGTTTAGTTGTGCATCAAACTCTCGTAATGAGTCGTTTAATATTTGACCAGCATATCGTTTCATGTTCTCTCCAGCCCTATCTCTAGCAAATTTTGACTGTAATGTTTGTATATTTTTATCGAGTCTTGTTCTTACAACTTTACCTTGTGTAGTTCTTTTGTCTAATCTACGAACTCTAACCTCATCTTTTTTAATTTTGTTAACTAATGCATTAATCTTTTTATCATCAGCACTTGCATAAATACCATTTATAGTTTGTCTCAATTCTTTCTCAAGTTCTGTAAACTCTACACTGGTTAATGTTGACTGATATATCTTTTCAGTTAATCTTCTTGTAAAAGTATTTGAAACATCTTTAAATTGTGTAAATGATTGTCTTTTAAGATTTGTAATTAATGTTAAGTCTGCATTTGTAAGTTGCTGAAACTCTATAGGTATATTGCCAATACCTTTAAATGCTCTTTCAATTCTTTTAGCTTGTTTTGTAAAACCCTCTCTAACAACTCTATCTGACCAAGCTAAATATTCTTTATCTAATATTGCTTTAATCTTTGGTTGTATAGATACCGCAATTTTAAGATCATACAATCTTTCTAAATTATCTGTGGGTAAAGTTTTACCAGCAAGACTGACAACTTCTTTTTCTATTTTATCTAATGTTGCTATAAGTGATTCGTAGTATCTTGCCTCAGCAATTTCAATTTGCCTAATTCTGTATTCTGCAAAATCTTGTACTTTGTCTGCCATTCATTAAACTTCTTCTTCTTCTACTTCTTCATCTTCTTGTGTAGGCTCATCTTGAGTAAATTGTCCTGTTTCTGCCTTTGAGTCTATTTCATCAAAAATTTGTGATAGTTTTTCATCATCGTCAACAACTGCTCTAGCAATTTCTTTATCAACTTCTTTAGAGAATGTAGGCGACCCAATATTCATAGCTTTTGCTTGTTGGAAATAAATAAGATCACTTGCGTAGTCTCTAATGTTAAATGAGTCAGGGTAATTAATCTCGCCATCAAATGTAGTGTTTTGAAATTCTGAATATAATTTAAATAGTTGTTCTTCTGCTAATTGTAAATTGTCTGCTTTTTCAGATAGTCTAGCATTTAATAACTCAAATTCTGTTTGCAGTGCTATACCTGATGAAACTTGTTGCTTTGTTGTTCTTACTGCTCCTGTATGTGCAATTCTATTTATTGATTCTACCTTTTTTGTAATTGATTCCATTATTGCAGTTAAATTTTGTCCTGATGGTTGCAATAAATATGGTTTTAAGTTTGGCTCCATTTCATCAGGCATTTCAATAACTGCTCCAGCACCAGCACTTGCGTTAACACCATTTGTTTTTACTAGTGATGGGTGATTAGTTAATCTTATCAATTGTTCGATTTCTGAGTATTCATTGTATATTGCTTTTTGCAAATCTGCTATATCTACTAGGTCAGATTGACCAATGCCTCGTTTATGTGACTTTGCATTGTATAAAATAACTGCTGGTATTTTGCCAATCTGATTCGTGGCAGTATCTATTAATGTTGGCTCTGTTCCTATATCCTCTACATAAATAGTATCTACCCTATCAGGAAACCATAGTCTCATGTATGAGCCACCAGATTTATCTACTTCTTCTCTTATTTTTAAATAGTTAAGTTCGTACTTTCCATTTATTTGTCTTTCAAAATTCCAATCTAATACATTTTCTGGTGTAACCATAGATACATAAGGTCTAATATCTTGATCAAGTTCTTCTGCCTTTGTGTTTGTTTGTACTGGTGGTTTGTCTAATATTAAAAAACAATGTCCATAAATTGATGCGTAGTTCTGTGCTTGTTTCATAACAGTTGTAAAACTATTACCCTCAAGATCAGCATCTTTT
>VTLG01007828.1_pt1 | contig 26215 bp, 30 predicted proteins | sample 4694571 | NCBI WGS metagenome assembly VTLG01 (sample SAMN12604809, study PRJNA352737) | marine metagenome | biome: ENVO:00000447; feature: ENVO:00000209|ENVO:00000569|ENVO:01000036; material: ENVO:00002151; isolation source: viral sequences binned using virsorter ...
TAGATGGTCCAATGAAAGAAAGAAAATGACACATATTGACCAACATATTTTTTATAGATAAAACTTGACATTTAAATTTTACTATGTTATAATATGTTATTGTTAATTAGATAATGAAAAAGGTGATTATGAAGAAGGTGAAATTGGTATCTTTGGCTATGGTGTTTTTTGCGGGTTTTCTTTCTGCAAAAACAATTACTAAAGATGGTATAGAGTATGAACAGGTGTGCAATGTGCCCACTGGTTGTTCTTATGATGCTCAAACAGGCGAATGCCCATTGTGTGAGTGGGAAAGAAAATGGGATATTGAAATTGTTAGAGATGTGGTTCCTGTAGAGGTTGAAAGGAAAGTAGATAAATCTCTGAAAGGTAAAACTATTGAAGGTAAATATCAGGTTACTCATGCAGAGAATACAGAAGGATTCTTTGCTATTTGGGAAAAAGGAGTGTACCTTGATATTTCAAAAATAGGTAAAAATTTATATCTAGTGAATGTGAATGGAATTGGAAAGGTCAATGGGCAAAAAATGGATTGTTCTGATCCTCCAATCTTTTCAATGGAATTAGATTCTAGTGGAAAGATGTTGAACCGAAATGTTATCTATGTAGGATCTTGCCCCATTTCGGAATTTGTACCAGATACTCATTGGTTGATTACTTCAGAAGGTTTGAAGAAAATCAAGAAATGGAGTATCAATAGGTCAAATGGTAAGCGATGGACTTGTGTAGTTGGTCCTTGTGATTTTCTCAAGGATATGACACATATTTTTTATTATAAACGAATAACTAATGGATAATTATGATTGTAGAATATTATGATACTGATGACCTTGATAATCTTATATCTCAAGGTCATTGGTCAGAAGAAATGAGTCCTCAATGGAAACACATGAGGGCATTGGAACATGATTTGGAAATTGAACTGTTTCAAAAATCTTGTAGAGAAATGGGAATACCTAACAGAAATGACTCAGAGAATAAATGGAAGAAAGACATGGAGATATATTAAAATACGTTATTAGAGAATTGAAAAACTTGCGGGCAGAAGTCCGCAAGTATAAATTGATAGAGGAAACTCGCCGTCTAAACCATGAATACGCGAAAACCGTATTACTTGGAGCAGAGGATAATTTACCTCTTTATGATATTAATAGCTTTGATAAACAGGAGGGATAATAATGCCTTATTATGATTATGAATGTGTAGAATGTGATAATAAATTTGAAGAAAAGCATTCTATAGATGAAAGAAATAAACCAACTGAAAAACCTTGTTCATCATGTGGTGGTGAGGTTAAAATGACGGTTGCTTTTCCTGGCTTGGCTGACCCAATTCGACTTGGTTTAAGAAAACCAGATGATGGATTCAAGGATATGATGAAGCGAATGAAAAGGAATGTGCCAGGCGGGGAGAATATGAACTTAAATTTTTAATGATAATATGAAGAGATTTAATCATGATTTGATTGATATTGAACAATTAGTACAAATCAACGAAGACGGTAAACGACATTACGAGACTCCAAATGGTAACAAATATCCATCAGTCACTACAGTTCTGGCAGTACTCTCCAAAGCTGCTATACAGGAGTGGAGAAACAGGGTTGGAGAAAAGACGGCCAATCGAATTTCGCGACAAAGTTCAAGTAGAGGAACCAATGCGCATAAAATCATTGAGCGGTATATCTCCAATGAAGATAATTATATAAATGGTTCGATGCCAGATTCGGTTGAATTGTTTAAACACATTCAACCAGTTTTGGATAAAAAAATAGATAATGTAAGAATGATTGAGGGTAGATTATGGTCTGATGAATATAAAATTGCTGGGACAGTAGATTTAATAGCAGATTGGGATGGCATTTTATCGGCAATTGATTGGAAGACAAGTTTAAAGCATGTGAATGATGACCACCCGAAATTAGAAAAGTATAAGATACAGGGAACTGCTTATGCCAAGATGTTTGAAGAACGAACTGGTATAGAAGTTCCTCAAATTGTAGTAGCAATAATGGTTTCTGGAATGAATTCAATTCCTTCTGTTAAGTTTTCGGAATCAGAGGAAGAAAACCCTAATGTATTGATTTTCAAGTCTTCTTCTGCAGAATTGGAGAATAGACTTAGATGGTTGTGTGAAACTCATAAATAATAGTATGATACTGATGACGTATATGGATAGCAGTTAAGACGCCGGTTCAATTCCGGCCACCTCCACCAGTATACAGGAGCACAGGAAAGGTTGAATGATACAAGTAGAATTGTGTTATGGGCGATTTTTTTAGCAGGAATAATAGTTTTGTTGGAATTGTTAGAGATGCTTGCTGTGTAGTGCTGGGGGTGTTCAGGTATTCGATTGATTGTGAAGGCATATAAAGAGGTATTCGGCACGGCACCACCGCAACGGTCCAATTAAAATAATCGCAAATAATTCCGATTATACACCCGCATCGACTTATGCACTAGCTGCATAACCGATAGCCGAGTTTGGGGAAACCTTCGGGAAGTCACTTGGGAACAGAAGAACTTCCCTCCATTTTTTAACACTAACAAGGGGAAACTCATGGTAGATAAAGTTTTAGGTTGGATTCGTCAACTAACAGAAGTTGGTTTGAGTCTGATTGCTTTAGGCGTAGTTCTTCAAATTATCTTTGGAGCGGCCGTTCCTTTTTTGGGCGTGGATGTGATTGGTTCAGTAGTTGGACTAGTCAAACAGCTCGGCGCAGAAGGTTTGGTAGGTCTAGTTGCAATTTGGGTACTCTGGGGAATTTGGGTCAAAAAATAAACCACCGTGACTAGGTGGTCGCATGAGGTGACCACCTTTCTTTTTGGGAGATATATGTTTAGTAGAATAAAGCAAGGATGGGAAAACATATGGTTACCGAAATACGAGGAAGACCAAGAAATAGAGATTACCAAAAAGAAAGCGCAGCTTGAGTTAGCTAAAGATAAAAAATATGAATCGCGATGGGTGTGGTATCATACACTACTCGCGGTTGAACTGGCATTGAGTAATATACTTTTATTATGGATAGCTATAAACACTTTATAATAAAGGATATAAAATGGCAGAATACAAGAATGAAGAACCTTGTGAATTTATCTACAACGTAACTGCTGTAGAGAAAGTGGTTGATGGAGATACTATTGATACAGTTATTGATTTGGGCTTCGATGTACGCGTATGCCACAGAGTACGCTTGCTTGGAATCGACACCCCAGAATCAAGAACGCGAGATAAAGTCGAGAAGTTCTACGGTAAACTTGCAAAAGCCGCTCTCAAATCATGGGTGCATTGGGCAGTTGTGTCAGATAGAGATGATATCGAACTCCAATTACGATGCCCAGAAGCAGATAGTAGGGGTAAATTTGGAAGAATATTAGGAGAACTTTGGATTAATAGTCATTATTCTGGTGAACCATATGAAGGATGGACTAATGTAAACAAATGGATGTGTGAAAATGGACATGCTGTTGGATATCATGGTCAAAATAAAGATGATGTTCAGAACGAGCATATGGAAAATCGTAAGTTACTAGCGGAACAGGGTATTAAATACGAGGATTAATTATGCCAGTAAAGAAAGGCAGAATTGGTGATGGAAAAATAAATACTTCAGTTGAGATGATAGATATGAATGAAGAAAGATTATGGGAGGAAAACCCATTAGAAGCTTTGAAATATGATAGAGTTGAAACACGAAAAAAATTAAATTGGTGGGCAAGATTTTCATTGTCATTGATTATTGTTGTAACTTTTTTGTTTTTGGTGTGGTTGTTATTTTACGGTGCATTGCCGCAAGAATCTCGTGACCTAATTAACATTATGGTTGGGGCGTACGTGGCTGTATTAGCGAAAGCGACGGATTATTGGTTCAAAGATAAAGATGATCCAGAGCACGCTGAAACGAGAGCTATTCAAAATGGAAATGATGAATCTTGATTACATTTACTGAAAAAGCTGCAAATAAAGTTCTAAGTATAATGAGTGAACAGAATGTAGATAACAATGTGAAAGTAAGAGTTGGAGTTAAAGGCGGTGGTTGTTCTGGTTTTACTTATACAGTAGATTTTGATAGTAGAAAAAGTAAATTTGATTTAGAGTTTGAATCTTTCGGACTCTATGTTTTAGTAGACAAGAAGAGCCATTTATATATAAAGGATACAGAAATAGATTGGTCAAATGATTTGAATGATCGTGGTTTGAAATTTAATAATCCTTCAGCAAAGGGTTCGTGTGGCTGTAGGACTTCATTCATGTACGAACATAAGGAACAATCAAATGACCATACACCAAGTTGGATGTGAATTAAAAATAACTGAAAAAGCAGCATCTGTTTTTAAAGAAATGATTACAGATGAAAACAAAGACCCAGAAAACTCTTATTTACGAATAGGAGCAACTTCTGGTGGATGTTCAGGATGGAAGTATAGTTTAGATTTTGAAGATAAAGTTGACCCTGTAGATTTGATGTTTGAACAATATGATGTTAAATTAGTGGTTGAAGAAAATATTCTTAATGATATTATTGGAGATGTAGAAGTAGATTATAAAACAGGTAATTTAGTAGAGCAAGGTTTTATATTTAAAAGATTAAAATACGCTCATGTCTGCGGTTGTGGAGAAAGCTTCACACCAGTAAAGGATATTCCTGCAGATGGTAATCAACGATTAGGATGGCATTAATGGCATACTCAGATAAAGTATTGGAGCATTATGAAAAACCCAAAAATATTGGAAGTCTGGATCGTGGGCGCAGTGATGTCGGTACTGCTCTTGTTGGTGCTCCAGAATGCGGGGATGTAATGAAACTACAGATTCAAGTTGATGATGATGAAAAAATTATTGATGCAAAATTTAAAACTTTTGGTTGTGGAAGTGCAATCGCTAGTTCTTCACTCGCAACAGAATGGGTTAAGGGCAAGACTATTGATTCAGCATATTCAATTCAAAATGTTGATATTGTGGAAGAGTTATCATTACCCCCTGTCAAAATTCATTGTTCCGTTTTAGCAGAAGATGCAATAAAAGGTGCAATCGATGACTATAGAAAGAAAAATGGAATAGAAAGATAAATGGTAGCATTTTCACATTTGTCAATGATTGCTTTTGTGATATTGGGTTTGTCTATGGTGAGATTAATGATTAACTTTAGTTCATTATTGGCAAAAAATTACAATGATGATGGAGATGATGATGTTGTATTTTATTGGCCTCATACAGCATTTTGTTTTATAACCTTTTTTACTATTATACTATTCTGGTGGACTTCCTATCCGTTAAGAGATTTAAATTATTACTCAAATGAAGGATGGAATTTATTCACATTTCTATTATATCTTTCCGTACCATTTTTATTTTTTATGGTGAGCGAAGTAGTAGCGCCACAGATTGAGACACATAGAGGAAAAGAAGTTAATTTATATGAATACTATTACAAAAATCATAAAGTCATATTAGGACTAGCATGGTCATTGCAAGTTTGTCTTATTGGAAATCTCTTTGTGTTTTTTCATGGAGAACTATACTCTTTGAAAGTTTTAGGTAGATTTATAATGCTTGCAATTATGGCTCCAATGGTGATAAGTAACAATAAGAAAGTTCATGAAATCGGTATGGGAATCTTTTTTGTAGGATTCGTCTATACCATTGTGAAATATCATATTTTCATTCAAGGATAAAAAAGATGAAAAAAATACTTGACATATCAACTTTCCATGATATAATAATATTATGTTAAAGATAAATGACTCAACTGAATTCAACAAAGAAATCGAATCAATGGTTAAGACAAAGAATATGTCTTACATGGATGCTTTGTTGTTTTACGGTGATGAAAATAAATTAGAATCAGAAACGATTGCTACGATGATCAGTAGTAAGATTAAAGCGAAGTTACGAGTGGAAGCGGAAGAGTTGCACTTTTTACCAAGGACTGCCAAACTTCCGATATGATTCCCTTTGAAGTATATCGAACTTACCTTTCTGTTCGGAATCACTTTACCAGAGATAATTATGATTTTTTCAAATTTGGTGGAAAAACAAAAGTATCATCTGGTGCATTTGATAAAAGAAAAGATAGGTATATATTTGATAAGATTTCCAAAGATTTTAGGGATGAAGAAGTTCCGTTGTTATTTGTTTCCAATTTCGTTGCTAAAGAAAAGTTCTGGATAGGGAATGTTCTAAGTGAAGAAAGTAGAAACATATATATAACATGGAGGAAGCGAATTCAAAGTCTGTCATATGGTTTCAAGAATGATATAGAATTAATCGATCAAGAAATAAATGACAGGGAGATTAGCTTCAATGATGTGTTTAAAGTTCAGGATGGACAACATCCAATTATATTAAGGCTCGCACTTGCAAATCTGATCTCCCTTGAATCTTTTTTAATACTGAATAAGATTCTAGACTTCTTTCCTCAGTTTAACCGGCAAATTGGGGAAACAATAATATGGCCGGACTTTTATAAGAAATGTGTTAAGTATGAGCCATTTGTAAAAGTGGATACGACACAGTTTAAATTCATACTGAAAAATCATTTTGTTCAATAGTGAATAAGACGAATATACAACGAAATACGATATAATATAAGGAGTAATATGTCGAATAAATCATTCGCGGCTCTCAAGAAGAACCGTTCCAACCAACTCTCATCTCTTCACAAGGAGATCGAGAAAATCAACAATCCCTCAACATCACGAAACGAAGATGACCGTTTCTGGCGTGCAGAACTGGATAAGTCCGGTAATGGTTACGCCGTTATTCGGTTTCTTCCAGCCGCAGAAGGTGAAGACCTTCCGTGGGTTCGTGTTTTCAACCATGGCTTTCAAGGGCCAGGTGGTTGGTACATCGAAAACTCTCTGACTACTCTTGGTCAGAAAGATCCTCTGTCAGATTACAACTCCATGTTGTGGAACTCTGGTGTAGAGGCAAATAAGGAAATCGCCCGCAAACAGAAGCGGAGATTGACTTACATCTCAAACATTCTGGTGGTGAAAGACCCAGCCAATCCTCAGAACGAGGGTCAGGTTCGGTTGTTCAAGTTCGGAAAGAAGATTTTCGACAAGGTGAACGGTCTGATGAATCCAGAGTTTGAAGATGAAACTCCAGTAAATCCATTTGACCTTTGGGAAGGTACGAACTTCAAACTGAAGATTCGGAAAGTGGATGGATTCTCCAACTACGATAAGTCGGAATTTGAAGTTCCGGCTGCTGTTCTGGATGGCGATGATGCCAAACTGGAAGAGTTGTGGAAGAAAGAATATTCACTTCTGGAGTTTGTTGACCCGAAGAACTTCAAGTCATATGATGACCTGAAGTCACGTTTGGACATTGTTCTTGGTACTACGAGGAATGTTCCGAAAAGTGTAGAAGAGGAAGTTCCATTTGATGGTGGACAACCCATTACTACACCCGAAACGGTGACAGAAGGTAATGACGAATCTCTTGAATATTTCAGGAAGTTAGCCGAAGGTTAATAATCGGTAGGGGGAGTAATTTTATATTGCTCCCCTATAATCACTTCCTGTAATCTGTCTAGCAAAAGATACATTTGGAATTGGAATCGGTGTTTGCTGATTGATGATGGTTTGTTGTGATGCATCAACAGTATTTCCAATTTCAGAACCTATAATATTTCCTCCTACTGAACCAACACCACCTGCAGTCATTGCACCTCTTTCCATTTGTAGATATTGTAGAGTCATTCCGGCTATGTTTTGACCTACGGCATCCCATAATATTTTTTCTCCTCTTTTATCAGCAGTGCCAAATGGTATTGCAAGTTCACTTCCAGGCGATTCATCTCTTACCATTCCTCTAGCTGCACCAGAAAAACCTTTCAAGTAAGAATTTTTTGTTTCTCCTATAATAGTATTTCCACCAAGTATCATTGGTTTTGTAGCGATTAATCCAGACGATCCTTTTTCAAGTAATCCACGATTTATATTGATAGCACCACGAGATTGTCCAAGAAATATTTCCATAAGTGAGAAACCTTTATCCGCTTTCATGCTCTCTGGTAGAATATTTTCTTTAAGCCAGCTTGCAATAGCCATGGCACCTGTTAGACCACTTGTATTTGCCACATTTTGAGCATAAGCTTGTGTCAGCCAGGAGCGTCTTATTTCTCCTTTAACATCTTCTATATTTTCAATTGATTGTTTATGTGCTGATTGCGCTTCTTTTAGTTTATTTTTGAGTTCTATATTCTCTGGATCTTCGGATAATGCTGTTTTAGCTTTTTCTAGTCTAATTTCTGCTGCTTTTTTCTCTTCTACCGATTCTTTCGTTTTTGATATTAACTCTTCTTTTCTTTCCTCAGGCATAGCCAAACCTAATGAAGCTCGAATTACATCTTTTAACCAACTCAATATCATTCCAGCAAGATCCATTTCTTGTAACTTTTTACCCAATTCAGAATCTTTTCCGGTGAGTAGTTTTTTGGTTGTTCGTAAACCAAATCCCAAAATCCATGAAATAAGGTTTGGTATACCTAATGTTGTCCAATTAATAAAACCTTTTGCTCCTTCCATTATGCCTAGAGTGGTTGCTTTGCCTTTTATATTTTCAAACTGTTTTTTATCAAATCCTTTGGCGCCTGTCATTTCTTTCATTTTTTCCTCATTGTCTAATATCACCGCAATTTCTTCTGTTGTTAAATCATTGTACGCTTTGCTCATCTTTTTTGATTCTTCAAAAAAACCTTGTGGCATTTCAAAGGCAATTTTACCTTCAACATCTTTTAAAAGCTTTTGCGTTTCAGCGGCTAAAACTTGTTCTTGTTTTGCAAATCCATCAAATATTGCAATTACTGCGGCAATTGGTTTAAACAGTGCTCCTATTATTGTTCCTATTCCTTTTCCTAGTTTAAAAAATATAGAGTTTTTAATAGCGTCTAGGGTTTTCTGTCCACCTGATTTAAGCCAGTTCATTAAACCACCGAAGAAATCACCTATCTTTGACATTACAGTAAAGAAAGTTACTGGTTTTACTTTCGCTACTTTAGCTGCAGCACCTTCAGTTTCAGCAACTGCTTTAGCTGCAGGAAAAATATTTTTCATTTTTTCAAGAGTTTTTGCAATTTTTTCCCATTGACCTGTGCCAAGTGTCATTTTAGATAAACTTGTTAGAATACCCAGTAATCCTTTGCCTGGCTTAATGACTATAGTTTTCAGGAGACTACTAATTTTCTCAAACACCCATGCTCCACCCCTTCCAACTGTTCCTGAGAAAAAGGATTTAATACTAAGTAACAAATTATTAAATCGAAAAGTTTTAATTTTGGAAATTGTATCTTTTATCCATGTCCATTTTTTACTAAAGAATGAATTTATTTGCATAAACAACGTCCCGATAAACGGCATTTGGCGAGGTCTTAGCCATTTCATTACGGCAGTGAGTTGTTTGGTTAGAGAAGCCCATTTGGATTTAAAGAAATCATCTATTGATGTTAACATTTTACTTAATGAATGATTTTTACCTATCCATGCTTTTGCTGCAGCAAGTTTAGTGGTTAGAGAAGCCCATTTGGATTTAAAGAAATCATCTATAGAAGTTAGAAATTTACCAAGTGAAGTTTCAGTCATTATCCATGCTTTTGCTGCAGCAAGTTTAGTGGTTAATGTGGTCCATTTGGATTTAAAGAAATCATCTAAAGAAGTTAGAAATTTACCAAGTGAAGTTTCAGTCATTATCCATGCTTTTGCTGCAGCAAGTTTAATAGTTATTTTACTCCATCCTGTACTGAAAAATCTACTTATATCATCAAGAAGTGTGCCAAATATACTTTTAGCGAAATTATCTTTTATTACAAGTGTAAGTGCTGATAATTTTGCCCTAATTTTCAACCATCCTTTACTGAAAAAATCATCTATTTTAGTAAGCATGGCCCTAAAAGCTGATTTTGGGTCAGCAATTATTTTTAAAGCATCATCAATCCATGTAGTGACTTTTAATTTTAGTTTGGCGAAAAAACTACCTTTTCCTTTCCCGAAAAGAGGTTCCCAATAATTTGTTTTCCAGTTTTCAAAAACTGATGGTATAAACCCAATAGCAAGACCTAGTAATCCAGCTCCAATAACTAAAAGTGCTTTACCCAACCATCCCAAAAATGTACCCAATAAAGATTTGCCTGATTCGGGGTCTGCCTTAAATCCCTTTTTCAAAGATTCCAAGATTCCACCAAGTAGACCATGAGTTCTTTTGGTATTTTTTGCGTCTTCTCTTTTTTTCTCACCCTCGGCTTCTACACTGGATTTCATACCTTTCATCGCTTTACTTAAATTGTCAAATCCAGAAGTAATAGAACTCTGTAATCCTTGTATGGATTTAGTGGTATCTTTTTGTTCAGTTTGTAGTTTAGTTAAAGAATCTACTACTGCAGCTAGTTCGGCCATTTTAATGTCCTGCTTGTTGTTGTTCTTGTTTTATTCTTTCGTTTTCTTCTTCAATCCAATTCATCAATAATGCAACATAAATTTCTCTCTCGAAGGGCACCATATCCTCGATTTCAGTCAAGCTCCACTTGTGATGTTGCAACAATGCAAAGTTTGTTGTGTAATAATTCTCAAGTGAATTATGACTCAGGCTTACCCGAAAAAAGCGTTCATGCCTTCAAGGGTTACTTCTCTTTCTTTTTGACAACCACTACAATTCCACTTTACATCCTTTTTCAGTTTCGGTAAACCATCAAAGAAGTCTTGTATTTTCTGGAATTGGTCCCTTGTCAGAGAGTTCAGAAAATCATCAAGTTCTTTTTCTGAATGGTCTTTTGCTTCATATACTTCATCCCCTGAGAAAATCATTTCAATCGACTTTCTCAGTACAGCAAATCCCTCTTCAATATTATTCAAGTTTCCAATACCTTCCATCATGTCTATTCTTGGATATTTCAATACAACGCCAACATCATCAGTCAATTGAATCTTTGGATCGTGATTTTCTCCTTTTACTATTTCCACTTCATCAATATTGACTTCTACTTCTGTTGTTGCATCACACTCTTCACATTTCAAACCAAGTTTGGTTTTCTCTCCAATTGATTTTGCTCTTAGTTTGACAAATACATATTCAAGGTCAAATAATGGAAGTTCTTCAATATTGAGTTTTGGAGATGAAACACAATTTCCAATGATTTGCTTGATTGCATTCATCATGTCTTTTGTTTCACCACCTTCCATTGCCATTAATAATATTTTTTCTTCTTTGACCAGAAACGGTCTGAATTTCACAATCTCATTACTTGAAGGAAGATTCAATTCATAAGTTGCTACATTTATCTTGGGTAAAGCCATAATAACTCCTAATATTAATTATGTTAAGTTTTCTTTCAAATCAATCCAGTATGCGTATTGCATTCCTACTGTTACTTTCGCTAATTGATTGTTACTAGCATAAGCCAAATCCGTAGCGGATATATTATAGGGCCATGCTTCTTCGTATTGTATTCCAGATTTTCTTTCTAATTTGTCGTTGAGAGTATATACTTTTACAATTCCAATAAATTTATCGTAGTATTCAATATCATAATTTGCACCATTTATTTTTTGTGTTGGAAACACTAGTTCCATCCATTTATCAAAAAACTTTCTTTCCTGCATTTTTTCAGTGCTGTAGAAAGACATATTGAATTCAGTAAACAATCCACTATAAGGCAGTTCTCTCTTAATACCGTATATTCTTCTTGGTGCTCTGGTAATGGATTTCCCTGCTATAGAAACAGTATCACACATTATACTGATTTCTTCTGTATTTGTTGCAACAGTAGTTGGAGGAAGTATTACCACCTCATACTTATTGGGTTTGGTTAATCCAAGGGAATTTATTTTCTCTTGAAACGAGTCTATTGTTAGTGGCATTGATTACCTCATCTTTGATTTACTATCGGCCCAAACCGAAGCCGTTGATGCTTTTTTGAATCTTTCCAATGGTAGAAAGATGCTAAGTTCTTCTTCATTTTCTGGTATTACTACAACTCGCCCACCTACATGACCAGATAAATATCGTTTTACTGCGGGTTTTACCACATCAATATTTTTAATTGCGCTCCAAGATATTCCTCTACCTTTTACCCTGTCTAACAAACGAGCACGAAGCATCGGTGGAAGATAATGAAAGTTCAGTCCAATAAATCCGCCTTTTGCTTTTTCTACCATCATAATCATTGGAAATTCATCGTAATATGGGAGTTTTCTTGCCCATTTTGGATCGTACCAATAAGCAAATAAAGAACCAGGCCGAATTCCTCCTACTGAAATCTTGTTTTCTGCTTCCTTGTAAAACTGACTAGGATTGGTTCTTGAAAATTGCCTTCTTATTGATCCAACCGCACCTTTTCCAATTTCTTTTCCTTTGGCAGTAATTTCTTTGACTTTATCCTTGAACCATCCTTCAGAACGGACTACTGCTTTCTTTGCTTGTCCTCTGCGGACGGTTTCTTGTGCTCTGTTAGTCAGTTCGCCTGGATGAACTGCTGGATGTTGTTCTGCCATATAACTATTTATTAGGATTGAGTTCTTTTTCGGTCAGTAGTTTCCATTCCCAACCTTTCTCTTCACAAACCTTTTTTGCTGCGGTCCATTTTGCTTCATTTACTCCCCAAGTTCGGACATTTCTGATATATCTACGATGAGCTTTGGGATTCAGATTTTCAGTGAGCCGTTTTTTTGGTGCTTTGGTTTCTGAGAGTGGTTTGACTTCAATTAGAGTGCAACCTTTCTCAGTTCTAATCCAAAAATCGGGGAAATAACGATGCCATTTTCTATCAATTGGTGACTTGTAAGGTATAGCAAGACTTTCACTCCACCATTCAAGTATCGCAGTGTTAGAATCACAGTAATCCATAAACCTTCTTTCTAGCATACTACGATAAATAATAGTAGTGGGATTTCCTTTATATTTTTTTATATTTCTAGGACGAAATTTCCCTTTATAAGCCATAGTATAAATATTTAGAGACAATAAAAATAAGGAGTTTAGAGTGGCAGAAGAGACGGCAAGAGAATCGGCAATAAGAAGGTCGCAGATGGGAGCAAGCTCTACTATAGTAAATGCTAGAAGAAACGCTGGACCTTTTTTTCAATATCCAGATACTTTGTCAGATGAAGTATCGGGTGGTCAACATTTTATGATGATTACTGCACATAAAACAGAAAAAGCTACGCAGACTCTTTCTGGAAGTGGTGGTGACATCGGACCAATATCTAGAACTTGGGCTCTTTATATTCCACCAGGCTCGTTAAAAACAAATTATATGCAAAATTATGAAACTATGGCCGGTGGTAGGTTAGCGATCAATATGCAACAAGCGGGTTCAAGTGGAATTGGTGAGATGGGAGCCGCGCTGGCGGCCGTTGATGAGAAGATGCGGGGTGGTAGTTCTCTGTTGGATGCAGGTGCAGAGGCATTTAGGGGCATGGGTATTAGTTTAGATTCTTTGATGAGTGGTGGTCAATCAGCGGTGTTAGGAGCAGGTAAATATCAAATTTGGAGTATGGGTCGAAAAGCATTGGGAGCCCAAAAACAAATATTTGCTGGATCTGCAACTGCAATGAATGACCACATGGCACTTGTTTATTCCGGCCCGGGCGCTTTTAGAAAACATACTTTTAATTTCGTATTTTATACAAAAAACAGCACTGAAGCCAATCAAGTTTCAAAAATAATAGAAGGGTTTAAGATTTCTATGCACCCAGATTTGGGAGGAGTTGATATAAAACTTGGAAATAGTAAAATAAATACTGGAAGTGGACTAGATTCATTATTTTTTCATTATCCAGATTTATTTAAGATTAAGTTTATGATTGGTGGTTCTGGGGCTACGGCTAAAAAACATTATTTTGAAATATTACCATCTGTACTAGAATCTATGAATGTTTCTTATGATGCAGAAAATATGGTTGCTATGCATAAAGATGGAACTCCTGTTGGTGTTAAATTGGATTTAACATTTCAAGAAACAACTCATGTTGTTGCGGGATCTCAAAGAAATGAGGTATTTGAAGCACCAGATCTGGCAGGTCACTCATCCCAATCACCCCAAAACTTTTCGGCGAGAGAATCGCGGTCCTGAAGGATAGAGGATAATGTCTTATTTTAGAAATTTACCAGTAATAAATTACGATATAAAAGGAACTAAACCATACTATTTCACTAGTGCCAGAAATATAATGATTCGGCAGAAGATTAGAGATGCAATAAAAAATAGTGTTGTTACGTTATATCCTTACAGAATAGTAGATGGTGACCGGCCGGATATTCTTGCCGAATTGTATTATGATAATCCATCTTTATATTGGCTTATTTTTCTTATTAATGATGTAAAAGACCCATACTATGATTGGCCTTTGTCTACTGTTGAATTTGATACTTATATTAAAGACAAATACGGAAGTAGTGATGCTGCTCAGGCTGCAGTTCATGAATATTATCAGATTATCAGAGCAGCAAGAACTAATTCAAAAATGGTAGATGATGATGAAGCTATTTCAAAACAGGTAAGATATATTATAGATTCAACAACATATGATTCATTAGCTTCTGGATCTAAAGGGATTCTTTACAAGTATGATTGGGAATTTGAAATGAATGAAAATAAAAGAAATATTAAACTGATTGATAAAACATTTGCTTCTCAGATTGTAAAAGAGGCGGCACGTATTTTTGTATAAGGAAGTAAATGGATGGAACACAATTAGACCAAAAACTCTCAGGATTTTCAGGGTCTACTGATACTCCAATTCGATCTGGTGATCAAAAAATAACAAAAATAGATATTTTATCTTCACAAGTAGCTGGGTCACTTGCAAGGTTTCCAATTGCGCCTGGAACTTGGACAGAATTGAATCTCTATGAAGATATTTTTAGTAATTTTTTGAAGGGAAATATTACTATAGTTGACAATACTGGACTTATGGAAACTTTACCGATTATAGGAGAGGAATTTTTAGAGATAGAAATGGAAACCCCTGGCTCATCGCCTGCAGGAAATTTAACTGGGCCGGAACCAGAAGATATACGTCAAGAAGTAATAAAATCAAAATTTAGAATTGTTTCAGTTCAAAATATTACTTCTTCTGGTGAGAGAACTCAAATATATATGTTGAATTTTGTTAGTCCAGAATATATTACAAATTTGAGAAAGAAGGTTCAGAAATGTTATCCTATAGGAAAGTCAGGTCAGATTATTTCTGATATAGTTAAAGATGTTTATTTGGATTATCTTTCTGATCCACCAAATTCAAAATATCTTTATGTAGAAGATACAATAGGAATGCATTCTTATGCATTTCCTAGTTTTACTCCTTTACAAGCAATGAATTTTTTATCTGCGAGAGCGGTTTCTTCAAATGGGTTGAGTAGTGGTTCTGTTTTTGTATTTTATGAACTTTTTGGAGATGGTGAAAGTGAAGGGTCTGGTTTTAGATTTGATTCTCTTGAAACTTTAATGTCTAAAGATTCAAAAGCAGTATATTATTATCGCCCGAAAAACATTAAATCAGATTTGGGTAAAGGAGATTTTTTTAATGTTGAGGTTTTTGAAGTAGTTTCTCTCTTTGATACTTTGGGTAATTTACACGATGGAATGTATGTGAATAGATTGATAACACATGATATAGTTAGAATGAAATATGATACGATTGATTATAATTATATTATTCCAACTACACTCAATCAAAGGGTATTAGAAGATGATGTAGTCGAAGAATCTCAAAATCCAACTGTGAATATTGGTGATAGAAAAATAATAAAAGATGATTTTAGTCATTTAGAAAGATTTTCTGTTGGCCCAGATATGTTTAATAAAATGAATACAGATCATTTAGATGCGGGAGTTCAACCAGATCCCAAATCAAATCCAGCAAGGGTGTCGTTATATTCAACTAATAAAGACCATGATGTTCTTTATAATCCAGTTCAACAGATGTTTTCCGGTCCACCTTCGCAGGCTCAGCATGATCCTACTGCTACTCCACCAATATCAAAAGATGATAGTTTTAGAGAAGCTGGTATACAATCTAATAAGGTGGAAAAATGGCTTCTTCAGAGACAGGTTCAATTAAAACAATTGAGCAATATTAAGTTGAGATTTACTGTATCTGGAAATACATCTCGTCATGTTGGGGATGTTATCGAATTTAGAATGCCTACTACTCAGAAAGTAGAGGATACAATAAATGAACATCAATTTTATGGAGGGAGATATTTAATTCTTTCTATAAGGCATCGTTTTACTACTGTTAGTCATCATATGGATTTGGAAGTAGCAAAAGATAGTTTTTATAATAAGTTGGACCAACAATTTATTAATGACCCATCATCAAGAGATCCAATGGGTTCCTCTGCAATAGTTGATGGTCAGGTTAAGTATTCCGAAGACGGTAAACGTGTAATTGGGGGATTTTAATTATGTCTTTCATGGGTAAAGAAGGATTTGTTTGGTGGTATGGAGTAGTAGAGGATAGATTTGATCCTCTAATGCTTGGACGGTGTAAAGTGCGTGCTCTTGGTTGGCATACGGATGATAAAACATTAATGCCTACTTCTAAACTACCGTGGGCTTTTCCTCTCATGCCACTTACTTCTGGTTCTCAAACTGGAGTAGGACATTCACCCACTGGCCCGGTTGAAGGAACTTGGATAATGGGATATTTTCGTGATGGTGAGTCTGGTCAAGAACCAGTGATGATGGGAACATTGCCAGGTATTCCAGAAAATGTAGCTACTAGAAATAAGGGATTTAATGATCCAAGAGATGATGAAGAGAAATTAGATGTTAGAGAACTTGATTTAACAACAGGTGATAGTACAGGAAAACCCGATTTAAAACTAAGTCCAAAAGTTCCTATTAAGCCAAGGATGGTTTCAGTAACATCGGGGGGAGAAGCTCAACCTCATGATTTAGGTAGTCCATATACAACTGACCCACCACAACCTTGGGCATTTATCTATCCTCAACAATTGTATCTAAATGAGCCAACCACTTCTAGATATGCTCGTGGAATGGGGGATTCATCAACTGGAATTCAACCAAACAAGAAGGTTGAAGATGAAATTGTTAGGGGGTTTGGTATTCTTCAAATCAAAGAAGATATTAGAAAAAACTTTGTTGATGTGGATATAGCCAATCCTGCTGCAAGTGCTGCAGAAAAAATAACATCTCCATCATCTTCTTATGCTGCAGTATATCCATATAATCATGTTCATGAAAGTGAGAGTGGACATCTTATAGAAATAGATGATACACCAGAATCTGAAAGATTGCATTGGTATCATAGATCAGGAACTTTTACTGAGTTTCATCCAAAAGGAACGAGAGTAGATAATACAACCGGCCATGCTTATGCTACGACAATGGGAAGTAGTTATGAGGTTGTAAAAGGAAAGAAAACACTTAACATCAATCGAGATTTACAAGTTTTAACGAAACAGGGTTATCGTTTTCGTACAGAATCTGGAGATATTAAGTTTGATTCGGATGGTGGAAATTTTGAAGTTGGTGTTACAGGAGATATTAAGCTTACTTCTGCCAATGTTACAATTACCGCATCTGATACACTAGTAATGACCGGAAATACATTTATAAAAGAATTTGTAAATGAGGGTGATGTTGGTAGTGTTGTTAAGGGCTCTGCAAAATCAACAGTTGTAGGAGCATCAACACAGCAGGCAGCTAGTCAAAGTATTACTTCTTCAACTGGAGATACGAATATATCTGCTGCGGGAAACATAGCTCAGGCTGCTTCTGCAATGAATATGACCGCTGCAAATCCATTAGTTATGCTTAATCCAGTTGCTATCAGACAAAAAGCATTGGCTGGTTTAGTAAACATAGAATCTTTTGATGGTGCAGTAACTGGTGGAGTTGAACTTAATGTCGGACCATTGGGTAAAGTAGCACATATTAAATTAAATCCAGCCGCGGCTTCAAATCCAGGCGGTATTGATATGAAGTCAATAGGTATGATTAAGATAGAATCTAAAGCCTTAGCAGAGATTAAAGCAGTTGCAGTTGCGACTGTTACTGCAAAAATGGTTGAACTTAAAGCAGATGTGTTGGCGGAAATTAAAGGTAAATATGTATTAGTGGGAGGGAAGGATGACTTTGCTATGTTAGCGTCTAAATGGGCAAAATTATTTTCCAAACATTATCATGATACTGCAAATGGGCCATCGGGTCCACCAGACACTTCTAGTATTAATAGTGTCAAAGATGTAGTATCTAAAAAAGTAGCTTTAGGAAAGTGAGGTTAATATGCCATTAGTATCAGCATCAATTACTGCAGAAATTATGGATAAGTTCAGTAAACCGAATAAAACAGCAGCCGCAGTTTGGCCAACGGTTGCAAAAGCATATTGTAATACTTATTTACAAGCAGGAATGAATGCAGCACCTGGCGGAGCTTGTACTGGAGTTCCAGGCGTGGCAACATTAGCTACAGATTTGATAGAAATACATTCATCACTTAGTAAATCTAATGCTATAGTTGCACCAAAAGTAGCAAAAGCATTTGATGCGGCTTTAATGACATTTATATCTGTTTATCAGAATACCATAGTTACCACTGCGGGAGTTCCACAATTGATAAATGATTTGATAAATGCTGCGGCAGCACCAGTAAGTGACCCAACCAAGTATCCAAGAGAACTTGCTAAAGCACTTGATGTTTATACAAAGTCTGCGATTGTGTCTGGTATAATACCTGGCTCTCCACCAGTTCCATTTACTGGGCCGATTACTTAAAGGATAAAATGGTAGATATTGTTGAAAAGAAAAATGAATTGAAAGAAAAATTAGCAGATATGCCTGCCAATGTATCTGATACACGGACAGAGGTTGTTAATTTGGTTCAATTGGGTGAAGAAATGAGAACTCAATTGTGCTGGGCTGTTACTACAAATAATCTTCCATATCATTGTGAAAAACTTGCAAAACAAAGAGCAGTTCTACAAGGTAAAACTTTTGCTTCTTCCAGTGTTATCAATTTTACTTTTGCTAACTCTACAAGTGGGACTCCAAATTGGGGAACATCTGCAGCAACTCTTACACTACCAAAATTAGAAGATTCTAGTAATACATCTTTTGGAGTTCAGGCACTTTTGTCTTCTAATAATGATGTAGAAATAACTTTGTCTGGAACTTCTGGTGCTACTCAAACAATTGATAGTAATGATTATAGTGTTTATATTGGTGATTATTTTTTTGCTCGTAGTAGGTCAAATGGAGAATTAATTGAATCTTCTAATAATGACCCCTATACTGGCCCTAGTCTTATTGCTCCTTTTCTCCCAGCAAATACTATTAATGGAGAAACATATTTTGGTGATGCAACTGACCCAACAGCGAATAGTGATTATCGTTATGATTATGTTCTTCTTACTAATTCAACTTCTACTGGACATGCTGGTGGTGGAAAAGATATAGGAGAAACCAAATATCTAGGAAATACTTTTGTTATCCTTTCTGTTAAAGAAGTGGATGGAACTTTTTCTACTAATGAAACACTAAAAGATTCAGAGGGATCATCTGCGATTATAAAATCCTCTACTAATACTGCTTCTGTTTCTCTTGAACTTATTCCAGTAAATGGAACTTTTTCTGTTGGTGAAACAGTTCAACAAACGACATCTGAAGTTACTTCAAATGCTGTTATTGATAGTATTTTATCTACTGTTAACACCGAAGCACGATTAGAGGTCAATTCACTATTGACAGGAGCTAATTCAGATTTTTCTCTTGGATTTTCTACATCGAATGTTGTTACATTAGGTGATGGAGCAGTTACAAGAATAGGAACAGTTGCAACTGCAGTTTTTGCAAATGGACATGGTATTACTTCTGGTGATGTAGTTATTATGGCAGGAGCTAATACTGGATCAGAAGAGTTTGCTGGAGCTTTTAATGTCATTGATTCAAATACTACTCATTTTTCATATGAAACAGGTATATCAAATACTGGCATAGCAAATGGAAGTTTTACATTTTCAAAGGAATTGGTTGTTGGATTAACAAGCGGAGCAGTTGGTACTCTTAATAGTAGAACAATAAACAATACATCAAATGTTATTTTACAGACTATTAATGCAGCAAGTAATACAAATGACACTGCTGGATTTACTGTTGGTAATGTAGTAACAGGAAGTACTTCTTCAACTACTGGAAAAATAGATGAAAGATTTGTAAATGGAGCGTGGTATTCAACTTATTCTAATACAGTTAAGACATATGATTCTACAAATGGGTCATGGGCATATGATGAAACAAATAATCCAAATGGAATTGCTACAGCTGCAAATACTGTTGACCTTGATTGGTGGTTAAAGAATACAGAAGCTGCAAATATACATTCTTTTACTGCATCGGGCGTAACAGATGGTTCTTTGGTAGATAAGGTTCATTTAACAATACCTTTAGCAACTTCTTCAGATGCATCGGGTGGATATGATAGCACTGTAAGAACTTTTCCACCTATGATTAATGGTAGGTATCCAATAAAATCATGGAATGATCAAACAACTTCCGCGAATGTTGTTTTTCTTGAAGCATATGAAAATTTTGCAGATGTTATTATTACAGTAGAAGGAACGGAGAAAAATGTAAATTGGCTTCCTTTGGGTAATAATGTATCTGGAGATACTTCTGGTGGAGACATTGCGATAACTGGAGCTGTTGGTAATACAGCTCATGTTCCAGAAAATACAACAGTGGCAAATAGTTCAATTTGGCAGGGTGATTTGGGAATTTATAATAAGGCATATTCAGGCAATGATGATATAGTCAAATCTTCTAATCCAGAGTATCGTTCCACTGGTTCAAATTCATCCTATAGTAATACTTCTACTGCTGATACGATGTATGGAAATATTGAAAGAAATCCACTTTATCCAGCAACAGCGGGAACACAAAAAGCATATACAAATACTGCTGATCAAATTACAGGAACACAGCCTTATGGATATGGAGAAGAAGATATCTATGCTGGACAATTTTTTGCATATGAAGGAGGAAGGAAATTTGTATCAAGTGATGGAAATGATATTCCAGAAGATGATTATTCATATAGATATGGGGTTTGGGCGGACCAAAAATGGTCACTAGGAGTTGACCCAGAACAAACAGTAATTTTGCCAGTTTCAACTGGAACTGGTGTTCCTGGCTCTGGACCATCTCTTGTTAATGGTGGAAGAACAGGCCCACCAGCAAATCGATTCAAAGAGACATTTGTAGAGAATACTTCAACACTTACTGCTCTTTCCGATGCTGGGTCTAATTTTAATTCAGGAACAGGTGGAACATTTACTTTGAATGGGTCAACGACTTCGGGAACATATCGATTAGCAATTCCAGCTTCTACTGGACCATCTTCACCACACGATTTTGGAACTTCTTATTCGGAAACTGGAGCAGCCACTGATACTCCGACAAGCGGTAATTGGAGTCAAATAGGAGCGTCTGGTGAAGGACAGGGATTAACAATTTATCAATTGGCCAGTAGTTTTTTGGTTCCTGCTGAAAATATTTCTGGGAGTTCTGCGGCAGTAACATATCCTAATATTGTTGTATCAAGAACATATACTGCATCCGTTTCAACCACTGCAGTTGATGGAGGCGAATCTAGTCCATCTACTTATACTCATGTGTTTAGTTGGGTTGCAGGAGCACAAACATATTATCCATGTGCTTATAATGAGTTTGAAAAATTTTGGAGGCAGGATGGTAGTTCATCTGGAGCATCAACGGATGCTCAAGTTACTTATCTTGATACAAAACTTTCAGACCTCAATAGTAATCCAGTAGATGATCCCTTTGAAGATGGATTGACTTCTGCTGGAAATGCACCGATTATAACAGATGCAGCATTTGATACTGCTGTTGATGGTTTAATATCAACAATTGCAGCAGCGAAAAGTGCTCATGATAGTTTTTCTCCTTCAAGTGGAACAGCAGGAGGACAATCTATTGTTACTGGAACTTATAATGCTCATAGTCAATTTAAAACATATTGGGAAGATTTATATGTTTTCCTTAATACAGAAGTTCCAAATCGAATAGCGGAGATTACGGCGAGGATTGGATATTTGGATAAGATGCCGCCGAGTAGTGGAGGAGACACACCCCTTACACAAAAGTCATATACTACTTCTGGTGGACCTGCTACATTTTCTACTTTAACGGCACCAGATTCAAATTTTTATTCTAATCCAGCACTGTCTGCAACAACTGGTGGTGGATGGCAGGGATATGCATTCAAAGATACGAATGGTTCTGGAACAGTAAGGTATGGAGGTTATATGAGTCAGGTGTTTGCGGCAGTAAATGTAATGGCAGGAAAGAAGATTGGTTTTGTTAAGAAAATTATTGATGCAATTGATAACATAGATTCACTTTATACATTAATTAAAAAGAAAAGGGCAGAATATTATGAGTACCACCAAGCGAACTCAACCACTTAATGATAATAGATGGATTACCTCAGAAGAAATGACAAAAAAATCTGAGATGTTCGGACATTTAAAAACAATCCAAGCAGAGGTTCAACGAGTTAGAGATGAACTTGTTAAGAAGAGGAATGAACTTGTTAATGAATTACAAAAAGAAGAGAGAGAAAAATAATGGCAGAACAAGCTGAATGGAAACAATTTACATTGGGTCAAAATCCAACATTAGCAAAGATTGCTGAACAGGCTAAAACTGCGTCGGCTCTTATGAATACCAATATAGGAATTGCAAAGACAACTATTGAACTTGCTAAAGTTTTTTTGTTGATGACTATTAATCCTGCACTTGCTCTTTTAAATGCAGTTGCAAATGAGATTGATAATCTTGTTTCTGATTTTAGACAACAGGGTATATTTTCTTTGGTGGTTCTTCCTGTCGGTGGTGATTTAGCACAGGCGAAGACCACACAGACAATAAAAATTACACAAGAAAGTTTACAACAAAGATATACTGCTGCTAAAAATAATGATAAATTACATGAATTTTCAATATGGTTGGGAAGAGCATTTCCAGATCAAGTTCCTTCTGGGTCAAATACTTTTGTAAAAGAAGGTATTTTTCCAGAATCCAATGGTGAAATATGGCCAAAAAGGCCGGTAATTTCAGAAATTCCTAGAATGCTTACTACATTAGGTCATCCAACTATTAAAATTGGGGATGCTTTTAAATTTGCTACTTATGATGAAAATGTTGGAATGTGGAGAATGACTCCAACACAAGTAATAGCAACTATGAAGGCATCTTTGGTGGATGAATTGGATGAAAATAGACCACAATTTACTTCTAGTGCAAGAGTTGGTGCATGGGTTGCTATTATGGGAGTTCCTTCTTTTGATAAGTTGAAAGAGTTATCAAATATACTAAAAACAGTAAAGAAGTTTTTTGGAGTAAGTCATACTGCAGAAGAAATTCAAGCTAATTTTGACAATAAAACAGATAAAAAATTACGAGCTAGTCAAAGGTGGTCACAGGTTGAAAGGAATTTGAATATAAGAGATATTAAACTAGACCCAGAAGATGATACAGGAAAAACAATAAGGCCAGAGTTTTATATTAAAGATGATCCAGCCGCTGGTGAATCTCCACTTGTTTATTACCCAGGCCCTGCTTGGATTGAAATAGGCGGACCTTTGGATGGTTTGGAAAGAATAGGAAATCTTATGGCCGCCGGACTTGGATTAAATCAATTAGATGGTTCAGTAAAAGGATCAGAAGTTATTTTGAATGTAAGAAAGATAAGAGGAGTGAGAAATAATCTAAATTTTAGTGATTCTTCTGGTGGTGGGCCTGCAGGAAAAGATTTGATAGCAGAAGGAGTAACTAAAAATTTTCCATCTGAATTTAAAAAAGGTGATTTTGTACGTTTACAGAGAGGTTTTTCACACTCTCATGCTGTTGTAAATACTGTTGTCTCTACTACTGAAACAACATCTGGAATGGCAATTAATTCATTAGGACAATCTGCTAAAGTTCAACAATTAGTAGTCAATCCAGTTGGAACTCAAGACCTTGTTCAATTTAGTAATGGAGCTGAGGGATATTGGATTACAAGGATATTTGAAAAAGAAAGATTTCCAACATTTACGGATGATACTGGACAAACTCATACAAGTAAAATTCCAGTATGGGAACACTATAATCTTAGAGATATTTATGATAGAACAAGAAAGACAAAAAAAATGAAATGGAGTGATACAGTAGTACCCGGCCCACACACAACTACCGCGTATGGTGCGGGGGGAATGGTTCAAGTAGATGTTCCTCCTGTTTTTCCAGAATCTTCTAGGTCTGATGTTAGTGCATGGAAAAGAGGAGATAATGAGCCTGCTGAACCACCATTTGATTCTAATTATAATGTTTGGCAGACTACAACTGGAGAATGTTATGATGCAACAGAGAAAGCTGCAGCACCGCCCCCTAATTGGAATAGGTCTACACCAATAGAAAAATTGATTCCTCCTTTTGGAACTTTTCTCAATATGCTTAGTGGATTTGCTGAAACTCTAAGAGGTATTGCTAAGGATACAAGTAAAGGTTTGACTGAGTTGATCGACTTTATGGATATACAGATTGAAAATTTGGATGAGTTAAATAGTCAAATTCAATATGTATTATCATTTTTTACAATAGGACTTCCTGCTGCTGGAATATATTGGTTATTTTTACCACAAGAAGAGGGAGGAACTGATGGCATGATTTCTAGATTAGAGTCTGCGGAAGGACGGCCGCCAGATGACCTTGAATTTTCAGCGGGGTTATTTTTTCTAGGAGGTGGTCCGTCAATGAAGGTTATGGATTCACTTTTGGCTTCTGCTTCATAAATATATAGAGGACTATCATGGCTACACAAACAAACATAACCGCACCAGATTATACTGAAAGCACGTTATATAATCGTGGTTATCAGGATGTATCATTTAGTCTATTTAAACATCCGATGTCTAGGGATTTTGGTAAAAAAAGGGATGCTGCATCAGTTAAGCAATCGATAGAAGCAATTTTAAAAACTAATTATGGAGAACGTCCGCTTCAGCCAAGATTCGGAACTGATATTAGGCATTTACTCTTTGAGCCGATGAATCCAATTACGGAAGAACGACTTCGAGATGCTGTTTCTTCCGCGCTAATGAGATCAGAACCAAGGGCAAATATTTTAGAAATTGAAGTGCAAGGACAGGAAGAAAATAATAGATATGTTGTTAGGATAACATTTGAAATTGTAACAATTCCTGACACACAAACAATAGATGTAATTTTAACTACACCAGGCGGATAACAATGGCAAATACAAGTTCAAGATTAGCAGTATCGGAATTAGATTTTGGTACTATTAAACAAAACTTAAAAGATTATCTAGGATCACAAAGCGAATTTACTGATTATGATTTTGATGGTTCTGCACTTTCTGTAATACTTGATGTGTTATCATACAATACCCACATGAATGCATTTTATATGAATATGTTGGCTAGCGAAGCATTTCTCGATTCGGCTGTTCTTAGGAATTCGGTAATTTCTAAAGCATCTCAATTGGGTTATACCCCTGCATCAGTAAGGGGATCTAGAGCTACAGTTAATCTTACAATAACTCCTGGCGATGCTCCAACATCCATTACCATAGACCAATATACTCAATTTACATCGACAGTGAATGGTATATCGTATACTTACTGTACTTCAAATGCCCATACTGTTACTCCTGTAAGTGGAAATTACTATGCAAATAATGTAGAGTTGATACAAGGAGTTCCATTAACTTATCAATATACGGTTGATACATCTAATACAGAACAAAAATTTATTTTACCAAATGCAAATACTGATACTTCACAACTTCAAGTAGTAATACAGGAATCGGCTGTAAATACTAATACATCAGCGTATACATTAGCAAATGATGTAACAACTGTTAACTCTACTTCAAATGTATTCTTTTTATATGAATCTTCTGATTCTAAATTTCGGGTTGAATTTGGAGATGATAATCTTGGTCGAAAGCTTTCTGATGGAAATATCGTTAAAATAACATCAACAATTTCAGATGGAAACACAACCAATGGAGCAAATACTTTTACTGCAGTAGGGACTGTTGGTGGATATTCAACAGTTTCAGTTAATACTGTATCAGGTTCGGTTGGTGGAGCGGATAGGGAATCACTATCATCAATACAATTTGCAGCACCAAAACATTACGAGGCACAAAATAGATGTGTA
>VTLG01011319.1_pt1 | contig 26212 bp, 41 predicted proteins | sample 4694571 | NCBI WGS metagenome assembly VTLG01 (sample SAMN12604809, study PRJNA352737) | marine metagenome | biome: ENVO:00000447; feature: ENVO:00000209|ENVO:00000569|ENVO:01000036; material: ENVO:00002151; isolation source: viral sequences binned using virsorter ...
CTTTTAAAAAGGGAGTAGGTAATGGTAAAGCAGCTAAAGAAGTTTATGATGTTGTTAGCAAATCTCCAGAGGCTTTAAAGTCATATAAAAATTCTATTTTTAGTAAATACAAAGCAGATGTATTAGATCCAATAACTAATAGACCAAATTTAGTAAAGCATAATGCTTTTATGAAAAATTATGAAAAACCCTTAAAAGTATTTTTTAATGAAGCGGAATATAATAAAATATCAAGAATAGGAGGTTTGCAAAGAAACATAGAAAAAACAAATAAACTTTTTACACAAACAAATAAAGAACTCAATAAATCATTTGAAGGAAAATTATTAAATACATCCCCTGAAGAAATATTTAATAAAATATATGCACCAGGTAACATAGGTCAAATAAGAACATTAAAAGATATTCTTGTAAAAAATCCTGAGATATATAAAAAATTTCAAAGAGATGTTTTAACAGATTTAAATGAAAAAGTTTTTAAAGTAGATAAAAATTATAGTTTAGGTAAAGTTTTAGATGCTGATGCCTTTAATAAATATCTAAATGGTGGTGGAGGAGAAAGAGGTTATAGAGCTGCTTTAAAAGAAATATTTGGAGACGAATATGTTAAAAATTTAGATATTTTAAATAAAGCATTACAAATATCTAGTCGATCAGCAAAAACTGCACAACAAGGTCTTGTTGGAAGTGCCTTTACGGATATCATTAGAGCAAGAGTAGGTCAGTTTACAGTTGCAGGTAGGTTACTAACAGCAGGTAGAAGAATTTTTACAGGTTCATCAAATAGATTATTAGCAAGAGCTTTATTAAATCCAGATTCATTAAAAGATCTTATTGCTTTAAGAAAACTATCAAAAACTAGTAGAGCCGCTGCAATAATTCTTGGTAAATTAGGGGGTAGTATTTTTACATTACCCGATGAGGGAGTTCCAGTACCACCTAAAGATGCAGTTATTGAACAAGGTTCCGACAGAAAACAAAATATTGGACCAACATCAAGTTTACCTAGAGGAATTCAAACAGGAAATGTAGCACCATTAAATACAGCATTACTAGAAACTCCTGGCGTCAATCCAGCATTTTTTAATGCAGGAATTATGAATCAAGGAGTTGCTGATCAAACAGGTTTAACTTCTTCAGAACATGCTTTTCTAGATGATCAAGAAAAAATGATGAGACTTAGACAAAGAGGAATGGCATAATGGCAATACCCAAAAATGATGAAACTTATTTAGATCGTCTGTTAACTAGCGAACAAGCGACTGGATTACCTCATATTTTAAATTTAGATCCTAATGTTAACGTAAGCACCGTCGATCAACGATATCTACAGGATGCTTATAACTATTATTTAGGCGGAGGTCGAGATGCGGCACAAGCTGACTTTCCTATTCAAGCAAGTGGTATCACAACCCAAGTACCAGCAACCACGGACCAAGGAACTGGTGAAGGCGGAACAGGAATCACGGCAACAGGTGTAGCAACACCCATTGCACCCACTGTAGAACAAACAGCAGCAATGGAAGACATAGGAGCAATACCAAGCATTATACAAGACCCTATGACTGGAGATGCTAGCATTGCAGAAGCAATCGCAGCTCAAGATAGACAAGATGCTTTAAATCAAACTATCGTACAAGACCCTATGACTGGAGATGCTAGCATTGCAGAAGCAATCGCAGCTCAAGATAGACAAGATGCTAATGTTACAGCCGAAGCTCAAGGTGCATGGCAAAAAGTTCAAAGTGGATTAGCTTCAGCAGAAGATTTCATAAGAGATTATGGAATGGCGACTTATAATTTTTTAAGAGGAAATATTGGAGCAGGATTAGCAGGCATAGCGGGAGGACCTGTAGGAGTAGGTCTTACGGCTGGTTTAGGTGCATTAGGACTAGAGACAACACCAGAACAAAAAGCACAAATGGCAGCGGCACAAACAACCGGCATAGCAGATCCGAATGATCCAAGAAAAGATATTTATGGTACAAACATTGTATCTGCATTTGGTGATTATGATCAATCAGTTGCTGATTCCATAGCAACACTAGAAGAATCAGGAGCAAACCCAGAAAAATTAGTAGCTCTTAAAAATTATCAAAACGAAAAAGAAAAAACAGACGCTTCAACAATAACTGCAAGAGATGAAGCCATCGACGCAGGTATCGCAGCGGCTGATGATGATAGCGGTGCAGATATGTTGGATATTGCAACAGGTATAGATGATTTTGAAGTTTCAGGAGATATAGCACCAGGAGGAATGGATCAAGTTTTAGGACCAGTAGTAACAACACCAACAACTACTACTTTTACACCAAGAGGTGGGGGAGCAGATAGAGATCCAGCACCAGATTTTTCTGGTTATGATGCAGGTGGTTATGATCCAGCACCTGCTCCAGTCGGAAGGCAAGATCCCGAAGGTGGCGGAAGCGGAGGAGATTCTGGCGGTAAAATCGTTTGCACAATGATGAACGACTCTTATGGCTTTGGATCTTTTAGAAATAAAATTTGGTTAAGACAATCTAAAAACTTAGCACCAGAATATCAAATAGGATATCATAAAATATTCTTACCACTCGTTAAACTATCTAAGAAAAACATTGTTCTTAAGAAAGTATTAGAACACATTGCGGTTCATAGAACTATTGACATTAGACAAGAAGCTAGAGGAAAAACACATATACTAGGTCGAATTTATAGAAAAATATTAGAACCAATTTGTTATTGGGTAGGAAAATATGGCAAAAGAACCTAAAACAGCTAGTGAACATATCATCGCTTTATATGGACATATCAAAGGTCTAAAGCGAGAAATATTTTCCATCAAACAAAATCACTTAAAACATATGCATGAAGATATTGACCGACTACATAGCAAAATGGATCGATTTTTATACTGGCTCCTAGGTGGGCTTGGGGCTATCATTTTAACTTTACTGGGGACTTCATAGTGGAAAAAATTAAAACATTTTTTAAACGCAATATAAAACGTTATGAGTTAATCATTTTACTCATCATTCTTGTTGCAATTTACATAAAATAACCTATATTAGTCGTGGGTGCTTTGGAAAGGCCCACTTTATTAACTGTCTAAACAAGGAGGTTAACATGACGAATAGAGCATTATCCATATTTAATCAATTAAGACCCGTATCGGTAGGTTTCGATAACATCTTCGATCATTTCGAAAGAATGTTTGATGATGACTTTCGTTTACCAACGGCAAATTATCCACCTTACAATATTGTTAAGACTGGAACGTATACTTACAACATTGAAGTTGCGTTAGCAGGTTACAATAAAAAGGATATATCTGTAGAGTATGCAGATGGTGTCTTAAACATTAAGTCTATCAAGGAAGCAAAAGCAGAAGATAAAAAAGGAGTGATCCATAAAGGTATCGCAAAACGATACTTCTCAAAATCTTTTACCATCGCTAACGATATAAAAATCGAAGGTGCTGAACTAAAAGACGGATTACTTAAAGTATATCTGATGAAGATAATTCCTGAAGGCAAAAAGCCAAAAACAATAACAGTAAAATAGGGATATTAAAAATTACAACGCGTTGCGTGTATATCCTACATTTTAAGGGATTAAATCCAATCTTTTAATTCCTCGCCCATAATTTCAGTGGCGATGTTAACTTTTTTGCGGAGGGACTTCACGATTTTTTCGTCGATAGTATCCTCCGCAATAATATCAATATAGGTCATAGGTTTATTCTGACCAATACGATCAATTCTTGCTTCAGATTGTTGACGTTTTTCTAAATCATATCCATTCGAATAATAGATCATCGTGGATGCGCCGGTAAGAGTGATTCCGTATCCACCAGTCTGTGGTGTTCCTACTAGGAATCTTACTTTACTTTCAGGATTCTGTATTTCTTTAATAGCTTTCTGTCGGTCTTCTGTTTTTGTATCTCCATAGTAGGTCATCACAGACTCTGGATACCGTTTCTCAATAGACTCTACAATTGTGTCAATATCATGACGCCAATGCGCCCAGATAATGGCTTTACCCTCAACTTCCTCAAGCACATCCATTAATTCTGTAATACGATTACTTTTTATATTTTGTATTGAATCATCATCTGCTTTAAAATGACCACAAGTAATTTGTTGCAGCCTCATAAGTTGAGTAATAACATTCATAGTTGTAATTGTTTTACCATTTAAAGTGGCAAGAGCTGTTTTTTTCATTTCCTCATAAACTTTTTTCTGCTCTGGAGTTAATTGTATAACCCTTTTCATATAAGTTTTAGGAGGAAGGTCTAAACAATCATCTTTTAACACTCGATAAGAAAAAGGCTTAAGAATTTCTGACAATTCAGCTAAATTTTTATATCCTGTAACAACTTGAACCGAGCGACCACTAAAATTAGCAGTTCTTAATTCTGCATATCTGTTTCTAAAAGCATAATAAGATTGAAAATCTAATAAATAAGGATCCAAGAAGGCACACTGTGTATATAAATCAAGGGGAGATTTAGTAACAGGTGATCCTGTTAAAATTCTTCTATATTTACCTAATGTAGACAATTGAATAATATTTTTAGTTCTTTTCGCTCCCGGATTTTTGATAGTGGTTGATTCATCCACAACAAATAAAGCTTTTCTAACATTTAAGAACTGATGAGCAAAATCAAGTCCTTTTCTAGTTGATAAAGCCTCAACATTCATGATCAAAATTTGTAACTTGGTAAAATCTTGCTCGAATAGAGAATCTAACTTATCTTTTTGTTCTTTAGTAATAAGAGCTTTCCAAAGTACAACATTTCTATCAATATGTTCTGCTAAATGTTCTGGTATTTCGGAGTCATACCAATTTTTATACACTCCTTTTGGTGCCACAATTAGAACACTATTGATTTTGCCTTTATCAAAGAGCATGGCGACATTATCTAATAAAACTTTAGATTTACCAGTTCCCATTTCCATGAAATAAGCAAAGACTTCCTTATTCCAAGACATTTCAAGCGCTTTTAATTGATGCGCATAGGGCTGCGTTTTAAATTTATAGTTCATTTATTCTTTCTATTGACTTGTATACAATAAAGTCCTATAACTTGTCAAGAAAGCAATTATGGAAAAAGAAAGTATAGTTTATGTATTGCAAGAGCTGCCAGGAACGAGTGTGGGTCGTCCTAAATTTAATATTATGGGAGCTCAAAAATATGGTAAACTAAAGGTTCTTTTAAAAGAAAATACACAAATCATTTTAAGTCCTGGTCCTGTAATATTTGAATTAAGACGATTGCTAAAAACATACAACTCAAATGATTATTTATTATTATCAGGCGATCCTTCTGTTATTGGATTGGCATGTGCAATTGTATCTGATATAAACAATGGTAGATTTAATTTATTAAAATGGGACAGACAAGAGAAAGTGTATTATCCACTAGAAATAAACTTATATGAGAAAGGAAAAATAGATGAGTGAACTAATAAATCAAATGGAGAAAGACCAGACAGAAGTTCTGGATAGAACGGAAAACATAAAGTCTTTAGCTGATCAAGTGAAAAAGTTAAGGAATTTAGAAGATGAAGTTAAAGCTGAAGAACAAGCTTTAAAAGATAAAGAAAAAGAAATTGAAAGAATTTCAGGAGATGTTATTCCCACACTACTAAGTGAAATGGGTTTATCCTCTCTCAAACTAGCAGATGGATCTGCAGTTGATGTGAAACCGTATTATTCGGCGAACATCTCTATCAAAAATAGAGAGGCGGCGTATAATTGGCTTCGTTCCAATGGCCTAGGTGATATCATTAAAAATGAAATCACTGTTTCCTTTGGACGGAACGAAGATAACAAGGCGGCAGAATATGCTAACCTTGCGAAGGGTCAAGGGTATCAACCGACACAAAAGTTGAAGGTTGAGCCCATGACTCTCAAAGCAATGGTCCGTGAGCGTATCGAAAATAATAAAGATATGCCTATGGATATTTTTAACGTGTTCGTAGGAAACCGAACCAAAATAACAAGGAAACAATAACAATGAACCAAGAAGCAAACATCACGAAACGTGAAAATGCAGGTGCATTATCCACAAATTTATTTGAGGCTGATGCAAACAAAGGTTCTCAGAACATAGCGCAAGATGATCTTGCACTACCTTTTTTAAAAGTTCTGGGTCAATTGTCTCCCGAAGTAAATAAACAGAATAGTAAGTATGTTAAAGGTGCAGAACCTGGCATGATTATTAATACTGTGACTAATGAACTTCACGATGGGAGCAAGGGTGTAAATGTATTGCCCGTTTATTACAAACGACAATACATTGAATGGCAAGAAAGAGGTACTAGTACGGGAGCCCCTGTACATATCTATGAAGCCGGAGATGACATCCCTAAAACAACCAGGGGTAAGGATAATAAAGATAGACTACCGAATGGTAACTATCTTGAAACAACGGCAAGTCATTTCGTACTTCTTTTGGGCAACAATCCATCAACAGCGTTAGTTTCTATGAAAGCTACTCAATTAAAAATTAGTAGAAAATGGAACTCGCAGATGATGAGTATTAAAATGAAAGGCAAAGTCGGAATGTTCACGCCGCCTACTTACAGTCACATTTATAATCTAAAAACTGTTCAAATGTCTAATGACAAAGGAACATGGTTTGGATGGGATGTGTCTTTAATAGGGCCTGTAAAAGATCCATCAGTTTATGCTGTAGCGAAAAATTTCTCTGAAAGAGTGAATACTGGAGAAGTAACCGCGAAACACGGAACTGAAGAATCTGAATCGAAATCACCATATTAACGATTTCCTTTGCAGAGGAATAAGGGGCGGTAGCGGGAGACTTAAGCCGCCCCGTTAACAATATGAATGTAGAACGATTTAGAAAGATATTCTTAGGACTAGAACGTGCTCATGGTGTCACTTATGTTGACAAAAAGGGTGCGGACGGAGAAAAAATCAAAGGTAAATCTTTTGTTCAAAGAGAAATGGTTACTAATAACCATTGGTTAAATCATTTACAAGGTAAAGAACCTAGTTTAGGTATCATTCCAATTGCTGATGATAATAAATGTCGATGGGGCTGTATTGATATAGACTCATATGCAGGTTTTGATCATCAAAAATTAATCAATAAAATTAAATTATTAAAATTACCACTAATAGTATTTAGATCCAAAAGTGGAGGAGCACATGTATTTTGTTTCACAACAGTACCTGTTGAGGCAAAGTTGATGCGGGATAAACTTTTATCAGTGAGTGCTGTATTGGGTTATGGAGGATCAGAAGTTTTTCCAAAACAAATTGAATTAAAATCGAAAGATGATACAGGAAATTTCTTAAATTTACCATACTTTAATGGTGATAATACAACAAGATATGCCTTTCTTGAAAATGGAAAAGCTGCTAATATAGATGGTTTTTTTGAATTACATGAAAGAAATAAATTAACACCAGAACAACTAGAAAAATTACAGATTAAAAGACCTCAATCAGAATTTAGTGATGGTCCTCCCTGTTTAGAATCCCTAACACAATCTAAGTTAAACGATGGAAGAGATAGAGTTCTTTATCAATATATTCAATACGCAAAAAGAAAATGGCCAGAGGAATGGCCTAAAAAAATAAATCAATTTAATTATACTCATTTTGTTGAACCCTTAGATGATAAAGTAATTCAAGAAAAAATAAAATTTCATAGTAAAAAAGAATTAGGTTTTAAATGTAATGAAGAACCTATGTGCAATCATTGTGATAAATCATTGTGTAAAGTTAGAAAATTTGGAATAGGAGGAGAATCAGTGTTTCCTACATTAAGTGATTTACAAAAAGTTGAATTAGATGAACCTTACTATTGGGTTAATGTAGATGGAGAAAGAATAAAACTAGATACAATTGATTCTTTATTAGAACAAAGATTATTTAGAAGAACCGTTACTAAACAGATTAATAAAAAACCTCCACGAATTACTACAAAAGAATTTGAAAAATATACAGATATGCTACTATCCAATATAGAAATTATAAAAGCTCCAATAGGATCATCCTTAATAGAACAATTAAAAGATCATTTAGAAGAGTATTGTACGAACGACTCCTCAGCAACGACGACTAAAGAACAAATATTTTTAGGAAATGTATGGACGGATGAAGAAAAACATTATTTTATTTTTAATAAATTTTTTCATGGATATTTACAGAGAAGAAAGTGGCCAGAAAAACATCAAACAACACAGGATTTATTGATTCAACATTGTAATTGTAAAGATGAAAGAATTTATATTGGTAAAAAAAGACCTAGCGTAATGATTGTGGACGCTTTTGAAAAACCTGAAAATGTATATAAACCAAAACAACTTAAACCAAAAGATCCATTCTAATGAAAACAATTGTATTAGGTCCACCAGGCACAGGAAAAACTTATACTTTATTAGAGGAAGTTGAAAATTATTTAAAAAACACTGATCCAGATAAGATAGGTTATTTTGCATTTACAAAAAAAGCTTCTAATGAAGCCAAAGAAAGAGCAATGAAAAAATTTAATTATTCTGAAGATGATTTACCTTATTTTAGAACTCTCCATTCTTTGGCATTTCAACGTCTTGGTTGGGATAAAACAAAAGTTATGCAAAAAAGACACTACGAAGATTTAGGAAAAAAAATTCAAATACCTATAGATTACAATGATTGGGATGAGGAAGAAACAGGTTTGTTTACAACTAAAAGTGATTACTTAAGAATTATACACCTTGCAAAATTAAGAAATATTAAATTGGATCAACAATTTGATCGTAAAGAACACAACCAAAAATTAGAATATAATAAACTGGTTATTATAGATAATGAATTAGAAAGATATAAAAAAGAATATGGACTTAAAGATTATAACGATATGATTTTAGAGTTTACAAAATCAGAAAAAATTGTTCCTAAATTTGATGTGGTATTTATTGATGAAGCACAGGATTTGTCCTTAATGCAATGGAAAATGACTAAAAGTATTTGGAATAAAACAAAAGATTCTTTTATTGCAGGAGATGATGATCAAGCAATATTTAGATGGGCAGGGGCGGATGTGGATTCATTTATAACACAAAAAGGAAAAATAGTAGAACTTAAAGAATCTGTTAGAGTTCCAAAAGTTGTCCATGAATTTGCTAATAAAATTATTAATAGAATAAAAAATAGACTTCCAAAAAATTGGAATCCTAAAGCACATAGAGGAGCCTTGAGTAGGTATTGGAATTTTGAGGACATAGATATGAATAACGAAAATTGGTTAGTGTTAACTAGAACAAGATATCAATTAAATGCTTTAGAAGAAATATTAAAAGAAAAAGGATTATATTTTGAAAACAGATTTAAAAAATCATATGAAAAATATATACAAGAAGCGGCCTTTAATTGGGAACGATTAAGAAAGGGACAGCTTTTATTATACAAAGATATTGTAAGTATCTCTCAATATATGAGTCCAATCAATTGGGATAAAGATAAATTAAAATCTTTATCTAAAGAAGCCTCTTATGGAATAGATCAATTAACACAGGGGTATGGTCTTAATACCAAAGAAACATGGCATGAATGTTTTGATAATGCTGGATCAAAACGAATTACGTATATCAAAAAAATGAGAGCTAACGGAGAAAAATTAAATAAGGAAGCTAGAATTAAATTATCAACTATACATAGTGTTAAGGGAGGTGAAGAAGATAATGTCGTTATTTTACCTGATTTTACAGCTAACACACAAATAGCTTACGAAAGAAATAAAGATGATGAGAACAGATTATTTTATGTAGGGGCTACACGTGCAAGAGAGCACTTACATATTGTAAAACCAAAAGATGAAAACAAAGCATTTCCAATGGAAGAAGTGTAATATCAGATATGAGAAAAATAAATAAAAAATTAAAGCATCAAAAAACAAATTTAAGCTTTCAATGCTCAAAAGTAATGAAATATTTAAGGACTCCTAAAGATATATGGGCTGATTTAATTAAAGAATTTAATTTTACAGTTGATTGTTGTGCATCAGACCAAAATCATCTGCTGCCTAAATACTATACAATTAAAGATGATTGTTTAACAAAGGATTGGTCAGGTGAAATAGCCTACATCCACCCTTTATTTGATGGTAAAATAGGTAAATTTGTAGAAAAAGCATATCATACTAAAAACTTTACAGGGGTTTTTTTATTACCTGCGTCGACCCATACTAAATACTTCCATGATTTTATTTATCATAATCCAAATTGTGAAATTCGTTTTTTAAGAAAACCCGTTAAGGGGTTCAGATTTGGACACGATGATGGAACAGAAGATGACCCTAATAAAATTGCTTATATTAAACCCTTAATGATTGTAATTTTTAGAAACAAATAATGAGTGCTTATAAAAAACAAATTGGAGGATCTCACTACAAAAACATGGTTGTGCAGCCAAGTGAGTTTATAAACAAGAATAAATTGCTTTTTGCAGAAGGAAATGCTATTAAATATATCTGTAGACATATACATAAAGGAGGAAAGGAAGATTTGTTAAAAGCAAAACATTATATCGATATGATTATTGAAAGAGATTATAAATAATGCAGATACCCCTTTTCAAACCTCAAACCGAATGGATTCCACCAGAAAATTTTCCTGACTTATCTAAATATAGTGAAATTGCAATTGACTTAGAAACAAAAGACCCAGATTTAATAAAAATGGGTTCAGGTTCAGTCACCAAACGTGGCGACGTCACAGGAGTTGCTGTAGCTGTGAAAGGATGGTCCGGGTACTATCCCATTGCTCACGAAGGTGGTGGTAATATGGATCGTAAAAAAGTTTTAAAATGGTTTCAATCCGTATTAAATACGGATGCTATCAAAATATTTCACAATGCCATGTACGATGTGTGTTGGTTGCGTTCATTAGGATTAACGATTAAAGGTAAAATTGTTGATACGATGATTGCTTCAGCTATCGTCGATGAAAATCAACTACGTTATGATTTAAACAATTGTAGTCGTAGATATATTGGTCAAGGAAAAGATGAAGCTGCTTTATATATGGCTGCTAAAGAATGGGGAGTTGATGCTAAGGCTGAAATGTATAAACTTCCAGCAATGTATGTGGGTTCTTATGCAGAGAAAGATGCTGAAATAACTTATGAACTTTGGCAGGAACTAAAGAAAGAAATTGTACACCAGGATATACAATCTATTTTTGAATTAGAGACAGAACTTTTTCCTTGCCTCGTTGATATGCGTTTTTTGGGAGTTCGAGTAGACACAGAAAATGCGCATAAATTAAAAAAAGAATTAGTTGAAGAAGAAAAAGGATGCTTGCTCCAAGTAAAAAAAGAAACCCAAATAGATGTCCAAATATGGGCAGCACGATCGATTGCACTAGTTTTTGAAAAATTGAAATTACCTTTTGACCGTACTGAAAAAACACAGGCACCATCCTTTACAAAAAATTTTCTTCAAAATCATCCTCATCCACTCGTTAAAAAAATAGCTCGAGCGAGAGAAATAAACAAAGCTCATACAACATTTATTGATACCATACTTAAACATTCTTATAAAGGTAGAATACATGCTGAAATAAACCAACTTAGATCCGATAATGGAGGAACCGTCACTGGAAGATTTTCGTATTCTAATCCAAATCTTCAACAAATTCCTGCACGAAACAAAGACCTCGGACCACGGATCAGATCATTATTTATTCCTGAAGAAGGATGCCAATGGGGTTGTTTTGATTACAACCAACAAGAGCCAAGACTCGTTGTGCATTATTCATCCCTTCAAAATTTATACGGAGTGGATGAGGTCTTAGATGCTTACAAAGCAGGAGACGCAGATTTTCATAGTATTGTTGCTGACATGGCAGAGATACCTCGTTATCAAGCAAAGACTATTAACTTGGGATTATTTTATGGAATGGGTAAAAATAAATTACAAGCAGAACTTGGAGTGAGTAAAGAAAAAGCAGAAGAACTTTTTAAACAATATCATAACAAAGTTCCATTCGTAAAACAATTGATGGATGCCGTAATGCGTAGAGCTCAAGATTCAGGAAAAATTAGAACGCTCCTTGGACGATTGTGCCGGTTTCATTTATGGGAACCAAATCAATTTGGTATTCATAAGGCATTGCCTCATGAAGCAGCACTCGCGGAACACGGACCAGGGATCAGAAGAGCTTTTACTTACAAATCTTTAAATAAATTAATTCAGGGATCAGCGGCTGATATGACAAAAAAAGCAATGCTTGAATTATACAAAGAAGGAATTATTCCTCATATTCAAGTGCATGATGAACTGGACATTTCAGTCAGAGATGATAAACAAGCAAAACAAATAGTTAAAATTATGGAATCTGCAGTTGGACTTGAGGTACCTAATAAGGTAGACTATGAATCTGGTAAAAACTGGGGCGAAATAAAATAGGAGGAAACTATGGAAATGATAAAAGAAGCAATTGAACACATGTGGAAAGATCACAGAAAAGTTGTGATCGGTGCAGGTGTTGTACTTGTGATTTTAATAATCGCAGCATTTTAAGGACTTTATGATAGATGGCATATTTAAACGCAAACATTCCTGTGACTTATGCGCAGATCAGGAGAGAATATCTCTATGATCTTAAAGGACACCATGGAGAAGTGGAAGACTGCATTATCTTTGGCATGGCATCGATTTCAGGACATGCCATACTCTTTCATGCAATTATGGAAAATGGTGCTGTCTTCTATCGTTTACCGATTAGCGCCTTCATACAAAGAGGCTTTGATGTCAAAAAAGTTCCTTGGATGCGACTTGACGAGTTGGAGCTTTGGAATTGTTTTAGTTATTATCCTGCTATTACTACTTACGATATTCTAGGTGGACAATCTGGGAAATTCATAGGAAAAGACAAAAAGTGGTATCACGGTAGTTATCTTTTTACTATTGACTGGAGCCATCCAGAGAGTAATATAGTCGATACGGATCATTCCGAAATTCCGCACGAACATAAGTGCGCACACATACTTGCCTTGGAAAACGGCAACTATGCGGCTCAGCCAAATAATAGATTAATATGGAATATACCATCTTTCACGGTAAAGGATGAAGTTCCAACTGATTGGAAGGTACAGACAAGTGATTGGACTGTTGAAAATAGTCGTAGATGGACAACTGAGGACTCAGACAGATTCTTCTACGAAATTGAGGAGAACAAGGATGATTAAAAAAATAATAGAGACCATTTGTTGGCCATGGACTAAATTTGTTAAATGGTTAGCTGATGGATTACCTAAAAGAAAAAAATGACGAAGTGTAAAAATTGTAGTTGTGATTGTCATTGTAATGTTAAAGAACACAGTGATCTCTATGGGATCTGTATTTGTAATGATTGTGATTGCAGAGAAGAATGTGAAGTATGTCAGTAGATCCAAATAAATGCTGCGGAGTGCATACTAGAGAAAAAGAACAATCTGGCGAATGCTGCCAACTTGAAGATCAAAACAAAGCAGAACAGGATACCTATGAACATACTGTTAAACCAAAGGAGCAAAATGAATAAATTATTTTTAATGCTCGCCTTACTATTTGCCCTGAGCGCCTGCTCAGTAGGCCAAAAATGCACCTACACACAGGATGGAACTAAACTTTCATCATGGGTATGGTTCTATGGTAGCGACAAGCCAATTGATTTAGATAAAAACAATTGCAACTAAGGTTCATGAAAATTGATGAAGTATTTATATACACTTTTAATGCTAACACTATTGGTGTGTTCAACAAGCGCTTATGCAGGTTCAACGCAAACCAATGTTTCTGGATCTAATACAGCAATCGAAGGTGGATACACCGGCGGTGCTACAACTTATGAATCAGGAAGCTCTAGTACTTCCACAACAAATAATACATCTAATTCAGATATAAGAAGTGCACCTCCTTCTGCAGGAGCCCCTTCATATAACTCAATGACACAAGACGTTTGCGCTGTAGGCGCATCAGCAGGTGTACAAACATTTGGTGTAGGTATATCTGGTGGAAAACATTTCATAGACAAAAATTGTGAACGACTTAAACTAGCTCGAATTTTAAACGACTTTGGTATGAAGGTAGGAGCGGTTGCAATATTGTGTCAAGACGAAAGAGTTTTTGAAGCTATGATCAACGCTGGTACGCCTTGCCCTATTGATGGCCGGATCGGTAAAGAAGCTATGGCGTTATGGAAAAAATATGACTTTGAAAGACCTGATTATAAAGCGTACGTTAAACGTATGAAAAAAAGAGAAACAGTTAATCCTGTTATAGATACTAAACCTCTTCCAGCAGATATATCTACTAGTAAGAAAGTTTCATGGAAACAACCGAAATAAAAGCTAGACTAAAAAAAATTTTTATTTTTTTCTTAGTTTGCTATTTTATAGGCTCGTGTAGTATTCATAAAGCTAAAGCAGAAAACGTAGTCACTGGAAACATTTTACCTAATGCTGGCAATTCAGTCAGCTCTTATAACAGCGGAACTACTCCAGTCATATCCGACAATACTTCAGATACGACCATGAGTAATAATACCACTTTAGATGGCTTTGCCATTACCTGCGATACAGCTAACGGTCAGAACGGTGGATGTGGTGCATTTTTCACCTATGACAAAGCTGTTGAAGCTGCGCATGATTTAAAAATTACGTCCACAGCAACGTTGGTAGGCATTGATGGCACCGGTCAAACGTCTAGTAATACCATTACTTCAACAACCGATAAACTTGATAATGGCATCACGTTAGACAGTACCATTGACATGCAAAACTGTGAATGGTCCGGTTCAGCCTTTCGTTGCGGTGACAGCACCGGAGCCGCAGATAGCTATACCGTTAATATCCGGATACTGGATAGTAGCGATGAGGAACTAGCAGCTGTAACTCAAACAAGAACAAATGATGCGGGTTATCACGCCAACTCAGAAACTTTCACCAATCAATTAGTTTATACAGGAACTGGAGCTAGTAAATATGAATGGTCCTGGGAGGGCGTCGACGGATCTGGTTCAACGTCAACCCATGCTAATCAAAGAGGTCCTAACTTATTAGGAGCACAATTATTAATGACTTTTGATAGTGAAGACTATGTTACAATATCGACTGAATCACAAACTGCTCTTACAAGTGTAGAAACAACTTTTGCAGAACTAGAAGAAATTTTTGCTGAAACAGTTAGTGTTGTTGCAGAAGACCCTGTAACATTCTCTATGGAAATAGAGGAAGAAACTTCTTTTGAAGAGTTTTTTTCGTTTGAAGAAGAAACAATTGAATTACAGGTTTATACTCCAGCAGCGGCACCCATAGAAACTGTTGCCAAAATGGAAACAGCAATAGTAGAATTAAAAGAAACAAAAACAGTTCAAACTATTAAAAAACAAGTTATTGAAACAGTTCAGGAGACAATCAGTGCAAAGACAGAAACGCCTAAGGAAACATTACCAATGGTATCTAAAAAAGAAACGCTTCCATCAACGCAAAAGGAAGAACCAAAAGAGAAAGTCGTAGCCTCTGCTCCCCCAGGTAAAGAAACAGTTGCAAAACAACCTACTAAAGTGGTACAAAATACCCATGAAGAAAAAAAAGAAAAAGCAGTTGAAGAAAAAAAAGAAGCTAAAGAAAAAAAAGAAAAAGTAAAATCTAAGATTGCCAAAAAAGAAGAAACGGAAGAAAAAGAAACTGCTGAAACGGAATCCAGTAGCGAAAGCCCTACAGAGGTTGCGTCAGCAAATAATTCCGAACAAAAAAAGATACAACAGAAAAAAGCTCTCGTTAAAAATATTGAACGAGTAATGGATAGAGTTGATTCTGACGTCAAAGATATTGCAAAAAATTTAGAAATTAAAAATATAATAAAATTAGAAGCTATGGCTAGCGAACAAGCTTCATTGGACATATACTCAAAGGCCTTATTTTATGAGCCAAAAGACATCTATTTAGAGCAGTTAAATATATTTGATAACCGACAAATTTATGCTAATGTTAACTTGGCGAGCTATATCAAAACTGATAAAGTAGCCATCAAGGCGAACGCCTTGCACAAGATAAACATCAAAAAACAAAGATTGTTAAAAGAATTGGAGTTATTAAAAAATGGGAAAATTTAACTTAAAGGATCAATTAGCAGGTGTGGCTGCATTAATAGCAGCTATTGTAGCTATCGGTGGTGGCTTTGTTAAGTATGGTGAAATTACAACTAAACTTAACGCCCTAACTGAACAAACTGGACCTGATCTTACACCTCTGGCACAACAAATAGGTAATAATCAGAAAATGATTTCTGAGAATATTGCTGAAATTTCTGGTAATGACAAAGACATTGCTGTGCTACAAAAGCAAATTGAATTGCTGGAAGTACAAATAGAGGAAATAAAAGTAAGTACATCTAATCCACTATCAAACTAATATGGGCAAACCATTAAAAATCTCGGAACAGGCCGCTGTGCAGATGCCGATGAAAACGGTTGCCTCATTGATTTCCCTCGTTGCAATTGGGACTTGGGCTTTTTTTGGTATTCAAGAAAATTTAAATCGACACGCAACTAAGCTACAAATTATGGAAAAAGATTTAGTCGAAAATACTGAGTTCAGAATAAAATGGCCTCGGGGTCTTTTAGGAAGTCTTCCGGCCGATTCAGAACAATTTATGTTAATAGAAGAATTATATAAACAAACAGATAAAATGCAGATTAGATTAGATAGCATGATGCATAATGAAGTTAATATAGAGGCTTTAAGTAAAGCAGTTAATAAGTTACAATCTGATGTAGAAAAATTAAAAGATAAGCAAAGATCATTTGCTAATGGGAGTCACGAGTAATGGAAACAGTTTTGTCGGGGATAGTCGTGCTTTGCATGTTTTACCAGGGCGGTATTATCGAGCACACTTATATTCAGTCGCAGAGAATGTCAGACTGCTTAACAAAAAAAAGAACCGTTGAGCGTAGTGTGAATCCGGAAAACGTCCGTATGCAATGTGGCAAGGTGACGGCGATCATAGAGAAGGATGAATATAGCGAGAAGATGAGAATAGTTAAAATTCTTGAAGATAAGTATGATTCCTCAGGATACACAAAGTAATGGCTAAAGCAGATTATCAAGAAATTATTGCTGAGTACAAGGAGCAGGTCAGAGTACTCAAGGAGCAGGTTAATGAATTAACCGATGCCTGTAAGGCTAAAGATTCAGCCTTGAAAAGAGCGCTACAAAAGTTAGAATACACAACAGACGATTTAGATAAATTACAAGATAAAAAAGATGAAACTGAGTGAAAACTTTAGCTTATTAGAGCTTACAAAGAGCCAAACAGCCGAAAGAAAGGGCATTGATAATACCCCTAGTGCCGAGCACCAGGATAACCTGAAATCGCTCTGTACGGCCATCCTACAGCCTGTTAGAGACCACTTTTCTCGAGTTGTGACCATTTCTAGCGGATATCGCTCTCCAGAATTGTGTATTGCCATAGGCAGCAAAACTACTTCGCAACATGCAAAAGGAGAAGCAGCGGATTTTGAAATCTTTGGAGTATCTAATAAAACTCTCGCTGATTATATTGATTCAGAACTTCATTATGATCAACTCATTCTAGAGTATTGGAATGAATCAGATCCCAACTCAGGATGGGTGCACTGCTCATTTTCAGAAGGCAACAACAGGAAACAATATTTGCGTGCTTATAAAGAAAATGGTAAGACCAAATATGAGCCGGTTCTTTAAAAAAACCCATATTAGATTTAATCCAGAAATTACACCTGGTGTATGTCCACACTGTGACTCAACAACAAGTTTTGTATCTATTGTTAATGATCATTATAGATGTATGTCCTGTGGAGAAGATGTAAAACAATACATCAACGGCGTTATTAAATATCTTCCAATAGGATCAGATAAAGTCGAAGAAGATCATGGCGCGTAAGAAGAAGCCTCTATTTGGTGTCAATACCTACATCAAAAAGAAACCTAGAAAACGCCCCCGTCGTCATTCAAAAAAACCCAACAAAGGCTCAAAACGTAAACGCTATCGTAGGCAGGGCAGAAAACGTGTTCTTTAACGTTATTTTATTTGGTACCTTGACATATATCCTACAATAACTTATATTTTAGTTAAATCCTATTAAGTGTATACACGAGAATAGGTTATTCATGGGGTGATTCTAGACAATCACCCATGAGTAGACAAAAGAAAGTATGAATATATTTTTTTTAGATGCAGATCCAAAACAAGCAGCACAAATGCAATGTGATAAGCATGTCGTTAAAATGGTTCTTGAAACGGCACAAATGCTATCAACCGCAGCACGTGCACAAGGTCATAAGGTAGGTTATAAATCAGCTTACCCAAAACATCCCATGACACTATGGGTAGGTCAATCACCACACAATTTTGCCTGGACTATGATTCATGGATTTGAGCTATGCAAAGAATATACCTTTCGTTATAACAAGACACACGCAACCGAAAAAATTATCAATGATCTGTATGATGTTTGTAAAGGTGACTACATGAAAAAGACCGAGCCACCTCAATGCATGCCCGATAAATACAAAGGTGTAAACTACATTCAAGCGTATCGTAATTATTATATTGGTGACAAAAAACGTTTTGCTAAGTACACGAATCGTAAGCCACCGGAGTTTATGCAATGACAGCGTTAACTTCATCATTGTGGTATTTAGCAGATCCTAGAAGCGATCAAAAACTGGTTGCATTTGCTGTTAGGTTTTATATGATTACAAAATACTACGAAAGGAAAACATGAGATACGAATACACGATCACGGACCACGGAGATAAACAGGAAGTTGTGAAAGCAATGAGTTGGAAAAAAATGTTTAAAAATTTATTGGTTAGAAGCCCTAAATTCAGTGGGTGGATAACTTATATAAATAAGAAAGGAAATGCCCAAACGAAAGTAATTAATGAAGGGAAAATTGTTTACAAACCAGAGGGAAGTTGACAGAGCTATACAGGCTGCTGTAGACAAGTACAATGAAATATATAGTAATAATACTACTATTAAGCACCAACGGAGTCGACATCGAAAAAGTAAAACTCAAACACGACGGGCACAATTGCGACGGGATCGCTAATGCTTGGGTAGATGTGAATATGAAGTATTATACCGAAAGAAATGGCAATCCTAAATTCCAAGGATGGTATAATTCCGATGGTAAATTATTACTAGGTTGGCAGTGTAATTAAATAATTTCTTCAAGTATACAATTAAACGCCACGAAAAGCCTGTTCTTTTCAACCTCTATTTGTCCCATCTTTTGTACCATTTCCAAACCATTTAAATAACCAGCACTAGTACACTCATAGTGGCTGTTAAAGGGCAATGTGTATTGTATGGGGGGTGTCATACACGTCTGATTAATCGACGAACACACCCATAGAATTAAAAAATATTTCATTGACACTCTTGTAAATTATATATAATATCCCATATTGTTATGAAACAATATAGAAAGGAAATTGTATAACACATGACAGACATTAGTAAATATAAAAACGTTTCTTTGTCTAAAGACACTTACTCAAAGATTGATAGAATTCGGAGAGTGATTGTTCCAAATACAATCATTAGCCGAAGTCAAACGATTAATATTTTAGTCAACAAAGAAGAAAAAAGGTTGAATGGAAAGGTGGATAAATAATGTTCGAAGTTCCAGAAGAAGATAGAAAAGCATTTTTAGAATATTTGGGAAGAAAACCCTACATTGAAGTAGCGGCTTTGATTGCTAGAATTGCAGCTTGGAAAAAGAAAGAAAAGGATAAAAACGGAAAGGATAAGGCACAATAATGCAAAGAAGAAACTTTAAAGATGCAATGAATGAAATGTGCGACCACACGGTTGCAAAAATTCAAGAGCATGTTGAAACATTAACTCGCCTGGATAAGGAACAAAAAGGCACACTCCTTAAATTTGGCTCCATTGACATGGATACAGATTTTCCAAGAACAGTTCTTTATGCTGTTTTAAGGCGAGTTGTTGAAGATTTTAAACCAAGAAATGATAATCATAAAGATACTATGGAAAAAGTTTTAGGAACTTTGGAAGTAGGAAAAGATCCTTTTGCGGTGCAGAAAGAATTAATGAGGAGGGTGGCTGATGCCTCCGTTAAAAAATAAATTTATATGCCCAGCATGCATGGGAAATGGTTATCGTAAAATAACAAAAGACGCAGGTAACCCAAACATTAAGGTGGTAATTGACTGTGAAGCATGCGATAACGAAGGGGAGATAAAAAATGACACGAAAAATATTTTTACTTTGCGTTATCTTTATAACCTCCTCTAGTTGCAGTGAGTTTGCACTCCTTGCAAGTGCGAGCAGCGTTGCTGCTTCTCAAAATGCCTATTCCAAAGCGTATGGCGCACTGGATTTTGGTGTGGTTATTAAAACAAAGAAGGATATAAAAACACATACTTATGAAAGAGTCAGAAAAATTATCAAAGAAAGAGATTGATTATCATCGCTACTGGAAAGAGCAGTACGAGAAGGAGCGTAAGCTCCGTCAAGAAGTTGAAAACGAAATCGTTTTAATTAAAGGAATTACAATTACTAATTCTCCTGAATTACGAGCAGCTAACAGTGAAATTAACGATCTTAAAAACAAAATTGCTAACCTTGAAGAAACCGTAAAATCAAAAGATTATTTTAGAGACCCTGACTATCAATTTTTGCTAGGTGAAAACAATAGACTCGAACAAGAAAGAAATGAACTATTAATCGATAATAAAAAACTTGCTCAACAAGTTGATGATCAAATTAATCAACTCAGGAGGTCGGGAGCTTTATAATGCACATCTACCACAAAAGTAGGTATCGAGCCCGAAAGAAATATTACGAGAAAGAAGAAAACAAAGAGAAAAAACGAATTTATATGAGAGAGTACGATAGAAAGAAGGTAGACAAAACACGTGAAGTCAATGAAAATGATTTAATGTACAAACCTTTACCCAAAGAATTAAGACTAGGTTTCTCTAAAATTCACGACATTGGTATCTTTGCTAAGGAATCCATTTCAAAGGGAACTAATTTTGGAATGTCACACTTACAAATTAGTAAAACTATTATTAGAACACCTCTTGGAGGATTTATTAATCATAGCGATACCCCTAATTGTGAAAAAGTAAAACTCTATTTTACCAACGAAGACAAGGAACCAACTTACAATTTTACCAAATGGAATTTAGTAACTATTAAAGACATCAAGGAAGAAGAAGAATTAACCTTGAAATACACATTTTATAAATTAAATGATTTTATAAACTCAGAGATGTCAGAAAGGTTTATAAACAATGCACAACGATAAAGAATTAGATAAAATTTATAAATCTGCCTTTGACGATGCTATCGACCATATGCGTCGTTACGAAGTTCAAGCCGTGGCTGCAACGTATATGGCTATCGCCATGAGACTCTATAAAACGCATCTCGATGAAGATGAATATAAATCTATGATTCGAACTATTATGGAAACAGAAGTTAAACCTTACGGAGATCCGAGATTACACTAATGGGACGATCCATCAACAGCTTTTCCGCTTGGTCTAGTCAAGCTAATATTCAAGAAAGCCTCAGCCTATGTGCTGAACAAAGACTCTTTACAGCGGTGTTGAGTCAAGCCGTCCATGATGCATTTTCAGTTCATGTACCGAGTTTAGAAAGAAGACAAGCGCAAGCTTGGTTAATGAGTAATAATAGAGATTTTAGAGATATTTGTGAATACGCTGGAAGAGACTCCAAGTACGTTTTTAAAAAAATAAAGATAAGAATTATAAGGGAAGGGGGCTGGAATGTCGAAAAAAAATTTACAACAAGTGCTAAACATAGAAGACAAATGAAAAAGAATCGAGAATTTAATAAATATAAAGGACCCACAGGAAACGCTTACTACGCCGCAAAACGTGAACAAATAACAACTACATAAGGAGAAACTATGACGGATAAAAAGAAAATAGCTATCCCCTACCAACTTTTTCGTTGGGGACCTTGCTTAGTAAAACTGAAGATTTCCGAAGAGAATCGGAAACTTCTATTGAAAGAAGCAAAAGCCAGCAAGACGGATTTTGAAACACGACTCGCTGGTATTGTGAATAAGCAAGTGGCTTTTAGAGACTACAAATTATTTGAAGAATTTTTCTCGAAGATTTTCGAGCTCTACGCTGATGCGCTGCAGAAGTGGACGGGCGATGACAGTATCGACTTTAAACAAAAGTACGAATTAGATGCACTCTGGGCTAATTTTCAAGGACCTGGAGATTTTAATCCACCGCACGATCATGGGGGCTCACTCTCTTGGGTTATTTTTCTAGAAATTCCTGAAGTGTTAAAGTTTGAGAACTCGAAGTATAAAGGACGATCCGCAGGTCCTGGTGGTATTACGTTTATCTACGGAGACGGACCACGCGAATCGGTGACTCACCATTCATTTGTTCCTGAAGCGGGAGAGATGTATATCTTTCCGGCATGGTTAAAGCACTGGGTCTTTCCGTTCAAGAGCAAATGTACACGGATCTCGGTCTCGGGTAATGTACGGGATTATATTAAGATCAAGGACGTTCGAGGTTTAAAGCCCGTGACGAAGGAAGAAGTTAATCAAGAGATAAAGAAATAATCTTGCCTTCACAATTAGCCTATTTAGCAGGGGTTTTTGATGGAGAAGGTTCCTTTGGTATGTGGTCAAAAGGAAAGAAAAAAGGTAGAGAATTTAGAGCTTCGATTGAAATGTGTGATGGAGATGTTATCTTTAAATTTTTATCTCACTTTAAAATGGGATCTATCACGATTAGAGTCCCTAAAAATGAAAAACATAAGATCACTTACCATTGGAGAGTAAACCATGATAAAGGAAAACAGGTTATTCGAGAAATGCTTCCCTTCCTCTCCAAGCGTAGACAGGCAAAATTTCATGAAATACTAAGTAGACTGGACAAATGATAAGAAACATATTATCACATCGTCTCATGACCAACTTTCCTTATGATATACAGATGATGGCTATGTTCATTTTCATCACGTTATTTCTCGTGATGGATGTTATTTTTTAAAGTATTGACATTAATCCCACAATAACTTATAAAGAAAGTATGAAAGTTATGATTTATACAAATTGTAATCATTGTGGATGTATTCCAAAGCCTGATGAATGGGCAGATGAATACAATTGCATAGATTGTGGAACAACGGAACAATGATTATAGATAGCATTTGGCTACAAGTAGCTCTTGGCATTGGTGGACTTATATTTATATATTTCTACGATTAAAAATTCTTGCGGATCTAGTCTTTACTAGAACGTGAACAAGCAGGGTTCGGCACTTTCCTTGAGAATAAAAAAGTGCCAAATTAAAAAGGAGAAAGTTATGAGTGAAGAAAAAAAAGATTGGCACGTGACATTGAGTTATACGAAAAAACACGATGACACTTACTTAATTTCTAATGAAACTAAAGACCAAGCGAAATGGATTGCAGAAAATCAAAATACTAATCCTAAATATGATTGTATCTGTATTAAAGAAAATGAATCAGATATTGAAGATGAGGAAACAACTATTAAGGAAGTAGTTTTTAATAGTGAAAAAAAAGAATGGATAGCAAAGGAGGTAAAATAATATGGGTTGGGATGATTGGACAAGCAGCTTTAACTTCGAGGAAAAACCCGACACTGACGAAAAAGATGTAGGTTTAAAAGAGTTTGAAGTGCAAGAAGATGTAATCTTTACAGTTAAATACAAAGTTTTGGCAAAAGACAAAAGCGATTTGATTAATAAGAAAGTATATCTTGGTGGTGCTACCCTTGAAATTAACAAGGATGATAAAGATTGTGGCAAAACTTATAGTTATCATGTTAAGAATTGGGGAACAGAAAACACGAAAGAAACAGAAACAGGTCGTGAGGTTGTCAAAGAGTATGGAACGGATGAAAACGGCAAAGAAGATAAAGAAGATTTTGAAATTAAATTAGAGGTAGTTTATGGTTGAAATCTTTTTAATCAATTTACTGTTAGCCCTTATGGGGCTGACAGTTTTAGCTGTATTTATTTGGATCGTTAAAAAGTTAGATGATTCAGATGATTTGACAATACGATTAGCGAAGCAGGAACAATGGAAAAGGAAAAATAATAAGAAAGTATGAAAGAAGAACTAGACAGAGCAGAATCATTTAAGATATTACAGCATGCAGCCGATGATTTAAGGGGCATTCCAGACATAGAGAATAAAAAAGATCTAGCCGTAAAAAAATGGGAAGAAGCTACAGCAGCCGTACCGAAAAAACACAGAGAAACTTTCTATGAAAAAAAATACGAAGAAGCAAGGAATGATAAAGAATGGCAAAGAAAGCAGCTTTACGAAAAAGAAATTAGACCCAATACCAAAACGGTGCATTTTTGGTTGGGTGAAGGAATTGTTAAAGAAAAAAAATTGTTAGGTGAAAAAGAAAAAATAGAAGGGGTGGTTTTTGAAACACATGATAATCCACACATTGTCCAAAATATCGGTGTACCCGAAACAATAGATATTGATTATTCAGAAGTGAAAGATCTTTTATCTCCAAAGTATGGAGGAGAACTTATGCCTTATAAAGATGGGTTTTTAATTGTTAGAGATGATAATCCTAAAAGTTATCATCACATAGATTTATCAGATTACACAACTAATTCTGAAACAAAGGCACAATTGATTTTTCAAACATTAATACTTACCTATAGTACTCATTATTATTTACGTTCAGATCAAGCACAAAAAATTAAAGAGAACATAGACAACATAAGTTTTTATATTGTATTTAGAAGAGCTTACAAAAATAAAGCATTTAAGATTACATTTAAAAATAATAAATACCTTAAACATATTATTAATTTATCTACCAATTTTCATTCGAAGCCACAAAAACTTGTTACAGATATTGTAGCAAATCTGCCTTCAAGTTTTGTGGAAAACTACATTGATTCGCTTGGTGTCCTTGAACGATACGAACTAGTAGCAGAAACACCCTCTTTCAGGGATGGAGTCACTGTGTCGGTCGAAGACATGAAGGAATCTCTTCTAAATATTAGCAAACAAAGAGTATTGAAAGCAGGTTATTATTTTTCGATGATGTCAAAAATTATAGCATTTGTAGTTACAATTCACGGAATTTTGAAAGTTGATAATTCTAGAGAAGGTTTTGAAGATTCAATCATGAAAATTTTTAAAGACATCGATGCTGCCAACGTTAAATCTATAATGGATAAGACGCTAGAGGCTTTAAACACAAGTACTATAGAAACAAAAGATTTAATATCTTTTGTGGAAAGAGTTATTTGTCTGTCTGAAGTAAGATATACAAAAGAAAAAAATAAGATTTCCCTTCCTGAAATAGACAGACGATTTTTTAATATTCTCGCTTGTTATAGGCATACCGAAAAAGGTACTTCACTTCCTATCACAGGAAAAATTGACGTTAAAAAAGCAACCGATATTGATTGTTTTCATTACTGGAACTACATTAATCTCTTTAATTTAGTCAATGGTTGCCTCGCCAAAGATGACTTTCCCCTCTTATTAGACGATGGAAAAGTTTTTAATGAAAATGAATTTTATAAGCATATTGATGAGATTAAACTATCTATTGGTCAATCCCCTTTTCGAAGTCCTGATGAAACTCTTGATTTTGATCCCAAAACAAAATCTAAAATTTCTGAAATTTTAACAGAAGCTGTGGATCAAACGACAGGTCTTTTGATTCCTTATAATGCTTGTGTTGAGTTGAAAGATGACCCCGTTTTTAAGTACATTCGATTCATTGAATACGAAAAATACATTGCGATCTTCGTCCACGATGAAAATAACCGATTTATTTCAGAGATTTATGTCAAAGGAGAAAAGGAATTTAGATATTGGATGTTTAATAGTGGTCAAGTGTTTGATACTAAAATTGCTGAATCTTCCAAGCTGATTTATTTGAAAATCGCCACTTGCATTCGTGACTGGAAAGTTTTGATTGAACGAGACTCCACGATGCAATATCGAGGCTGCAGAGTTCCCACAGGAGTAAAATCCTCTACACGAAGATATATTTATTTACCACGAGTAACTTACAAACGTTCAGAAACAAGAGAACAAAGAAGTCGAGAAAAGATTTTCTTTAATGAAAGCCGAAAATTTAGTGGAGACCGAAGAGCTCATCGTAGAAAACTTCCAAGTGGTATGAAGGCTTCTAAAACTCAACTG
>VTLG01013081.1_pt1 | contig 26211 bp, 30 predicted proteins | sample 4694571 | NCBI WGS metagenome assembly VTLG01 (sample SAMN12604809, study PRJNA352737) | marine metagenome | biome: ENVO:00000447; feature: ENVO:00000209|ENVO:00000569|ENVO:01000036; material: ENVO:00002151; isolation source: viral sequences binned using virsorter ...
TTACCTTCAGATATAAGATTCTTTATATCAGGTATTAAAGTATGAATTGTTTTCTCAACTGTCATTCTGAAGACCTTTCTTCAAGTAACTTTTTGTAGAACTCTCCTACTTTTATTATCTCATCTGGTGTAGCACTTGTTTTTATTTGATTAACTTTCATACAAACCCAAATAACATTTCCTATTTCATAGCCTTTATCATTATCAATTCTATCAAGACTTGCAGAATTATCTCTGCCGCCGGTCTTTCGATTTACTTTAAATTCAATACCTAAAACAGGACATATTTTATTTTTAGGAAAAATTTCTTTCAAATATTCTTTAGTTATGGTAAAAGGTTTTTTTAATTTAGTTTTATTTCTTCGTTCAGCAGATTTAAGCACTCTACAAAAAAAGTGATAACCAAAATTATGATAATTTTCTTTAAAATTACGATAATTTTCTTTAAATTCTGTACGCTGGCTGTATTTTTTATAGTATTCCTTTTTACGTTGTTTAACTTCTGGACGCGAATTGTATTCTTTATCATATTTTCGTCGTTGTTCTTTATCTTTTAAAGGCATTCATATATTCCTTTTTCATTTTGGCGGTCCCGGTAGGACTTGAACCTACAACCTATAGATTAGAAGTCTATTGCTCTATCCTGTTGAGCTACGGAACCAAAAAACTTTGAGCAGTTTTACATCATACTCAGGATGTCTTCGCCTTTCGGTTGAAATAGAAGAACTATTCTCCTATCAATTTGTATTCAGTTCCCTCAGCAATGCTGTCCCTCATTCTGAATACTGTAACTCACGGTTAGAGTTACCCCAATTAGACCTAATATTGAGGATAAGGTTCTGTAGTTCGATCATTCACCTTATAACATTATCTGATTCAAAACTATCTGTTCCAGCGTTAACTTTACTGGCCTCAAACTTTCTTACATTAATTCTCGTTCAAGCGCACTACCTTCGCCCTCAAGAATACTGGTTTTAAAATACTGTGGTTCTGGTTCAAGAGAAGAACTATTAGGATTGTACTCTTGTAACTCCAGAATCATAACTGCATTAACACCAACTCCGACACCTTTCTTGCCTTTGTAGTTGTAGTCATAAGTATGAATGGAAGCTTTGGCATAAGTACCATTACCAACTCTTATTTCAGGATTCCACGGATTTCCCGCTGCATCCATAGTTTTAATTGGAAACTTGGATTTAGCAACAATGAAAGACTCAAAGTCTTCTTTCTTGCCTTCACCAACTCGTACATTGACGCCAGCACTCTCAAGCTCATCAATTGTGTCATTGTTAAGATTACCTAGAGTAACCTCATACCTTTGTGACATGTCATTGACTTCACTTAGGCTAGGGTAATAGAGCGTAGCATATAAAACTTTGTCCATGTTTTTTCTCTCCTTAAAGAGGTTAAATTGTATTACTATTATACACAGTCATAGAAGACTTGTCAAGCCTTTTCTTGAGTTAATGTGTGTCTGCCCACGACATTCCAATCTTTGCTTCAGAATCCATTGGAAGTCTTAGGTTTAGCATACGTCCCGCTTCCTTGATTGTCAAGCTCGAAAGCTCGACTAATCGCTTCGCATCGTCCATGTGGCTCTCATACTGCAATTCATCGTGAACCGTATTGACCAGATTAGCCTTGAGACTTTCAGAGCGTATGCTGCGGTCCATGTTGATCGACCACTGTTTACACACAATACTTCCCCCGCCTTGCAGAAGGGTGTTAAGAGCCGCGTGAGCGTGTCTAACGTATAATCTACGACCATCCAGACCGCGAATGTACCCTCGCGAGGATGCGTCCTCTACCTTACTCAAAAGTTCACCTAAACTTGGTACGTTTCTAAGAAATTGATCCTTGAGTATCTTACCTTGCACTGGACTAACACCTAAAATACTTCCTAGTTTAGTAGGTGAAGCACCATAAATGAATGCGTAGAAGAATGTTTTCGCCAGTTTACGATCATCTATACCTAACGCTTCCATTGTAACATTGTGTGGATCACCGGAAAGAACTTCTTTTGTGTAGTCAGTATCGTTCATGTAGTGAGCAAGCATACGTAGTTCTAAACCTTGAGCGTCCATACCTACAATACGAAAGCTATCATTAGGAGAAGACCAGCAATCTCTGGATTCCTTACCATACGGCTTATCTACAGCGACTACATTTGCCATGTTAGGATTGTTGTGCGTCATACGCCCTGTAACTGCACCTAACGTAAACACTTTGCCGTGTACTCTACCGTCATTACCTAATGAATCTATCCAAGATTCTGCCGTCTTCCACCTGTTAGTAAGCATCTTCCATTCAGAAAGTTTCTTTACTGACTCCGGTGCTGATTCTGGTAACGTAGCAAGATTGGTTTCATTTACTTTGGGAGAACCTTTTGGAGTTAGATCAGTAGGCTTCCAACCAGATTCATTCATTCTTTCAACTATTTGTTTGTGTGAAGCAATGTTAAATGGTTGAAACTCTATCTTCCAAAAAGGCCCAGCTACATCACTGTAGTCAAAACCGTTTAGACCTACCTTAGACATAGTACCTGTCTTAGTATACTTAGGTAAATCATTACGTAATACTCTGACTTTAGGCGGGAAATACTTGGTAATATTACATTCTATTCTATTGGCTTTACTTTGAGTCTTGTTTATTAACTCAAAAGTCTTTGGTTTATTCAAATAAAAACCATACTTAGACTGCCTAGATATTATGTCGGCAATATCATGTTCAAGGTCGATACTTTGCTGGGAAAAGTCCTTACCCTCTTCAGTAAGAATAGAATATACTTTATATGTTATTTCAACATCACGTTTACAATATTCTATCATCTTTTCTGATAGTTTCTCAAAATCTATAAACTTCAGTTTACTTATACCTAGTTTACATCCCCAAGATTCAAGACTGTGACCGCCTTCTCTGTCAGGAATAAACAATCTGGACATAATCAAAGTATCTTCAACATTCTTTATATCCACATTCCAAAGACGTTTAAGAACAGGGAAATCAAACTCTACGGCATTGTGTCCAATAAACACATCATTATCAAAATCAAAACCGTGAGAAAGAAACTCTTCCTTTGTTTTGTGTACGTGTACAGTGTCCTTGCCTATCGTCTTAGAACACACAACCCATATTTTCTTAGCATCAAGATGGTCAGTCTCAATATCAAGTACGTGTTTCATCAGGTAGCCCCAGCCCGTGATAATAAGGTTTAGACTTTTCTACTTTAAACCATTCTGGCTTTTTACGCTTTTTCCATTTAGCAAAATCTGACTTTTCTACTATGTAGTAGGTGCGGTACGCTTCAACAGTGTCAGAGCCTTTGCAGTAGTCAGGCATACACTGTGGCGGTGGTGTAAAATCGTTGTGTTCTATGTCCATTGGAAACGTCCACAAAGAATGAAGAAGCCTACCGGAAGCGTGTTTCTTGTTGTACCGATAAGTATATTCATTAAGAAGTGAATCGTAAAGCGTCCACAACCATTCGTAGTTTTCAGAAGAATCACGTACCCACTTGGAAGAAGGATGATTCTTGTGAGTAGCTTTGTACAAACCATATTCATCAGCAAGCTCGTCACCGTCTATCAAGCGGTGTGCTGTTGAAAGAAGTTGTGCGGATTCAAGAATCATTTTAACTACGTGTTTGTCGCAGTGCATTTGCGCTGCAAGTACTGGGTCTTTGTCAAGATAGAAGATGTTCATCAAGTGCCTTCCATGATACAGGGTAAAGATCATTACATTCTATTCTAATAGAATTTGCTATATATCTAGTTTCTTTTTGTGCGTCATCCTTTGTTCGTAGCGAGCATATTCTGGAGAACGCTGCTAGACTACCACTCCAGTACCACTCTGTATACATGTTTTGTGGTAAAATCATTCTTGCCATTTCTGGAGCAATTCCTTCTTTAATCATATTAGAATAACATTCAGTAACAAATTTCATTAAAGGTGCTGTATTGTAGTGTATAGAACCATCTTCTACTGAACCTTGCTTTTTGTTCTTAGCTCGTTTACGCCAAACGTCAGGAATAAAGAACTCTGGCTTATCGTCAACGTATCGCCTTGACACTTCATTCCAGACCAGCCCTATCTGATGCTTGACTAACTGTCGAGCAACGAATACAGGCGCTTTGATACGAAACTGAATGAAGCAATGTCCGAATGGAGTCCAGTGATTGTGTTTAGCAAGGTAGTTTATAAGCCGCTCATCCTTTTCTGTCAAGACATTTTCAACAGGCCCAGCGGGTGTTATGTTTTCCCATTCTGATTCCTTGTTAAAAGAAACTCTTGCAGCATTTACAACTGTAAGATCAGAACCCATACTATCTATTAAAGTTACTTCCATTACAAGTTTTCCATTAGATTAAGTTTATCTATTTTAAGATTATAACAAGAAGCTTTTACTTCGTATCCATTGTCTTCATCAAGTGATCCTTTTTTAAGAAAAGTAGATTCGTTAAAGTATTCTTGTTTTGGTAACCAGCCTACTATCCAAAGCTTTTTAAGACTGTATAGTATTCTAGTAAACACATAAACATCACACTTCTGTTTAGTATTGTATTCCGCTACTGAACAGTCGTAATAGCTTAATGGTCTTACTCCTGTAGATTTTGTTTTAACATCAATCTTTAGTTTACCTTTATTTTTTGTGTTAATGTAAAAATCATAATTATAAGTATTCTCTTCAACAACATCATGTTTATTTTTTAAAAGATAATTCATAACACAATACTCACCTACATAGCCAGCTTTATTGCCTCTGCCTTGAGCTATAGAGTTTCTAAGGACACCTAGACTATCGGATGCTTTTTGGGCCTTGTCAAGCACTTTTTCAGATACATCAACTTCAATCATGGAAAATATGTCCTAGTAATGGAAGGGAGGACTATATACACAATAATCATTAAAATACCTATTAAACACACTATAATCTCTGTTTTTGACATCTTTTTACACCTTTAATACTCCATAAGAATGGAGTCTTTTTACTCATAAAGTTCATCATCGTCATCCTTTACCATTTTCAATAATTTTGAACTAGGGTAACGTTTGGCCGATTTTCTTTTTTTCTTTGATTCTACAACTTTTTTTCTGTACAAAGGGTCTTCAAGGTTGTGCGCCATGACGTTTCTGCGTGATCCTTTCTTTCGATCCGTTTGCTTTCGCTGGTAGGACATTTTTTTTCATTTACCTCTTGACATAGATTTCGGTGTGCTGTATATAGAGGATTATAATGCTCCTGTCAAGGGTCAAAAGAGGAGATAACTGACTGATGAGCAAAGTTAACAACAAAACCCGTGCGCCGCAAGGTGGTCGGGAGATTGTTTGCCCTCAGTGCGATAGGGCGTCTACCGTGTATCACTTTTCATGGTCAGCATTAACATGTGTTTGGTGCAAGGCTGATGTTGATAAAAATGATTGGGGGTTAAGAAGGGAAAAGTATGGGTCAAATGAATAATCTCTATAGAGACTATATAGATCATATGCAACTATGTTCTAGAAATGATGTTTCTGAATCTGATGCTTGGTATATGTTAAACACAAACATAAAATCAGTTGTTAGTAAAGATACATTTCATAAAGATTATATAACTTATGTTAAAGGAAAGGATGAAAATGATAAATAAATGTAAAATGTATTTCTACAAAATAACAGGTAATATTTGTTTTTGTTTATCAAAGAGAATAGGTAAAGTATCTAATAGTTTGTATAATAGATACGTTAAGTATCACGACATAGTAAGTGGAAAGTATGAACAAAAGAAAATGTTTTAGTAAAATACTGTTCTGTGTAATAGTTTGTGTTATGTCCAACGGTTGTGTACATCTTGTAGTAGCTAAATCTATGCTAGATGTTGTAAGTTTTCATAGAATGAATAAACTTGAAAAAGAAGTGAAACAACTAAAGAAAGATAATGTTTTGCTGTATGGAGATAAAGCGATTAAACACGTAGAAAAGATAGAAAACAGAAAACTTAACGAAATAGAAAAACATGTTGTTAGGTTGGAAGGATTTTCTTCACTCTATAGAGATACAAAAAATATTCCTACAATAGGAGTTGGTCAAACAGGAAAGTATAAGGATAAAACTTTTAAATACACCATAGATAGTTTTATATCTATAACCAGAAACGTGATACCATCTTATGATGTGTTACCTTTGTATCTTAAAAAAGAACTTGTTCAAGCTGCTTATCGTGGAGATTTAGGTTTTAATCTTAAAGCTACTGCATTGTTCAATAAAGGATTATACGAAAGATCAGCTAAAGAGTTTCTAAATAATTCAGAATACAAAGATTCTACAACTCCACTGCACATAAAAATGAGAATGAAAGCAGTCAGTGATGCTATATTAAAATACGCAAAGAATACCAAGTCTAGGCGTTTGCTTAGAAAAATATTTTCTAAGAAAGGAAAGTAAGAATGAAGTTAAGTACAACAGATGATCAATTTCATCTTTTGCACGTTGCTGTTAATAAAGCAAGAGAGAACACTAAAACAGTTTCAGTACCTAAAGAGGCTCTCGTAAACTTGTTAATTGATCACGGTAAGATGGTTCATAGTTTACAAGGTACAGGGGAGATATCCTAGTGAGTTTAGATTGGCGTGTGCAAAACTATCTTGAAACTTTAGTGGAGCAATTCATGGAAGAAGGATTATCTGAAAAAGAAGCTGAAGAAAAAGCTATGGAACGATTGAATCAATCTCAGCATGACTACAAATAAAAAAGCTGCACCTGAAAACAAAGTGCAGCTTTAAAGTATGCTAGGTTCTTACTTTCTATTCTTTAGAGGCTATGTATTTCCTTGCTTTAGACATAGCTCTGTTACCAAACCAAAACGCTATAATAGCAGAAAATATAGCTTGCGTTTCAGAGTCCCAAGCCATCTCAATAGCTATTGTCCAATCAAGATTCTGATTAGCGATTAAAGCGTACATGAGTACACCTTTAACACAAATAAACATCAGAAAGAACAGATAAGTAATGACAGGGCGCACAGAACCCCGAAGAGAGTCGATAAAAGGTGAAGCGTCGATAGTTCTATCATGTTCATATATACTCTTTGTTTCTTGAATGTCTGCTTCTGCGTCAAGCTCTTTAAGCTTTAGTTCTGATAGTTGTGAAGCGTACTTGGCTTTAGCTTCAAGCATGTTAAGCTGTTGTTCGTTAGCTTGCTTCTGTTTAAAGTAACCTAATACTTCCGGTACAATGGATGTACCAAAGCCTATAAGAGTGCCTAGAAGACTGATCATTTCTTCTTACTCATCATAACAGATGCGCCCATATACGCTCCTACAACGCCAGCCATGCCTATGTAGAACAGAGAGAACAGGTCTGCTAGGGCTTTAATTCTAGAGTCGGGAAAGACTGGTAGAAACACCAACGCTGTAAATATCAGCATAGAGATAAGAGCTATCCACGCCATAGACTTCTGTGCGTCCATCTTCTCTGCATCAGATGCTGCACGTAGTTCTTCTTCAGTTACAACACCGTCGTTATTTAGATCGACATCGTACATACCTTTTGGTGGATTCATTCTTAGCCTACCTTATCTTTTATCTTGTTTACAAAGTCCCACAGTGCTGTTATTTGCTTGTTGGTAACGTCTTGTTCAGCACGTAGTTTAACCAGAGTTTCTTGTTGATAATTGTTTTGTGTTGTTAGAATATCCATACTGCTTTGAAGTATCTCTGTATCTTTTATAAGACTAGAAATCTGTTCCCTTGAGCGAGTGGCCCAAACAATTAACAGTCCTATGAAGATCAGTTGATCCCAATGTTCTGTTATGAAGTTCATTACGCTCTATAATTTTGAATAGCTTTTTGTACGTTTCTATCTTCATTCATTAAAGATATTTGATGCTTAAATTCTTCTTTAGCTTCTTCTTTTGTTAAAGCAGTTTCCATAATACCAACTCTACTTAAATTAAGAATAATTTTTTTCCAAACTATTTCAAAACTTTTATCATCAAAAACTCCTGTAACGAATAATTTATTAACTGCTTCTGCCATACTTTTATCTCTAATAATAGAAGCTAAAACACCTTGTTGAGCAGCGGTAGCTTTTAAAAATCCTGCTTCCATTAAAAGATATCTATAAGACACAACTCCTTTCATTGCATTATAAAGCCTACCAGCAGCCATTTGTTCTGTGTAGTTACCAGTATTTGTACCCGCTATTTGAGGTGGAGCAAATCTATCTGAATCCAAAGAAAGCTTTAGGTTGAAAATTTCTTCTAAATTTCTTATATGAGGATTTAATCGTCCATCGTTTGTATCAGGCCAAAGTTGTCTTAAAACATATTTATGATCATCTAGAAATTTTTCATAAACTTGAAGATTAATATTTTGGTCTAATTTATAAGTAGAACCTAATTTTTCTTTACTTATATTTTTTTCTTCAGATAACCAACGTATAAATTCGTTTACATCGTCTTCTTTACCAGTTCCTTTTATAGAATCATAGTATTCTTTTCTATAATCTTTAAAATCTCCATGTCTTTCAAATCCATCTATTAATCTTCCTGAAGGTAGTTTTGTAATTGCAAGATTGTACATTTTTGTCATTAACGCTTTTTTTATAAATTCTTCTATTTCTTTGTATCTTTCATTTGTAATTTTATTTGTACTTCTGGCTAACGCTAGTTCACTCATTAAAACATCTAAGCGAGTAATATATTTATCTTCTCCAATTTCTTCAGATACTCTCTTTGTATTAAATTCTCCAGCTACTCTTTCTATTTCATCATCTACTGCTTTACCTACAGGTATAGAAAGAACAGGACTGTCTTCTAAAAGTTCTTTTCCTAATTGTTCATTAAATGCTTTTTCATCTAAAATTTGTTTTAATTTAGGATATCTATTTATAATTTCTGGTATATCTGTGACATTAATTCTTTCTGTTAATATCTCTGCTATTTCTTGCATTTGTAGTGTTTCTTTATCTCTTGTAAGTCTACCAATAGTTGAATCTGCAAATATACCTCCTGTTACTCTGTCTACTTCATCCATATAACTTATAAGAGTTCCAGCAATTTCAGCTTCTTTTGCTGTATACGCTACAGCACTGGTACTTTCAACATTTTTAATGTGGGACCTTTGAAGTCTTTTCCAATTTTCATAGTGGTATTTTAATTTTTTACCGTTGTTTGAAGTTTCAGCAACATTATCTACTACGTCATCAAACCAAACTGAAAAATCTTGAAGTACGTTTTTTCTTAAAATGTGATTGTCTTCAATTAATTGTAAAGACCTTATTGTTTGTTCTACTATTTTTTCATCGTATGTACCATCTTTGTTCATAGCTAACATATTAAATTGATGTCTAGCTATTCTATATTCTTTATTATGCGGTGTAACAAATTCAATTAAATATTCTTCAAATGGTCTATTATTTTCTCCGTATTTTGAAAGAAGAATATTTATTCTGTGTAAAGGACTACCAGTAGCATCTAATACTACAAGACCATTATCTACATTTATTGATACCTCTCCTCCTGCATAGTGGTTATTTCTGTCTCTAAAAAAGTTTTTTGCTTCATCATATTTTTCTAAAGCTTCCTTATACTGTAATTTTAAAACATCATCACTAGTAAGTTCTATAGATTCTCTAATAGCATTATCAATTGCATCTATATCCCTTGACATTGAGTCTACTTCTGTACGTAATTTTACTACTCTTTCGTCTGCGTTTGTTGCTCCAGACGATGCTATTTCGTTAAGTTCACTTTGTGAATTAAAAGAATTACTTCTTAATCTTTTTCTAATGTCTAATAGTGTTTCTATAGGAATATTCATAGGAATAATTTGAGAAGCTATATGATTTGAATCTAAAGGCTCATTAATTAAAAATTCAATCATTTTATTATATTTTTTTTCTCCTGTAAGAACAGACCCATCATCAAGTTTAAATAGTTGATCTTTAAGTTCATTATAGCTATTATGATAAGCTTTTTGTATGTAAGGTTCAAAAATATCAGTTTCTACCAAATTAGAGTGTGATTGAGAAAATTCTTTTGAACCACCAGTTAAAGCATTTTCACGCATTTGTTTAGATAACACTACAGGATTAATTTGTGTAGTTTGTTTTAATCCTAAATTTTTGTAAAGAACTCTAGATAATTGTGAAAATATTTTTCCTTGATCTTCTGTTAAAGGACTGATACTTGTTCTTCCAAAAAGAGCAAAAGGATTAAGTTCAACTTGAAAAGGAATAACATCACCTGATGTATTTGTAGTATTATTAAAAGCCTGTTTAGCTTGCCGAAATAGACTATCTTTATCTTCTCTAAAAGTTGAAACATGATTATCTAAATTTGTTTGTACATCATTTCCAAAATATTCTTTTTTCTTTCCATTAAGAGTAAAAAATTCTGCGGAAGTTTTTTCAGTATTAACACCATCAACATCTATTTTACCACGAGTATTGTACGACATATGAGCATGAACAGTAGGGTCTTGATTATTGGTTCTTATAATGTGCATTAAACCTTCTCTAATAGCATTTAAAGATGTTCCAGCATTTACCTTACCCTCTTTCATTTCTGTTAATTCTTCTACAAAGTCTCTAGTTTCTTTACTCCAATTTTTTTCTGTTCCTGCTATTTTTCCTAAAAGTTCAGCTAATGCGTTTGTAGATTCTACACTACTATTGTGATAAGTGATAATTTCATTATCTAACATTTTTGTCAAATGTTTTTCTTTTAAAAGACCGCCATTTATAAAACTTGCGTGTACTCTAGATAATGTACCTTCTGCAAATTGAGCAAATACTGTAGCGTGTGATGCGTGACCTATAGCCATAAGTATTTCATTTACATCTAAACCTGTTTCAATAGATAATCTTGTCAAACTTTTTAAAGAATTTTGAAGATTTAAGATATGTTTTTTATCTTTACTTAGATTGAAAGCTGTTGCCATAGCCGCGATATTCTCTACCTCAGATTTAGGTCTTATAATAAGCTGATCAACTAAATTCCACGAATTAGCTTTTAAAACTCCAGTTTTTTCATCTCGTATTAATGTTTTATTATTAGTAACTTCTTTTTCAAATGAATCTAATTCTACTTTTTTATCTATAAGCCGTCTGTTTAGAGCATCTTTAATAGTTTCTAATTCTGTTAAATCTTTTCCTATAGCTCTACCTCTACCAATTTGTTCAGTAATGACATCAATTTCTTTCTTAATTTGATCATAATCTTTTTGCTTTAAATTAAGACTTATTAAAGCATTTTTAGATGCTTTTCTTCCTTCATTAAAAGCTTTTAAAATTGCTGATGGTTTTTGATTAAACTTTGCTCCTATTAAAAGTTTTAAAAACGCATCATTTTTAGTATTAGAAAGCATTTTAATAAATGACTCTTCGCCACCCTTGTCAAAAAATACCCTTTTTATATTATTCCAACCAAGTCCAGCGTAGAATGAAACAGCAAGGTTACCCATAGTAGTATATGTTAACGCCGCAGCTTTTTGAGTAAGATTTGAATGAAATGAACCGGGATCAAATCTTGTTGGTTTTCCTTTTTGGAATCTTTTTTTAATTGTTCTAGGGATTCCTAAAGGAATACTTCCTGCAAGAGAACCCAATAGTCTAGCATATTCATCATCAGTAAAGTTAGCAGTAACTGCGTATCCAGCAGTTGCTCCACCAGCCATCATAGCATTATTATAAATAGCCACTTGATGTTTTCTTCTTTGTTCTAAAGTTTTACCGCTATTTTTATGAAGTATATCATTTATTTTTCCTCTGTATACTAAAGATCGCTCTAATCTTGGGTCCATCGGGACATCAAAACTTTCAACTAATTCGTGAATACTTTCCATCTGACTTAATTTTTTATCTGGAGCAGCCCTAAATTTCATAGCTTCCATAATTGATAGCTTTAAAGCTTGCCTAGCAGAAAATTGTAATTCTAAAGGCATCATAGAATGTATCACTTTACCTTGTGATGCTGAAAATAAATCCTCTGTACGTGTTAAAGGTTGTGTAATTGTTCTATATACTTCTACACCTCTTTTCATATTTTGAAGACTAACCTGACCTTTATGTAAAGCACCAACAACTCCTGCAAAAGGTGTTAATACAGAAGTACCTAAAGATATTGCAGTATATATAGGTTTGTCTTGACTTTTAGGAATTGCGAGATATCTAGAAGTTGGATCAAAAACATAGCTAGTTAAAGGGTCAAGCCAGTATCTTTTAAGCCATGTTTCTTCATTCCATTCTTTGTGCCAATTTTCAAAAACATCTTTATCTTTTTTTGTTGCGTTATCATTCCACTTTCTCCATAAAGCAGGAATAATAGAACCTTCAGAACCAAATGTTTCCTGACCAGCTTCAAAAGGACTCCAACCAACTGCTGATGACACAATATCAGGTAAAGCATACCCTACTTTAGGAATAATTCTTAATGCAAAATCAGCAGACTCCACAACACCTTTACCCGCAGATTTTAGCATGTTTACTATAATACTTTCATCGTAACTTAAAGGCTTTTCAGTTTGTTCTTGTCTATATTGTTTTTGCTGTTCTCGTGTTGGTGGTCGTTGTCTAGTTAATTTAGCACTTGGTACTAGTGGTTCTCGTGATGCTTGTGCTGATCCTAGTGGTTCTGGTGAAGGCTTTCCTGATTCTAGTGGTGCTGTTTCTTTTCCTGATTCTAGTGGTTCTGGTGAAGGCTTTACTGATTGTAGAAATGGTATATTTGTTTGATCACCTCGAATACCTGTAGTAGGTTGTGAATACATTCTTAATTGCTCTGAAGTTACTGGACGAGATAATTTTTTCTGCATATTTTCAGGCAGAATAACTTGTTTATCGTCTCCAGTTAAGGTAGCTTTTCTTGTAGTGCGTCTTTCTGGTAAAAAATCAGCCATTAAAATTTCTTTCTATTATTAAGATGTAGTTTCCGATACAGGTGGATAAAATTTGTTAATAAGTTCTTCAAGATACTTTCTTATGAATTGTGAACCATTTGTAGTTTTTTCTTCAGTCTCATACTGAAAGTTTGAAAAATCAATATTACTCAAAATTTCTATTAAAAAAGCTCTATTTGAAGAAACTGGTAGCGGTAAATTAACTGTTTTTTTAGACCCATAAATTTTAGAAGCCAAGTTTAATACATGGTTAATACCCGTGTGAGTAAGGTTTTCACCCTTATCTTCTTGGTCTTGTCTAAAAAGAAATTCATTCCACTCAAAAAATTGAATAATGTCATTATCACTAACATTTTGAGAGTTTATCATACCAGCTTTAATTTGTTTTACAAAAGAGGGATTGTTTTCTTCTTTTCCAAATTGTTCATGGGTAATTGGGAGTCCAGTTACGCCTGTAAATAGAAAGCCCGCTTGAAATTCTAAAGGTTCCTTACTAACTCGTGAAAAACTACTAGAATCTGGGTCTTCTCTACCGTTTTTAGAGTAAAATTCATTTCTTTCAATTCTAAAAATTGATTCAATCGCATTATCTGATGCACTATCTAATACTTCTCCTTTTAATTCAATTAATAAACTTAAAGCATCTCCTTTGTTTATTCTTAAAGTTAAATCTTTTTCTAGATCATGCAAATTAGCAGTATTTCCTATTTCAGAAGCACTCCATAAAGCATTATGTACTTGAGCATAATCTTCGTTAGAAATAGTTCTACCACCAGATTGATCTCCTTGAACTAATCCTGCTAATTTATAAGTTAAAGCTACTTTTTTAAACAAAATAATATTTCTTAAACCTAATCTATGTCTAGCTAGTTTCTCTGCTTTAGTACGCTCTTCCAAAATTGGTTTTTCAGCAGCCTCTTTCATATCTAACTTATACGTTGCTTGAGAATTAGCTAGACGTTTCTCAATTAAGCTTTGAAATTGTCTAGAATTTACTAGTGGTGCTTTACCCTCTCGTGTTGTTCTACTTTCAATTTCATCTGATAATCCTTCTAAACTATTTTTAAAAGATTTAAATTCAACACCAAAAGTACCTAAAGCTGATGAAAAGGCATCAAAAGCACCCATAATATTTCTAGCTATTAAAGACCCTGTACCCGTAGCAGAAGCACCACCAATTTTATTTACTACTTGAAAAAGTGCATCATTTTCTGATACAGGAGAACCTCCCTCTAAAAGTTTTGATATTGTTATCATATCTCGTGTTAAATTACGAGCATCAACTTGAGAATCTCTTCTATCTCTTCTATCTCTATAAAATGTTAGGTTATCTTTATGTTTTGAAGGTTTTGCTACTTTACGTACATTATCAACTATTATGTTCATTGCATCGGCTTGTACTCTTTTATTTCCAAAGCCAGCAGCTTCAATATAAGGTATAATCATAAAAGGATTATTTGTAAACTTTTCTTTTAATACATCAAATCCTTCATAATTAGTCAAATTGCCATCTTTTAATTTTTTATATAACTCCATAAGTTGTGTTTTTGATAATGGGGTACGATTTTTTATTCTATCAACTGCATCTTTAATATAAGGATTTTTCTCAGCAAATTTCTGCATTTGACCGATAGCTGTAAGCAGAGTGTCAGAAGCGTTTATATTGTTTACTTGAGTAAAATACGATGTTGTTTTACCTGTAGTAGAACCGTCCTCAACTTTTACTTGAGCTAAACTTTTAACAGCAGAATTATAATTACTGTGTGAAGAAGCAGTAGCAGGAGACAGTTTGTTTACAATTTTCCATATGTTAGGCATTTGTTGACGAAGATTAGTAAATACTTGTCTTGTAACATTACCGTCCGTTGTATATGAAGCTGGTTCTAAAAGTCTACTAACTAAATCCACATAAAATTTTCCAAATTGCCTTCTATCTCCAGAAGTATATCCTTCTACATTTCCTTCACCTCTTAAAAATTTTACTGTACTTGCTACACTTTCGTCTGAACTGTTCGTTGGAAAGTCTTCTTTATTTTTTTTCATTATATTATTAATAGATTGTTTTGAATATATTAAAAGTGCACTAGCTTGTTCGCTATTTAGACTTTTAACTCCAGCGAATTTAGTCGCACCAAGAAATAATTCTTTGTCACCCATTTCTTTTGAATGATCAAATAATTTTCCAATAACAGGAATATTTCTTAAAATAACACTTTTACTATCAGTTTGTCTAGAATTATCCCGTTTATTTAATGACTGTTGAAAACCTTTAGCCATTTCGTATATTCCATTAGAATCTAAAGTAGGGTATATACTTGAAAGTAACATTTTAACATTACTATGAGGTATTTTTTTACCATTTTCCATTACATACTGGTTATTATGAACTTCCCATATATCTCTTCTATAACCCTTGTTATAGCTTTCTAATATTTTTAGATTGGTTTCTTTCTCCCCTTTCGTTAAAGTCCCTGAAATTTTTTTCAACCAAAAATGTTCAAAAGGCAAAACTTTATTTTTTAAAGCTTCTTGATTTCTTTTATATTTTTCATATTCTTGTATAAGATTGGATTTTGATGTATCATATTCTTTTACCCAGCTTTCAAAATTTCCTTCATAAGGATTTTCTTTATCGTTTTTAGCTAGACGAAATTTTTGATATACTTCAGGATATTGTTTCCAATTATTGATTTTTATTTTTCTTTTTTTAGAAGAAGCAAGAAGTAATTCTAATCCTTTCATAGCAGTTGTAAAATGAGGATTTATAACTTTCTTACCCTGTTGAGTAATTATAAACTGAGGATATGGAACTACCCTTCTAGCAATATCAGTTGTTGGTATACCATTAATTATATGATCTTCTTTTAAACCAGAATAAGTATTATTAATAATACCCTTAGTAAGTTCCTTACTAGCAGTTTCAATTTGATCTAGTTGTTTTAGTTGAAGACTATTCTTTGCACCTATTAGGGCTGAATCAATAGTAGCTTGAGCCCTCATGCGACCAACAGATTTTCTTCCAGCAATTTCAGCGCGTGTTCTTTCAGTTTGCTTTTGCTGTTTATATCTTTCTAAAGCTTTTTCAGCTTCTTGTTTTCTTTTTTGTTCTAATTTTCTTGCTTCAGCAAGTTCTGCGTAAAAAGCCGTTTCACCACTTTTGTCCCAATATCCTGCAGCAAATCCTGCACCTTTAGGTGTACTTGATCCTCCAGTAAAAATATCACCTAATTTATCAACAAAACCCATTATACATCCCCTTTATTAATAAATCCATCGGTATGTTCTTTACTTAAAGCTTCTTTAATAAGAGCATCAACTTGTTTATTTTGTATTCTACTATTGTGTCCTGTTGACATTTTAAATTGTTGTAACACATTCTCATCTTTGTAAACTTTATCCTCTACAGATTTATTGTATAGAATAATATTAGTAACTCCAATTCTTTCAGATATTTTGTATATTTCAAGAGCAATAAATGGTTTTACTATTTCAGCAACATCAGGATTAAACATGCCTTTCATAAAAGAAGACATAACAATCGTAGATGCAAGCGTTTCACAAGAAACTCCTGAATTTATAATCTCCCCTAATTCTTCAGCAGATTCTTTACTACTATATAGAGAAGATTTTAAAGCTTCAAAAGCCTCTAATGGATTTGCATACATAGGAGGTTTTTCATAAGGAAATTTTCCCGGTTCTGCTGTTAACGATTGACCGGGAATAGGGGATGATCTAAAAGGATCGTCTTCAAGATTAATCACTTACATTCTCCAATATTTAAGTTATCATTTTTTTCAAAGATTTTGATTGTCTTCCTCTAGAAGAAATACGAGCAGCTTCAGTTATTTTACTTATTTCTCCCGATAATTTAGGAGTAGGTAAAGGACTTGATAATACACTTTGGTATAATCCAGCTATTAAATTTTTATTTATTTCAACTGATGGTGGGGGCGGTCTTGATATTAAACGCCCTACAAAACCATCACCTTTAGGATAATCATAACCTATATCCTCCAAAGGGCTTTTATATTTAGCATCAGGAGATACGCCAGCAGGAGTTGCTTGCTGTTGAGGAGATGGAGATGGTTTAGGATCAGGACCAAAAAGTTTAGTCGCTGCTAACTGTCCTCCGACCTTTGCCGCTGAAGTTGTAAAAGCATTGATAGCACCATTAACTAACATATCCCACATTATTTATTCTCCCGTTTTTCTTTTTGCTATTTTATCCAAAATATTCACCCCGCTAACTACAAATAGTACATCATGGCTCAAAGAGGTAGACCAAAGCTAAAACCCGGAGAATTCATCTTCTCCATACCAGTAGTCATCATCATAAGTAACGCTATAATCAGTTTCATCTCCAAACCAACCAATATCAAAATCAGGTTCTATCAGATTCCATGCTGATGCCCAAGTTGCACCCGTATCATCATCATCATCATCGGAGAAAAGTTTACCTAATCCTTTCTCAACACCTCTACCTATAACTGGACCTATAAGCTTTTCAACGTACCCATTTATTCTTGCTCCTGCTGCTACAGAAGCTCTATAGTCTAGCATATTTTGAAATTGTTCAGAACTAAATTGATTTTTAATACCAGTGACAACAATGTCATGTGTTCTTTGTCTATCATTTTCGTATGAAGAGTAAAGCTGATGAGCTACATCCCTGTATTCTTGCCAAAGATTGTTTTGAGCTTGAACTGTTAATCCTAAAAGAACTTGAGCATTCTGTTGTGAAGCTCTATTATCATTAGCAGTGTTAGTAGTATTTATTTGTCTTCTCCAAGTTGCATTTGATTGATCAATAATATTTTGCATTTGAGAATTAAATACCTGTCTTGCATTATCTGCATTAGCGTTAAATTCATTTACTGCTGTCTGTTCTTCACTATTAAACTTTTGAATAGCAACATCTCTATTAGCATTATTTTCAGCAGCAGTCAAACCTAATTGATCATAAAATTGATTTACTTGATTATCAGAAGTAGCATTAAACTGTAATCTAGCATTTTCAGCAGCTTGATCAGTAAACAAAGATTGAACCGTAGATTGATAACTTACTATAGCCGCTGCTTGTTCTTGTGAAACATTTTGTAGATTCATCTGTAAAAATGATTGAGCATTTTGTTGTGCAGCTTTCATTCTATTATCTAGATTCTGTTTATCCATTGCTGCAATAGTAGCTGCGTTAGATAAAGCAGTTTGTTGTTGATTATTAAGATTCTGAATTTGAAGTGTAGCTGCTTTTTGAGCATCGCTAGCAGCAATAGGAATAGCTGATTCTTGAATAGCTTGAGCGATTGCTGCTGCTGCCATACTAGAAGCACCTAACCCTCTTTGATTCATTATTTCGTTTGCTTTACGAACAGTAGGTGCTGCCCACGGTGGGAAATTACCTGTTTCGATACCGTTAGTAAGTTGTTCAATTTGATAAGCTGTAGAAGCTTCTTGAGCTAATGTTTGTGTTTGTGCTTCAGATAAACTTCCACGTTCAAACATTTGTTGTTTTGTACGTTCATCAACAACTTGATTAGGATCAACTACATCCTTTGAAGTTATCTCACCTTGTGCAGCAACAGCAGTAGGTACATTAGAATAAGTTCTTTCGATGTTATTAATTAAAGAAGCGTCTTGCGGTGTTACGGAAGTTTGTTGTACGTCTAAAATATCTTGAGGATCAGCTAATGTTATAGGATCAATTAATTTTTGATCCTCTGTTAGTAGTTCCTCATCTTCAACTGTATATTTTTCAGGATCATATAACATTTCAACTTTAGATGGATCAAACCGTCCAGTTACAGGATCAACACCCGTTGCACCTGTTTTAGTTAAAATATTACCAGCACCTAAAGCTTGTTGCTGTCTTATCTTTCTTCCTAAACCTACATTTATACCTGTAGATTCATCTATAACATTAGGATTTGGATTTTGAGGTTCAGGCACTGTTTGTGTTCCTTTATTTGTTGGAGCTAAACTAGATTTACTAAATTCTGGCCGGTCAATTTCTTTAATTCCTTGTCCTCCAGTACGAGGCGTTGGTAATATAGAACTAACCATTGTTCTTTCTCAATAGCTTTTGAATTGTATCAGTTTCATATATTCTAATAACAAACCAAACTAAAGTAACAAGAGAAACTAAAGGAGGAATCCATCCTGCCAAAAGAGCGACTGTTGATCCAACCCCTACAACATCACCAACAGTCTTTAATTCTTCTGTCATGCTTCCTCCTCCTTTTATATTTCTAGGATGCTACTTTTTCAACTTTAACTTCTTCTTTTCTTTCTTCCAAGCTCTGCATAAGAGCATTAGTAAAAGAACGTAAAGCAACTTGAGTTTGATCAAGTTTAAACTTCTCTACTTCAAATTTAGCTTGTAAATCTCTGATCTGAGCAATAACATATTTCTGTTCTTTATTGAACGAATCAGTATCGTAGTCAGTACCATTGATTGAGATTACATTAGTCTTATCAGTCATATCAGACTCCTTCTTTTAATCATTCTGGTTCCGTAGGCCACACATCCGGCCACAGACTCATATCCACAGTTGCAGGAAGATTTCTCAAAGATTGTCTATAAGTAGTCCATTCTTCTTTCTTAACATCAGATAAAGGAGAAGAATGATCAGGTGCTTGTGTCCAATCTGAATCTAAAAGTTTTTGATCTCTTTCTTCTCTCAACATAGCCATTAAACCTTCATCACGGTCAGCTATTTCCTGTGCAGTCATATCCCTCACACGATGTGTTAAAAGAACTCTGTCTTCTTCCACAGTAACTACATCAGTGTCAAATGTTTGATTAGCACTAGGAGCAACATTTGTCTCAATCAGAGGAAGCCATCCAAGAGTTTTGAGATAAGCATCATCACCGTTTGATAAATGCAAACCAGTCACATTTTCCCAGCTTTTAGGCAGTGTACCCATATAGTCTACGCTACCATCTTTAACGTGTGCATACATTTCAATTTCTCCTATGCTGCCAGTAACTCGTTATAGCTATGTTTATTAGCTTCCCATAAATCGTCTACTGGAAAGAAAGGATGATTTTCCCACAAATGATAAGATAAAGGAACTAATGGCCCAAATAGTCCAACTTCTGTATTCCATAGTTTATTAATTGTGCAACGCTCCTCAAGGTAAGGCCAGTATCTAGCTATCTCATCGAAAGGTTGCCAATAATTCTGAAGAATACCTTTCTCTAGCAAGAATGTAACGCCTGTGTGTCCTATGGTTCGCCACGGACGATCTGTACCACCGACAATCATACCAGTAGAACCATCGCCTCTGTCATTACGAGGCAACCCTTCAAGGTCGTTTGGCTCATCTATGTAGTTGGAAGGACAATCAACCAACGTCATAGCCATGTAAGGCAGAGTGCAACGAGGTCTAAATTTTTCCCATGTCTCTAAAGCTACTGCTAAAGCATTTGGATAATGTAAATAATCGTCTTCAATCACATAAACTAAATCAGCAGTGCTTTTCTTTGCTAATGTAAGAGCAGCCAACATGCTGTCATTATTACCTGTACCTTCTAGCGTCTGAATCGTTACGTTTTTTCCGAGAAAAGCTGTCTCGTCACGCAGAAATTGTACTGTTTCATCAGTCGAATGATCGTCCAGTATAGTTAATCTAGGTTGTTTTGGCAGTACTTTAATCGCAGTACAAAGTGAACGAACACATCGCCAAACAATTTCTTTCTTAGGCTTGTCAAACCTTCTAGGATGTACACTATCCCCGTCATAGGTGCGTAAAATTATATCAAGCTGCTTCACGAAGTACCACCATTTCTGCTAATTGTTTAAACGGCGCAAGCCAATCATCGGGATCAGTTTGTCGTAGTAACGTAACACTATCATAGTACGGAGTAGATGTTCCCGGTAAGGTCCATAAATAATAAGGTACTACAGGAACTATTATCATTGTTGGTACTCCTATAGCCCCAGCAAGATGAGCAATAGAGGTGCAGGAAGTTACCACCATTTCACAACTAGAGATTGCTGCTGCTGTATCCGTCCACGTTGATAAATCTACTTTCTCTACCCAGTTTGGACAATGTTCTTCTCCCTCATCCCTTTGTAAATTAATACAATAAGCTCTACCTTTCATAACATTAAATAACAATTCATGTGGAAATAGACGCTTAGTTTGGTTTTCATATGCTGGTAAACCACTCCATCGTAATCCTACACGATGCGGCACTATATTTGCTGATGCAGGAATATAAGGAGAGCCATCAATATCTGCTGAACTTTTGTAACCAAGTTGAATCGGTGCAGACATGGCGGGAAGATAAAAATCATGTAAAACACCACAAGCTGCTCCATGCTCTACTATAACGTCCACACCATCAGCGTAGCGCAGTATTTCAGCCAAGCTTGGTGAGCATGAAACAATTACCGTACAGCCTAGTTTCTTTAAATCTCTAGCATATCTAACTTGATGTATCTGATCCCCAAGACCACGCTCTAAACGCAATAGAACTGTTGCATTCTCCTCTCCATCCCAGAGAGGCATAGCCGAACCGCAATGAGGATCACCCCAGACAAGAGTTTCTCTTCCTTTATCCAACAGAAAATACCCATCTTCTACATCATCATCACTTAATTTTGCCCAGCCAGCATTAAAACAAATGTCGCTATCATTCGGATAGAGAGCAAGATTCCTATAAGCTAGTCGTTTGGATTTGTCGAAATCTCCTGCCATAAGAGCATCATGCTGATACGTTATAGGCAGCTTCTCTTTCTTTGGTTCTGGTTTATCATTCCAGAACTCACCACCTTGATAAAAGTTCCATAGACTTTGACCAAGAATATGTTTAGCAGAGTATTTACGTTTCTTGAGTTTTGGTCGAACCTTGTGAAGATTTTCAATGCCCCATACTTCATCTATTTCTTTACTGTCTTTAATGTTATCGAAGTCATAAACAAAAGAATCGAGTCCTACAAACTCCGCAATACGATTTAATTCAACTTGTGGATCAGACACTAGATTATCGTACTCAATAAACAGGAAATTATCCGGGTATTCCTCATAACCAGCCTTCATGTTTTCGTAAGTACTAAACAAATGTTGCGCTAATCTACTCCGTTTGCAAAAGTCGGTAATGTTTTCAGGCTTCGTCAACTTGGCGAAGGAAGCAAGGCATTCTGCCACTGGTCTTACCGTAGTAACAATCTTTACATCGCCTTGTACCCTCGCCATAGTTTTTATAATTTGTGGCGCTAACCAACTCCTGCTTTTATCAAAAACCAGTTTATCTGTCTTATATCGAGCATTCTGAATACCTTGCAAAATGCGTATGATATCGTCCTCTTCACCACCACTAGCTTTAGTAGTAGGCTCTTGCTCCCACATTTTTACGGCAGCACCCATTGTGCTAGCCAGATTACTTGTAGGAGTGGCATAAACATCGGGTCGCTGGTTTAACAGCGAAGTTAAAAGCGTTGATCCGCTGCGGGGTAGGGAAGCTAAAAATATCATTAAGATTTAATGCCCCAGCTATTAATGCCATCAGCACCAGCACTCTGCCAAGTTTTAAGTGATCCCAATTGAACGGGCGATGAGTAGTTCACCACATCGCCACGCCCCAACTGCCCATTATTGGCTCTGCCCCATGTCCAAAGACTGCCATCGGTTTGCAGATGAACGCCATGAAAACCACCCGCATCGCGGAAAACATAATTATAGTCCCAATCGGTTGATCCAACCTGAACGGGTGATGACCTAGAAATATTATTATTATCTCCGTGAGTACCCTCTAGGCTTCGCCCCCAAGACCATAACGTTCCATCGTTTTTTGCGGCTATAAATCCTTGACTCATGCCCCAGACAGCCTTCCAAGTGGTTAACGACCCTAGTTGAATTGGAGAAGACGCATCGACTGTAACTTGGTTGTTGCCTAGTTCTCCATATCCGGCGTGACCCCACACCCATAACGTTCCATCAGTTTTAACAGCAGCGCCACCTTTATAAGATGCTCCAATATCAGCCCAAGTAGTTAACGACCCTAGTTGAATTGGAGAAGATATGCGATGTGCTGATAGTGGTTCGCCGCTGATGCCATCCGAAATGCCACAGGCTCCACCCGCTGCTTGGCCCCACACCCATATCGTTCCATCAGTTTTAAGAGCGATGGAAGCATAACCGCTCGTAATTTTTTTCCAATTGGTTAAACTTCCAACCTGAACAGGGGAGGAGAGAGAATAGGTTACGCTGCCGTTGAGTCCTGCCCGTCCTGCTCCAGAACCGCCCCATGCCCACAGGGTTCCGTCAGTTTTTATAGCGTGTGTCGTATCAGTGCGACCTCCACCCGGTGTGGCCCAATTAGTTAGTGACCCAACTTGAACAGGGGAAGAATATTTAATCCCACTTACACCAGTTCCGCAGGCTCCCTCATTATTTTGCCCCCAAGTCCAGAGCGATCCATCGCTTTTGACAGCATGTACCGTATACCTCGCTATGGCTACGTTTTTCCAATCCGTAAGAGAACCTACTTGAACTGGAGAAGATACATTGAGTATCTGATTATTCCCAAGCGTGCCAAAAGTTCCCTTACCCCATATCCATAGCGAACCAGCAGCGCCGGTCGCACCTGCCGCACCCGCACCCGCAGCGGCCATCATTGTTTTCTTAATATTAGGCATTCAATATTCCTTTACGAGGGAGTCTTACTGTCTGCACTGGCGACCATGCCGTGCCAAATTGTTCCACCGTCAGTGGTTATAAAAACTAAGATGTCTAAACCACTGGTAGTTAGCGTTGGTGCAGTTCCTCCAGCCCAATCGACAGAGGCAGGCCAGTTAACGGTTTGTGATCCTCCATTAGTTAGAAACAAGGTGAAGCCACACAGTTCATCACTGGCAGTAGGATTACTAAATGTCCATGTTACAGTAGAAGCCGATACAGTAGCAGTGAAATTATTTCCATTTTCAAGATCAATTGTACGCGCACCTCCAGCACTACCAAGTGCGCTAGTGACTTCACCGTAATCTTTAAGATTAACACGACTTATTTCATTGTCTGCACCAGCAATACCAGCCGCCAATGTTTGTACGCCTGAAGCAGTAAATGTTCCTGACCAGCCACCCGTAGCACTTACTGTACCAGTAATGGCAGTGTTGTCTGATATAGCAACGGTTCCTGAACCATTCCCACGAAGAGTGGTATTTCCATTCGTAGTTGAAGCTTCAATTATATCAGCTTTTAGTGTACTCATAATTTAGTCTCCCGGTTTTGTAGGCCAAGTTATATCAGTTGGATCGGCTTGACCGCCTACGTCTCTCAACGCTTGTCGGTAAGTCTTCCAGTCATCGCTCATCGTAAGATCGGACATGCCACGCCAGTCGGAATCGGCAAGTAATTGATTGCGGTGACCGCGTACTCGTTCCCAAGCCAAAGCTGTCGCGGCTGCGGATTCAACGTCGATGTCACGGGTAACTGTCTTTGCGGATGCATCGACTGTCCACAGAGCTTGATTGCCTCCGGGACTTTCAACCACAAACCCACTGTAAGTGGCTGCATGAGTGTCAGCATCAGCTTCACTTTCAAACTCTTGATATTTCGCAATGCGTTTATCCGCTGTGACGCCGGTAATAGATAAAAACATTTTATTCTCCTATTGATATAAAATCTGAATTGTGCCAGAGCCATACAGTCCAAACTTGACCTGTGTCAATTCGCCGGAAAGCGTTTTGACACCAGCACCCACATGATGAACCGAAGTGCTATACATATAACTATGATGTTGGACCCAAGTATTCCCTGTTGCCCTAAGAAGATGAACCGCACCATACATCAACCCATTACCTTGCGGATTTAAGTCAAAAAAGGTTGTACTTGAGTAAAATGTATTGACTTGCTGCGTGACAGATTGATATCCTGTAGTTTCAAGACCGCCAGCGTCGCCAATCTGGACCTGATCCATGCCGCCGCCAGCAGGGGCTGAAGAAGACAAATTCGCAAGCAAGATAATATAATTCAATCCGGCTGGTAGCGAAGAAAACGTAGCCGCAGACGCCGAGACTGTAACTGGTGTTCCTGCCGTAAACCCGCCGCCAGCGGCATCTTCAAAAGCAGGAGGACTACCAGCACCAGTACTGGTTAATACCTGTCCATCATTTCCAGTTGCTATTGCCACTGGATTTCCACTCGCATCGTAGGAAATTATATTTCCGTCAGTTCCCGCAGCCATCTTAGCAAGCGTCACAGCGTCGTCTGCAATCATCGCAGTAGCCACTGTTCCATAAGAAGAATCCGTTCCATCAGATTGAAGAACCGTGTTCGCCCCTCCAACAGCTAATGCTGCTGGGTCACCACTGCTATCCCCATGAATAATAGAGCCTCTAGTTAACCCAGCCATTTTCGCTAAGGTTACGGCATTATCCTGTATTGAAGCTGTCGGCACTCCCGCTGAACCACCAACCTTAAAACCAGCTTCCAGATTCGGAACACCTGTGCCACCGCCTGTGATGGTTAAATCAGTGTCATCAGACTTAGTTGTAACTGTATCAGCCTTTATAGTACTCATAATTTAATCTCCCGGTTTTGTAGGCCAAGTTGGATTAGCAGGATCATCGGTGTTTGCTGGCAAATCTCTCAAAGCTTGGCGATAATTAGACCAAGCAACTTGTTCCTCAGATGATTTCTTTTCCCAGACATCTACACGTGTATGATTATCACTTTCTTCAAGCAAATAATTTCGGTAGCTACGTAAACGTCTCATATGACCCTCTTCCACTTTCTTTAAGTGGCGATCCAGATTGAAGGATACCGTTTTATTACTTTCATCGGCATCCCACATTCCTGCTAAATGTAAGCAATCATCACAACGAGGGTCGGGAGAAGTGATGACCGCATAGTAAGTTTTTGGAGCTACCTTGTCGGCGGGTAGTGCTACAGATTCTTTAGATGCCCAATGCCGCATACCTTTAGATATAGTTTTGTCAGATGCCATTTCTTCCATCTCTTTTCGTCTAGCGTCTGAAGGCGGTAAACCACGCAAACGGTCAACAAGACGTTTTGCCTCCTCTTCAGTTTCAACCAAGTTAGATCGTGTTACACGACCATTGATATCCCAATCAGCGACTACTGCAAACATTATTATATCCTCCTAATTTTCCAGCCCAAGCATTTTTATAGTACCAAGGGCTTTGAACGCACCGCTTGCTGGATAGAATTTGATGGCATCGACATCCGCAGTGGATTTTCGGGTGGCTGAATAATATCCACAATTCAAGTCACCGCCGCCCCCGATCCAGCCAGCAACCCAAGTGAAACTCGTTTCTCGTGTATCTTCAGGCGAGAACACATTCATTACAGCACTAAAAAAGGAATTATT